>Ga0256843_1002375_pt1 | contig 13793 bp, 15 predicted proteins | sample AlvinellametaG_FD_191572 | JGI IMG/M metagenome (GOLD analysis project Ga0256843, IMG submission 191572) | Pompeii worm associated microbial communities from hydrothermal vent at the East Pacific Rise, Pacific Ocean - Alvinella | ecosystem: Host-associated > Annelida > Integument > Unclassified ... | reverse complement strand
GAAACGCCCCGGGAGAATCGACGCTGCCGTCTTCGTTGATCAGCCGCACCAGCGCTTCGTATTTGACCACTTCGCCGGTGTGCAGCGAAACGACGGGCTGGAACCACGGCACGATGGCCTGCCGGTCCAGCGCCGACTTGACCCTGCGGGTCACCTGGAGGTTGTTTTTCGCCTGCTCCTTGAGGTGCATGACATCGGAAAAGAACGTCACGCCTTCCGTATGCTTCGTTTTCTCGTACTTCAGGGCGAGGTCGGCATTTTCCAGCAGCGGAAGGGTGCAGTTCGCCGCCACCGATACCGTAATGTAGGTCTCGATTCCGTCGATGGAAAACGCATGGCTCTCGATGCTGTATTTGAGCAGGCTGCCCAGCTGCCGTACCCGTTCCGCTCCGACCCTGCTCAGCACCACTCCGAAATCGTCCCCGCCCAGTCGGAAATAGAGCGGATCATACGGTTTGAACATCGGCTGCCGGATCAGGACCGCCACTTCCTTGAGAATCCGGTTGCCGGCCTGAATGCCGTAAAAATCGTTGATATGCTTGAAATGATCGATATTGAGCAGCAGAAGCGTGGGCGACACGAACCGTTCCTGGAGCGTTTCGAAACGGTTGCGGCTGAGCAGCCCCGTCAACTGGTCGTGGCTGAGCGTGTAGCGCAGCTCCGCCTCCAGCTGCCGCAGACGGCGGTTTTCCCGGTCGGTACGCACCAGCAGCCAGACGATCAGTATCATCGCCAGCATGAACAGCGCCAGCAGTACCGCCGCGAAACGGTCCAGCATGACGAAATCCGTCCGGGCCGCACGGTTGAACGCCGCTTCCGCCGCCCTGATCTCCCAGCCGAGGGGCGAGGATTCGATCCGGTTGATGACGGCGATGAAATGGGGATAGTTCCGTTCGATGAACCGGACGTGCAGCAGAAAATCCTTCAGCACCCTGCGCGCCCTGTCCGTCAGGTTGTCGGCCTCGGCGAGGTGCTCTACCCGGGGCCGGATGCCTTCGAGAAAAGAGGCGTCGCTGAGGACCCGTGCCTGCGACACCCTGGCGATGATCGAGAGGATCTCCGTATAGACATGGGGATCGCCCTCGAAAAAGGCCGCTTTTTTTGCCGTCAGGGAAGTGATGTAGACGAACGAATTCTTGATACCGGCGTTGAGCATCAGGAAATCGTCCACCGTCTGCTCGAAATCCCGCAGAACCCCGCCGAGAGATTCGAGCTCCCCGCGGGCTTCGCGGTACTGTTTTCCCTTCCAGACGGGGTGCTTCCGAAGCAGGGCGTAGGTTTTCTTGAGCGCGGCCATTTCTTCGGTGATGACATCCTGGTTCGCATAGGCGAACAGGGCGGTGCGCAGGATTTCGTAATTGAGATTCCGGTGGCTCTTTTCAATCCCCGAAAATTCCGCACGGATCTCTTCGTACTGATAGGCGAAGTTCCGCTGGGCAAGATAGAAGTAGATCAGCAGGGCGAACGACGCGCTCCCGATCACGAACGTCAGCAGCAGCTTGACACTGACCCCCGCGCCCAGCCGTCTCATCGCAGAATCTCCGGCACCTTCCCCGTCAGGGTTTTCAAAAAGGCGGTGATCGCCTTCACATCCTCCCCGGACAGCTCGGTACCGAGGTTGTGGAAGCTCATCGTCCGTACCGCTTCTTCGAGGGTCTGTGCCGACGCGTTGTGAAAATACGGAGCCGTCAGGGCGATATTGCGCAGTGTCGGTACCTTGAACACGTTCTTGTGTCGTTCGTTTCTCGTGACCCGGTAGCGGTCGGGGGCGGAAGCGTCGTATTTGTAGGGGACGAAAATGCCCATTTTCTGGAACGAATTGCCCCCGATATTGATACCGTTATGGCAGGTGACGCAACCCAGTTCCTTGAAACGGCGGTATCCTTCCGCCTCCAGCGGCGTCAGCTCCGTCTCTCCCCGCAAAAAACGGTCGAAACGGCTGTCGGGTGTCACCAGGGCCTTTTCGAACTCGACAATGGCGGCGATCACCTGGGCATAGGAGATTTTCGGACTGCCGAACACCTTGCGAAACGCTTTCCGGTAATAGGGATCGGCGTTGAGACGTTTTTCGACAACGGCGCTGTCCATCGCCATTTCGACGGGATTGTGAATGGGACCGCCGGCCTGCTCCTCGAGCGAATCCGCCCGGCCGTTCCAGAACTGCCTGAAATTGTACCGGGCGTTGAAGACCGTCGGGGACTGGATATTGCCCTTTTTGCCGTCCACGCCGATGGAAACCGGACGCGGATCCGCCCCGCCGTGCTCGAAACTGTGGCAGCTGGCGCAGGAAACCTTCCGGTCTTTCGACAGAATCGTATCGGAAAAAAGCATCTGCCCCAGCGCCGCCTTCGCGGCATCGTAATCCACCTTCCGCGGCAGCGGCCTGATGGGCTCGGCGGCACCGAGCAGAACAGCGGCAGTGATCCACGGAACGACGATACGGCGAAAGACTAACATGACCCATAGTCTAACGCAATTCGTTTATCGTTTCGTTTAACGGATAGCCGCCAGCCTGAGAAAGGTCTGCAGTCCGCGAAGACTGCGGTGGTCGAGGCGGTAGTCGATTTTTTCGAGATAGGCGCGGATGACCGGTACGGGAATGCCGCTGCGCTCCGCCGCCCGCCGCAGAAGGTACTGGGGAATTTTCTGCGGACGGCGCGCGAAAGCGCGGGCGAGCCTGCCGATCTTCTCGTCGTGGCCCCGGTGGCACAGGACGGCGAACACGAAAGGAAGCCCGTAACGCTCCCGCCACAGCGCCGCGAGGTCGACCGCTTCCACGCCCTCGCTGTACGCCCGCAGCGCCCGGTCGCCGATCACCACTTCGCCTTCGAGCCCCAGCAGGTCCGCCAGGACGTTCGAAGTCGCCGAAGCACTGTCCTTTTTCGACTCGGTGCCGGGAATCAGCAAAACGCTCTGCACCTCCCCCCGGGCGATGATGCCGAGGGGCGCACGGCGGCAGCGGCGCGCCCTGATACTGGAAACGAAAGCCGCGTCGACGCGACGCGTCTCGAAAGCCCGGTTGACGGCCGAAGGCACCCCCGCCCCGTGACGGATCGCCATCTGCGGCTGGGAAAAACGCAGATAGCGTTTCATGAAAACATGGAAAGGCAAAAGATTGAGATAATCGATCCGGCCAAAACGCATCCTACCCTCCTGAAGTGGGGCGTATTATACGCCCGGTGCCCTGAAATATCGGGCGCTCATGGAGGTTTTGCTATAATCGTGCACTTTAAAAAACACCGGAGGAACCTTCATGGTCCGCATCGAATTTCTTGGACCCATCCAGAAACCCGCCATCGAAATGGAAGCCGCGACGCTTGCCGAAGTCGCCGAAGCCCTGCGCAGAGACGACACGCTGAAACCCTGGCTCGAAAACAGCGCCGTCGCCGTCAACGACACCCTCGTTTCCGGCCTCGACGTCCCGCTGAAAGACGGAGACAGAATTTCCCTGCTTCCGCCGGTCTGCGGAGGATGAGCATGCTCGAACTGTACGACGGACCGCTCGACGTCCCCGCCCTCCTCGCCCGCTGGTACGAAGAAGAGGCCGACAGCAACTACGGCGCCTACATCCCTTTCGTCGGCACCGTCCGCGACGAAAGCGGCATCGACGGGCTGAGTTTCGACATCTACGAGCCGATCCTGCGAAAATGGTTCGACGCCTGGCAGGAAAAGGCCGGCGAACGCGGCGCCGTTCTGAAGATGGCCCACAGCCGCGGCGACGTGCCGGTCCACACCTCCTCGTACATCGCCGCCGTCTTCTCGCCCAAACGCCGCGTCGCGCTGGAAACGATCGACGAATTCGTCGAAGACTTCAAGGCGAGCGCCCCCATCTGGAAATACGACCTCAAAAACGGAAAACGCCTTTACGCCGCGGACCGTTCCACCGCGATCGAGGGCAGCGGCCTGCTTGCCGGAGGCGCCTCATGAGTTTCCTCTCCTACACCGAATCCGTCGAACGCCTCGCCGCACTCGATACCGGCCCGGTCCGGGTCGAAAACGTTCCCCTGCCCGACAGCCTGGGACGGGTGCTCGCCGAACACGTCGTCGCCGACGAAGACTACCCGAAACACCCCACCGCGGCCATGGACGGCTATGCCGTCCGTGCGGCCGACCAGGCGGCCGGGCACATCGCGGTCGACGACCGCGACAACCCCGCCGGCGGGGAGAACACCGCCGCCGTCACGCCGGGACACGCCGTCAAGACCTTCACCGGAGCGATGATGCCCGAAGGGGCGGACACGCTGATCCCCGTCGAGAACGTCACCGTCGACGGCGGCCGCATCCGCATCGACGAACCGGTGCCCGAAGGCTTCAGCGTCCGGCCCGTCGGCGAAAGCTACTTCAGGGACGAGATCCTGATCGCGAAAGGTACGGTCGTCGGCTTCGCGGAAACCGGCGTCATGGCGGGCCTCAACCGCGTCATGATCCCCGTGGCGCAGCGGCCGCGTGTCGGCATCCTCGCCACCGGAAGCGAGGTACTCGATATCGGCGAAACGGCCCGGACGCCGTCGCAGATCCGCAGTTCCAACAACTACACCCTCGCCGCGCTGGCACAGCAGGCGGGCGCGGAGGCCGTCCAGCTCGGTATCAGTCCCGACGACCGCGCCAGCATCACCCGGGCGTTCGAAAACGCCCTCGCCTCCTGCGACATCGTCGTCAGCACCGGCGGCGTGAGCGTCGGCGACTACGACTTCGTCAAGGACGTCATCCCCGCGCTCGGTGCCGAAGTCATCTACAAAGGGGTGCGCATCAAGCCCGGCCAGCACATCATGGTCGCGAAAAAGGGGCGGAAGTTCGTCATCGCCCTGCCCGGCTTCGCCTATTCGTCCACCGTCACCTTCATTCTCTACGTGCTGCCGCTGATCCGCAGGATGCTCGGCCGCTCCCCCCGGCACGACATCGTGGAGGCGGTCCTCGCGGAACCGTTCGTCAAACGCTCGAAAAAGACCGAATTCACCGCCTGCAACCTCCGGACGGAGGAAGGACGCTTCGTCGTCGACTTCGAAGACAAGAAGGTCGGCACGTCCGCCATTCTGACCAACATGCTCGGCAGTGTCGGCCTGATGATCACCGACGAAACCGACGGTTCCCTCGATGCCGGCACGACCGTCCGCGTGCTGCGGCTCGACCGCCTGTAGGAGCCGCCGATGAAACTCGTCCTCGCCTCTTCCAACCAGGGAAAAATCCGCGAAATCCGTGAACTCTGCGACGGCTTCGACGTCGTCGCCTACTCCGACCTCGTCGACCTCGGCGACATTGTCGAAGACGGCGACACCTTCGCCGAAAACGCCATGATCAAGGCCCGGACCGTCTACGACGCCCTCGGCGATCCCGACGCCATCGTGCTCTCCGACGACAGCGGCATCAGCGTGCGGGCGCTGGACAACGCGCCCGGCATCTACAGTGCGCGCTACGCCGGCGAAGGCGCGAGCGACCGGGACAACCTGAACAAACTGCTCGCCGCGCTGCGTGCCGAAGGCCTCGCCGAATCGCCGGCGTTCTACACCGCCGCCATCGGAATCGTCAGCCGCGAAGGCGAGTACACCATGCACGGCTGGATGCACGGCAGGGTGATCGACACGCCGCGCGGCGACGGCGGTTTCGGATACGATCCGATGTTCGTGCCCGACGGTTACGACCGGACGCTGGGAGAACTCGACCCGGAAATCAAAAAAAGCATCTCCCACCGCTCCAAGGCGCTCTCGCTCGCCAAAACCGTTCTCAAAAGCATCGTCTCCCGACGGTGACTTCGCGGCAATTCACAGCCGGAAACGGATTTCGTCCCTTCGGAGGGGCATTCTTAAAGTAGCTTTTAATCCTTTCTGCTTCATACTAGCCGTAACGTGTTCCGTCTCCGGAAAAAAGGAGGAAGCATGTTCAAACGCCATATCGTCGCCTTTTCGGTTTCGGGCATCATTCTCGTTGTGCTGTACGTCGCCTACGCCCTGATCAGCAGAGAGGACATTCTGCGGATGGTCCAGAACCAGATGGAAGCCGCCGTCGGACAGAAAGTGGAGATCGGCGACTTTCACCTGGGTGTGCTGCCTTCGCTGCAGGTGGAAGTCGACGACCTCGCTCTCTACCGCGACGGCCGCCGGCTGCTGGCCGTCGACAAAATCCTGCTCGACCTCGATCTCGACACCCTGATGAACAAGCAACTCGTGATCGATTCCATCGAGATCGACGCGCCCGCCGTCACCCTGCCCGAAAGCGAATCCAACGAAACCGAAGCGTCGAAAAGCGTTTCGGCACCCCCCGACTTTTCCGCTCTCCGCTATCTTCAGAAGATCACGGTCCGCGACGGAAGCGTCGCCTACGGCAGGCGTTACCGGCTCGAAAGGATCAACGGGGAGTTCGACGTTTCTGCCGACCGGATCCGCATCGTGAAACTGACCGCGGCGTTCGGCGGAGGCCACCTCATCAGCGCCGTCAGCGGAGACCTCTATCCCGCCCGGATGAACGCGCAGATCAAAATCGCCTCGAAAAGCGACGATCCCGATGCCCTGCTGCAAAGCCTCGGCGTCACCCTCGAACACCGCGAAGACGCCTTCCGCTCCCTGGCCCTCGCCGCGGCGGTCAAAGCCGACAAAGACAAACTGGTGCTGCAAAAAGCGAAAATCACTCTCGACGACATCGAGATCGAAGCCGAAGGCATGGTCAAGGAGTACAACCTTTCCAAAATGGCGTTCCGCACCACGGTCGGCACCGTCGACCTCAACCGCTACCTGCCGCCCGAGCGCAATGCGACGGATGCCAATGCCTCTTCCGACACCGGAGCCGACACCAACGCCTCGGCGAACGACGCGGCCCTCGACCGGCTCATCACCCGGCTGACCCGCTTTGCCGAAGGGGTACACATCGTCAATTCCGTCAAAATCGAAAAAGTGCTGTTCGAAAAATACAGGCTTGGCGATATCTTTTTCGAAAGCAAAATCGCCGACGGCCTGATCACGATCGATCCCCTCACGCTCAAAATGTACGGCGGACGGCTCGACGGGCGGCTGACCGCCGACCTGCGGGGCGGGTACCCCCTGATCAAGGGACAGTACAAAATCAGCGACGCCGACGTCGAGGAGGTCTTCCGTCAAAAGGGCATCCCGCCGCTGCTGCGGGGCAATGTCGGTCTCATCGGCCGTCTCAAGACCTACGGACTGACGAAAAAGGCCCTGCTCGACAATCTCAATATCGATATCGCCCTTTACGGCGAACAGCTCCTGTTCGACAAATACGATATCGACGCCGCTCTCGACAGCCTCGACAGGTTCACTTCGTTCGATCTCGTCGATTTCGCCGGCATCGTCGCCGGACCGCTCGGCATGATCCTCGTCAACAGCTACGACGCCGTCGAAATCGGAAAAACCCTCGAACGCGGAGGACAGACCCGGATCGTCAAACTGCTGGCGGCATGGAAAATCCGCGACTTCATCGCCTACACACGGGATGTCGCCATCAAGACTCCCCGCAACCGCATCGCGGTCAAAGGCGAAATCGACCTGGCGCACCGCCGCGTCAGACGGCTGACCGTCGCGGTCCTCGACCGGAAGGGATGTGCGAAGTTCCTCCAGACCCTCTACGGAACCGGCACGGGAGGCATCGACATCGAAAACAAACTCGACATTGTCACCACTCCGTTCAAAAAACTGTTCGAAAACCGTGAAAACTGCGAAGTGTTCTACCGGGGAAAAATCAAATGACGCTGCCGAATGAAAAGGGACCAAAGAATGCCTAAAGATAATTTCACTTATAATTTAACAAATAAGGACAGAAATTATGTTTGAAACGATTGCATACGGCCTGATCTCGACGGTGATAAACTACCTGTTCGACACGTCGGTACTGCGGACATCGACCGTCGACATCGAAGGCGCCCCCTACTGGTACGAACAAAAAGGCGGGAAAGAGGCCCTCTACGTTTCCGCCTACTGCGACGGAGGAATGGAAGCGGTGGAGTGCGCGAAAAACGCGGTGCGCGAAAAACTGGTGATTGTCATCGACGACGCCTTCGACCAGGCGGTGGAAAAGAGTTTCGGACATTACAAGGGTCAGGAGAAGATGTTCGTCGAAAAAATGCGCGAAGACACCAACCTTCCGCTTTTCGTCAGACGCCACACCGTCTTCCAGAACGTCAAGTACGACGAGGGCGAACACCGCGCTTTCGTACGGGGATACCTGACCAACCGCGCACTCGAAGCCTATGAAAAAGAGCGCATTTCCGAAGTGAAAAAAGAGGTACTGGACTACCATTACGACGAAATGATGAAAGAGCTCGACGAGGCCTCGTAGGGAGTGCCTCTGCGGAGTCCTGCGCGCAGGGTTTCGCAGAGGATTTCCTCGCATTTCAATCTCAAAAAGGAAGCAACCATGAAAAAATCGACCCTTATCCTTTCACTGACCGCCGCCGCGGTCGTGACCTTTACAGGCTGTGCGGACAAATCGTCCAACATGAGCAAGGAAGAACAGCAGAAGCGTGCGATGATCGAGGCCAACAACAACCTCCCGGCCTGGGTTCTCAACCCGCAGGTCGAAGGCGGCATCGCCGCCGTCGGCATCGCCGGCTACAGCAAACACGGGATGCAGGTGATGCTGCCGCAGGCGGAAATGGACGCGCGCGCCAAGCTCGCGGGACAGATCCAGACCGAGATTTCCCGTGTTCAGAAACAGGCGATGCGCCACAACAAGATCAACGATCTCGACGACTTCGAAAACGTCTTCAAGCAGGCGACCAAGGAGGTCGTCAAGAAAATCCCGCTTTCGGGCGCACGCAAAGTCAAACAGTACCAGGCCCCCGACGGGACGCTGTACGTGCTGATGGTCATCGAAAAACGCGACGTCGCCAACGAGGTCAAGGACATGAAGGACACCTACCTCGAACACATGAAGCAGGCGAGAATGACCCGCAAAAGTCTGGATGAGGGGATGAAAGTCCTCGACGACATGATGAAAGAACTCGAGGAAGAGACGAAGTGACCCGGCGCGGCACCGCCGCGGCGCTCGGATGCGTTCTGTTTCTGACGGGAGTGGCCGGATGCGCCCCGAAAGCGGACCGGACAACGGCCGCCAATCCGTGCAGAAACGTCGAAAGACCGGGATGGATCGACGATGCCTATGTCGGCGTCGCGCGGATGACCGCCAGCGGCAACCGGAACGACCAGAAACGGATCGCGCTGGAACGGGCGATCGCCGATCTTCTGATGACGAAGGGCGTCGCACGCGGCGAATCGGTCATGAGCGTGCAGAAGGACCTTTCCGTGCACAACGACCGGGAACGGTTCCGCAAGCACTTCAATGTCAACACGGAGATGAACATCGTCTACAGGCAGATGAAATACGACATCAGGATCACCGATATCTGGAGAGATCCCTGTACCGATGAACTTTACGTCAGGATCGAGGAGAAATAGATGAAACGTACGGTGCTGATATGGATGGCCGCCGCGACGGCATGGGCGGGGAACATCGACGACATCAGGAAGTCGATGATGCTCAACTACCTCGAAAACACCCGCAGCGTCGAAGCTCACCATCGCGAAAACGTCGAAATCGTGCGGCAGAATGCGGTTTACTATACCAACATCGTCGACAGCGCAAGGCGCTATTACCGCTCTTTCATCGCCAAAGAGTGGGGAGACGCCAACGTCAAGCTCTCCACGCGCAAGCGGTTCACGCAGTACTCCGACGACATGAAATCGCGGGAGAACATCGATTTCGAGCACGGCAGGGTCACCCTTGAAATTCTGACCGACCCGGACGCGAAAACGGACCCGGCGGTTTTCAACGAAAAGCTGAAGGCCCTTGAAAAGGAGAACGCCGCCCAGGCGCTCGAAAAGGACCCCGTCGCCAAACTCTCGACGGAGTACATGGAGAAGAAAAAGATCGCCGAACCGGCGGGAAGCGACACCGCTCTCAAAACGGAGCCGCTGGTCGCCGGCCTGATCGCGCAGAAAAAAGTCCGCGCCGACCAGATCAAAGAAAAAATCGTCACGCTCAAAGACGGCAAACGCAAAAAGATCGTCTCCGTCGAAGTGCCGATGGTTCCCGACCATCTGAAAAAACGCGCCGTGCGCTACAAGGGAACGGTCCTCGAAAAGGCGAAACGGTTCGACGTCGAGCCGGCCTATATTTTCGGAACGATCCAGACCGAAAGCTACTTCAACCCGCTGGCCGTCTCGTACGTGCCCGCATACGGGCTGATGCAGATCGTGCCGACGACGGCCGGCGTGGACGCCTACGAAGCGCTGTACGGCAAGAAAAAAGTCGTGCCGCCGCCGTACCTCTACGATCCGGAAAACAACATCCGGCTGGGGACGAAATACATTCAGATCATCCGGGAACGCTATCTGCGGGGCGTCAAAGACCCCGAAAGCCTCGTCTACTGTACGGCGGTCGCGTACAATGCGGGAATCGGGTCGCTCTATCGCGCCTTTACCGGCAAAAAAAGCGGCCGGAAAGCCGCCGTCGCCAAAATCAACGCCATGACCCCGGAAGAGGTCTACCATCTCCTGCGCACCTCGCCGCGTCTTAACAAGGAAGCGCGAAACTACGTCAGGAAAATCAGGAAGCACCGGGCACTCTACGTGCAATGGAACCGGGAGTGAAGCGAAGGAGCCGGACCATGCCCCGAACACTAAACCGCAAAGGCGGCGTCTTCGCCTGCGTGCTGATCCTGTTTCTGACACTGGGGCTCGCGCTGCTGGCGGGCCTGCTGTACGAGGTACGGCAGCGGCCCGCGTGGCTGGGTTTGCGGGCGGACATTCCGCAGGACATGCATCTGGTGAAAATCGAGGTTCCTCTCGACATCTCCCGTCCGGAGGCGGCAGAACGCAACGCGACGGAAAAAGCGAAAAGAATCCTGCTGCTTTCCGTGGCGAAAAAGGCGCGCGAACAGATCGAAACCGCCTACGGATGGGACACCCTCGACGAAGCGACCCGCCTCCTCACCGCCGGGGCGCTCAAAGAAGCGCTGCACGCGGAAACCGCCGACAGCGTCAGCCTGATCGGACATTACCCCGACTGGCCGGACGGCACCTGGTTCGCCCTCTACGGCATGGACAACGCCGACATCGACGCGACGCTGCAGCGGATCTACGAACGCGTCAACAAAAAAGTCCTCGCGTCGATGCATTTCGGCGAAGACGAGATACCGGAAGAGACTTCCGGCGACACCCGCAAGGAAAGCGAAGATGAGAACACGACTGCGACCTTTTGAAACGCTGGCGGCGCTGCTGCTCATACTGATGACGGCAACGGCGCTTCACGCCGACAAAACCGTGATCAAAACCGTGACGGTGAACCGGATGCTCTATCCCGACAAAAGCATCGAAGAGCTCAAGGAAATCGCCGTCTCCAAGGCGAAATACGAAGCGGCCAAAGAGATTTTCGGTGAGCTGCTGCTTTCTGAAACCGTCATGTCCAACGGCAAAATCGTCGACGAATTTGTCCGGGAACGTTCCGGAGGCGTCATCCACATCCGGGGCACGCCGAAGTTCTCCAACGGGGAAAACCTCGGCGACATCCGGTGCACGATCGAAGCCTACGCGACGGACGAAGACATTCAGGACACGACGCCGCAGAAAATCGTGCTGAACAATTTCAAATACACCAATCCCGACGTTCCGCTCAAAAAGCTCAAGGCGATGGCGGAAGACGCCTTCATCATCGAAGCCCTGTCGAAGAAAAAACCCTCCATCCGCTCCGTTTCTCCCGAAGAAGCACGCCGGCAGGCGGTCGGCATCACCATCACGCAGATGGATTTCGACATCGACACCTTCACCTATACCATCTCCGGCGTCGTCGAATACGTCCCCGCTTTTCTGCGCCATTCGGACCTGATCAAAACGACGGACATCGCGGACCGTTTCAAACCGCAGCGGCCCGCACCGAAAAAGAAGCGGGGATTCTACGGTGACTGGAGCGGTTACATCATGACGCCCGACGGCATGAGCGGCGACGTGGAAATCACCATCGCCCAAAACGGCCGGACCACCGTCGCTTTCCCCACCGCCGGATGCGGCGGCGACCTCATCGTCCAGGAGAAAAACGAACGGACCGCCGAATTCATTCTCGCCCTCACCTACGGCCGGGAAGCCTGCGACGACGAACAGAAAATCGTCCTGCAGAAAAAGAGCGAAGACGAGCTTTTCTACCGCGCCACTCTCCGCGACGGCACTCCGGCCGGCAGCGGAAGCCTCTTCCGCGACGAATTCGCGGAAGAGTGACGCGCACGGGTCCTACCAGGCCACGGACTTGTTGCTTCCGCGTTTGCCGATCACTTTTTCGTCTTCCCAGATTGCCAGCCCGGTTTTGATGTCGGTCAGCGTCATCTGGAAATAGTACTCGACCTGCTGCCGGTCACGGTCGATCGAGATGTTGCGCTGGATGATCTTGCCCGAAAGGCTGAGATCCGGCGCCACCATACTGCCTTTGCCCGCCACCGTCTTCTGGTTGAACTCTTCGTTGCCGCGCAGGGCCTGACGCGTCTGCATCGCCATGGCGTCTTCCGGACCGTTGAGGCCGACGGCGGTGGTCACGACCACTTTGCCGCTGCGCAGCAGCGCCACCCGGATCTTCTTGACGAGCTGGTCCGTGTCGATGTGCTGCATCGTATCGTTGACCACGCTCGAAACGGCCATCACGTATTTTCCGCCGCCGGGCTTGTTCAGGATCCCCGACGAGATCATCGACTGCACCATCTCCTGCGCCGCCGCCTGGAAGTCACGGTAGTCCAGCCCCATCACCGCTTCCGCGTCGCGGTCGTTGTTGATGTCGATATTTTCCGTTTTGGGCGCACATCCTCCCAGCAGCACTCCCGCCGCCGCCAGCGCGATTAAAACCCGTTTTCCTGTTTGTCGCATAACATCTCCTTTTCGTTTCTGATATAGATTCTGAATTTTCTCGCCTTCGCCGACGGTGAAACCGTATTGATGACGAAAGGCTGGTGTGCGTACGCCGGTACCGTCGTCCAGGCCGAAAGGATCGAATCGAGCTGAAAGCCGTTTTTGTCGTACCAGACGATCCGGTATTCGAGACGACGGTATTCGCCCGAGGTATTCTCACCCCTCACCTGCACCTGCATGAAACCGTCTTTGCGCCGTTTTCCCCTGATGTCCCTGATCACGATATCGCTGTTGCCGCAGGCCGGTTCGATCACGTTGACGACCGATTCTCCCTTCGGCTTCGGCGACGAGGCGGCGCACCCCCCGATCAGCAGCAGGACCGAAATCCCCAGCACGAAACTCTTGAACATGTCGTTTCTCCTATTTGAAATTGATGACACCGTATGCCGGCTTCGCCGTCGCGGCCGGAATTCTTACGTAAATGATAGCATCTTTCGCCTCGGGATCGATTTTCACCCGGATACGGTGGCCTCCGGCATGCAACACGACCAGGCGGTCTTCGGGCATCCGGATCCTCGCGACCTGAAACTCCTTGGGCAACGACCCCCACACCCGGGTGTCCGCCCGGGTCGTCGCCATCTGGTAGATCGACGCGGCCAGTCCCAGCAGGCTGTCCTCCTTGCCCATCCTGTACTGCAGATACGTTTTGAAAAGAGCGGAAAAAACCGCCCGGGCGACGATGTCCGGATACTTGTAGCGGAACTCCGTGAGAATGACACGGTCCATGTCCGCGACGGTCGCGGTCCGGGCGACGATCCGGCCGCCCGTCTCGACCGCCAGGTCTTTCGTCGCACGGTCACGGACGACCATTTTCGGCAGGGCGATGCCGGTATAGACGATGTCGTCGGAAACGAGGTACATGGGAACATTGATCCGGTACTCCTCTTTTTTCGGAGCGAG
>Ga0256843_1002374_pt1 | contig 13795 bp, 9 predicted proteins | sample AlvinellametaG_FD_191572 | JGI IMG/M metagenome (GOLD analysis project Ga0256843, IMG submission 191572) | Pompeii worm associated microbial communities from hydrothermal vent at the East Pacific Rise, Pacific Ocean - Alvinella | ecosystem: Host-associated > Annelida > Integument > Unclassified ... | reverse complement strand
AGCAAAACTCTGCGTACCCGATAGCATAAACAGCACAGCAAATAGTGCGAGTAAATTGGTTTGTTTGTTTAGTTTGAGTAGAAATATTATGGGCAATAGTAAATACTCAAGTGTACTCTTTAAAGATTTCATCTTTAACTCCTTTTAAAATAGTGTATGTACATCAAAAAGATGCCATCAATAATGTTTTGAACTATTTGATGGTAGGTAGCTCGGCTGTCTTCAATAAGACCCGTGGCTTTCCGTCCTTACTTCTCAGTAAGTTTGGCTTTTCTCCATACAATACTTAACTTACTATATCACTTTTTTTGTAAGAAGTCTATGAAATTTGTTTTATTTACCTTGGTGTTGTATGAAAAAGGGTAACAAATGTGTTACCAAATAAATCTTGAGGTGAGCTAATACGCTTTTTACATATTTTGAGATATGATAATAGATAAAATTGAAATCAAAAAGGTTTATATATGTTTCAAGGAAAGTATCTGTTTTTGGGGTTGCTGTTTGCAGTGGTATTGAGTGGATGTGGAAAAGAGAGTAGTGAGGTGGAGTTTGGTAAGTCGGCTTTGTACTGGTACCAAAAGGTAGGTAAGGGTATTGCCCATGAGCAACTTGACAAGGCTGACAGTGCGTTTGTCTCACTTAAGAGTGAACATATGCATAGCCCTTTCATCCCTAAAGCGATGTTGCTTTTGGCAAAAGGACACATGGACAATGAGGAGTACCTCTTGGCAAACTACTATCTTGATGCCTATGCGAAACGCTATGGAGCGACACAAGCAGATGAGACCATTGCCTTCTTAAAGCTTAAAGCCTTGTTCTTTAGTGTAAAAGATGTCTATAAGGATCAAAAACTCATTATGGATACCATTGCTAAAGCATCCTCTTACCGATTGCGTTACCCTAACTCTGAGTACCTATCGCTAGTCAATACAATGCTTATTCGTTTGCAGATGAGTCAGTACTTGCTTAACGAAAACATTGCCGCACTCTACGAGAGAACGGGTAAAAAGAAGGCAGCAAAGATCTATAGAGCTAAAAACAAAGGTTCTGTGGTAGAACTTAAAGACATTACCCCTCCAAAGAAAGATTGGATTGGTAAGATTTTTGACTAAGAGACTATTTTTAACGAAAGGATTGCCATGCAGTTAAGTGATTATGAAGCGTTTCCTACCACACTTCCTATTGTGGTAGAGGATGAACTTTTTCTCTATCCGTTTATGATAAGCCCTATCTTTTTAAGTGATCAAAAAGATATTGATGCTGTGAACTATGCGATGCAGAACAATGCGCTTATCTTTGTCACCTCTTCAGTAGCTGGTAAAGAGGGGAGTCGTGAGTTTGATGCGATGTATAAGATGGGGGTGATTGGTTCTATTATGCGTAAGGTTGACATTCCTGATGGGCGTATTAAGATACTCTTTCAGGGGTTGGCACGAGGAAGCATTGTAGAGCCTGTGGCTGGCGAGTTGAATGCTGCGATTATTGAGAAGTTGGAGATGGAGCCTTACCCTAAACAGAGGGTAGAGGCGATTATGGAGATTTTGCGTGACAAGATAAAGCAACTCTCTGCCATGAACAGCCACTTCTCTGCTGACTTGGTACGCACCATCGATGAGAATGATGAGCCTTACCGTATTGCCGACTTAATCTCCTCTATGTTGAAGCTTGACAAAGAGGTTGCCTATGCGCTCTATACGGAGTCTAACATTGAGAAGCGACTTCTTGAACTCATTAAGGTGGTAAGCTCAGAGATAGAGCTTGCCAAGGTACAAAAAGAGATTCGTACCAAGGTACACTCCAAGATAGAGCAGACCAACAAAGAGTACTTCTTAAAAGAGCAACTCAAAGAGATTCAGCAAGAGTTGGGGATGGATACCCAAAGAGAAGAGGAGATAGCAAGTTTTAGAGAGAAGGTAGAAGCCCTCAAACCCCATACCGATGAGGAGACCTTTAAGGAGATAAGCAAACAGTTGGACCGTTTTGCGCGTATGCACCCAGAGAGTGCTGAGTCTCAAACGCTTCAGAGTTACCTAGAGTGGGTACTAGAGTTGCCTTTTGGCAAAGAGAGTAAAAAGAGTTTGAGCATAGAGGCTGTCTCTGATGCGTTAGATGCGGATCACTATGCGTTAGAGAAGCCAAAAGAGCGTATTGTAGAGTTCTTCTCTGTACGTGAGTTGGCACAACTTAGAGGGATTAGAGCCAAAGAGATTGGTGGGGTTATTTTATGTTTTGCTGGACCTCCAGGGGTGGGTAAGACCTCATTGGCAAACTCCATTGCCAAAGCACTTGGACGCCCTTTGGTGCGTATGGCACTAGGGGGACTTGAAGATGTCAATGAGCTACGTGGACATAGACGTACCTACGTAGGAGCAATGCCAGGACGTTTGGTACAAGGGCTCATAGAGGCAAAGAGTATGGACCCTGTGATTGTACTAGATGAGATAGACAAAGTAGGAAGAAGTATGCGTGGAGACCCCACAGCAGCACTTTTAGAGATATTGGACCCTGAACAAAACAGCAAATATAGAGACTACTATCTTAACTTTAACATAGACTTAAGTAAAGCCATCTTTATTGCTACGGCAAATGATGTGGGGCGTATCCCAGCACCACTACGTGACCGTATGGAGTTTATAGGGCTCAACTCCTATACTCCAAGAGAGAAGTTTGAGATAGCCAAACGCTACCTCATACCTCAGGAGCTTAAAAAACATGCCTTAAAGCGTAGAGAGTTTAGCATCTCCAACAAAGCGTTGAAGTTACTCATAGATGAGTACACCCGTGAAGCAGGGGTAAGAAACCTTAGACGCAAGGTGGCATCACTTATGCGTAAGGTAGCCAAAACATTGTTGGAAAACCCCCATAAAGAGCATATCTCTATTGGGAAAAAAGGGTTAGAGAAGTATGTCGATAAGAAAGTCTTTGAGATCTCCTTGGTAGATAAGAAGCCTCAAGTAGGTGTGGTAAGTGGTTTAGCATGGACCTCGGTAGGAGGAGATGTCTTAACTATTGAAGCAATTAAGATTAGAGGTAAGGGAGCGTTACAACTTACCGGTAGCCTTGGCGAAGTGATGAAAGAGTCTGTACGCATCGCCCACTCTGTAGTGAAGATATTGATTGATGAAGGAAAACTTCCTATTGACTCGTCACGTATTCCTCGTAGTTTAAAAGAGAAAGAGGAGCACCTTCATGTAGAGCCAAGTGAAGTCTACAAGCGTTATGACCTACACATCCATGTACCAGAAGGGGCAACCCCCAAAGATGGTCCAAGTGCAGGGATTACGATGGTGACAGCGATTGCTTCTATTTTGAGTGATAAGAAGGTAGATAACCTTGTAGCAATGACTGGAGAGGTAACGCTTACTGGAAAGGTCTTACCTATTGGTGGGCTCAAAGAGAAACTCATTGCTGCGTATAAAGCAGGGGTGAAAAAAGCACTTATTCCTCAGAAAAACTATGAGCGTGATTTGGATGACATTCCTAAGGAAGTGACACAAGCCATAGAGATTATTGGGGTACGTAAGATAGATGATGTCTTAAAAGAGGTGTTTGTAAAGTAGGGAGGTAGAAGGTGTCACACTTCAATGAAGTGTGACTTTTTTAAGAGAGTGGTTAAGACCACTGCGCAATTTTTTCTGTAAGAAGTTCTTCTTTTACAGGTTTTCTAATAAAGTCATTGGCTCCATTGTCAAATACTTCTGTTTTTCTTGTATCATCTGTTGAGAGTACAATAACAGGAATATGTGAATTAGACATTTCAGATCTAAAAATCTTCAAAAACTCAATACCGTCCACAATTGGCATCATAATATCTAAGAGAATAAGATCAATATCTGTATCTCTTTTGAGTTTGTCTAGTGCATCCGATCCATTCTCTGCCTCTACCATATCGGTAACGGCAGGATTTTTCTTTAAAAGGGTTTGGAGTAATTTTCTATTGATGAAGTCATCATCAACAATTAAAACTTTTAAGGCCATAGTTGATTATCCTCTCTGCTTATTTATAATGTCTTCAATCTCTTCTTTTGATTTTTCCGATGTGATTATAACTAAATTATCATCATCTTGACTGATATTGTCAGTCAATAAATTTAAATCGGTGAAAAGAATATCATATTGGTTGGTTGCTATGCTTTGCTCTAGGTTCTCTAAGTTCTCTTCTACATCGTAGGCATACCCTAGGTTGTCAAGGACTTTAATGAGAACTCTCTTCTCTAAAAGGAACTTTTTAGCGATGAGTATTTTTTTACTCTCACTGTTTGTTTGTGTTGTTACAGGAGCAGCAGGTGTCTCTTTTGCTTTGGCTTGTGCCTTAGCTGGTGAGGCAACACTTTGTGGTGCTAGAGGTGTATTGCTTCCTTTCTCTCCAAGACGAGCTTTTTTAGAGAGGAACTTGTTGAGTACATAGAGTAGCTCACTTGTCTCAATAGGCTTAGTGATGTACTCATCCATACCTTCATTTAAGAAACGCTCTCTGTCTCCTTTAAGGGCATTGGCAGTAAGCGCAACAATTGGTACGTGTGGTACCTCTTCATCCTCTTCGTAGTCTAAAATCTCATGGGTTGCTTCAATACCATCCATTACTGGCATCTGAATATCCATAAAGAGAAGGTCGTAGTCGTTGTTTCTACGTTTCTCAAATGACTCAAGTCCATTGTTGGCAATATCGACAGTCATACCATGCTCTTCTAAGATACGCTTGATAAGTTTTTGGTTAATGAGGTTGTCCTCTGTAACCAATACTTTCGCATCAAAGAGTGTGGCTTGGGTTGTCATCGCCTCTTCAACAAGTTGAGGGGTTACATTCTCTGTACGTACCAACACATTGGTAAGTTTTGTAAGTGTCACTGGTTTGTAGATGACATTGTCTTGGTCAATTCCCATAGACTCAATTTTGGTTCTACTTGTAATGTTTCCAATAATGATAAGTTTTGTCTTATCGATATTTTGGATAATATCGAGCATCCCTTTATCGGCTTTATCAATATCGATCCAGAAGTTTTTACAACTGTCAGACTCATTGAGTTTTTTCAATGCGTTGATAGACTCAAACTTCTTCACCTCTGGACCAAAGTATTCAAAGTATCTCTCTAGGTAGAGGTCAAGTTTTGTTGGTTGCTCTTTTTCATACTTACCAATGGTAAGGTCATCAAAGGCATGGTAGTAGTTTGCTTCAGTAGAGGCTACCTCTTCTAGTGGAATGGTAAAGTAGAACGTTGTTCCTTTGTCTTTAGCACTCTCAAGTTCAAGCTCTCCACCCATAAGCTCAACAAATTGACTTGAAATGGTGAGTCCTAGACCTGTACCACCATACTTACGTGTAACAGAAACATCGGCTTGAGAGAAGGCATCAAAGATACGTGATTGTTGCTCTTTAGTCATACCAATACCATCATCGGCTACAGAGAACTTGATTTTAGAGAGTTCATTCTCATTGGCTTCAACTTTCTCAATAATAAGGTCAATGTTTCCACCATAACTTGTAAACTTAATAGCATTACTAAGAAGGTTAATAACAATCTCTTTAATCTTGGTTGGATCACCTTTGAGCTTTTTACTAATGGTAGGATCCATAAAGAAGTTCAGGTCAATGTTCTTCTCAGCAGCACCTACAGCGTAGGTCTCAATAGCACTCTCAAACTCTTCAGAGGCATCAAAGACAATATTTTCAATCTCAATTTTATTACTCTCAATTTTAGAGAGGTCAAGAATGTTGTTGATAATGTTAAGAAGGTTCTCTGAACTCTTATCAATAATAGCCAAGAACTCCTCTTGCTCTGAGGTAAGGTCTGTACTTCTAAGAATTTCGGTAAACCCAACAATACCATTGAGTGGGGTACGAATTTCGTGTGACATATTGGCAAGGAAGAGAGATTTTGCTTCATTGGCTTGAAGGGCTGTTTGTTTATCTTCTTTGGCTGACTCAACGAGAGTCTCTAGGAACTTGTATGCCTCTTTGGTACCTTCGTGGGTATCTAGCTCAATGTTTTCAATGTTCTCTGTATCAGTAGCGAGGTAGTGCTCACTGTTTTTCATCTCTTCAACAGCTTTGTTTAGTACATCTTCAAGCTCTTTAATGTTACGTGTAAGGTCACGGGTAGTCGTGTAACCAATGTAAGAGAGTACCAAACTCAATAGAAGAATAATACTTGCGATAATGAGTAAGATAAGCTGTGTTTGTAAGAAGCTGTTACTCTTTTGCCATAAAGTGTTAGAGATAATGAGCTCAATCTTGGTGTAGAGTGAAATCTTTTGTGTTTGTAGTGCAAACCAATCCATAACTTTTTCACCATAGTCACCATTGTCCACATCGGTTTGAATAGCTGAAGAGGTAGACGCTAGTTCACTAAGAAGCTCTTTGGTTTTGAGGTTACTTAAGATTTTAACCAATTGTTGGTGTAGTTCTTTGTCGTGTACTTGCTCCAAATCAAAGAGGTTGGCTTTGGTTTTAAGCTCATTCCAAAGGGCAATCTCTTTAAAGGTCATTGGTGACTTTTTGGTCATGTAGTATGAGACAAATCCTCTCTCGAGTGCCGCATTCTCTTTGACTGTATAGAGTTGAGAAAGAGAGGTGATGAGTGATGAAATCTCCGTATCAAGTGCAAAGTCGTTGATTTGGAGTAGGCTACTTAAGAGTGGTGTAGTAAGTTTCTTACTATAGTCATCAAAGAAAGTCTTTTTAAAGTCACTCTGGATGTCAGCACGTTTTCTAATGGCAGGAAGCTCTTTAATATTGCCTAGAAAGTGTTGATATTTTGCTGTGTCTAGTTGTGTATTTTCCCCTAGAAGGTTACTTACAAAAGAGAGGTAAGCAGGGCTTTGTGTTATAAGTCCAGCTTGAAGATCTTTGAGTGAACGGTCTGTGTTCTCTCTTTGTTTGTTGAGTAGGGTGACAAACTTCTTGTGGTCACTACCAAGATAGAGTGCTGTGAGCCCATCCTCTTTCCCTAGTTGGGTAAGAGAGTGGCTAAGCTTAGCATTGTTTTTTAGGAGGGTATTGAGTGTATTTGCTTTTTCAAAGTTTACATACGAAGTTATAAAAAAATAACTCGCAAGTACAACAAGCAGGACAATAGGTACCAATCCAGTTAGTTTGAGTCTATTACGTATAGTCATTGTCTAGTTCCTTTTATTTTGATTGTGAAATAATATTCATCTGGTTTTCCAACGAGAGGAAGTGTGCCCAATAGTTTGGAATTAATTTTTCAAGCTGTTTAGGGTCTTCACAAAATTGAATCTCATAGAGGGTATCGGCAAGAGGTTCAATACGAAGGTTACTTGCTGCCCCTTTAAGGAGGTGTCCTATCTTCTGGATAGCATCTAGGTCACCTTTCTTGTAGGCTTCAAGCATCTTCTGTGTCTCTTCATGTGCTTGTTGAATATAGTCTGTTACAAACTCTTCAATAAGGTCTGTTGGAAGACTAAGTTCACTTGCTGCTTTTTCAAGCTGGAAGTCAAAGTGTACAGGTTTCACATCTGAGAGATCAAGGGTACCAAACCCTCCTGAAACCTCTTGCTCCTCTTCTTGAGGTTCAGAAGCACTCTCCTCTAGAGGTACATCTAAAGAGATGCTCTCTAGTGCTACTTCTGGAGTGCTCTCTTCTTCCTCTTTTGGAGTCTGAGGCTCCTCTTCTTGAGGTACAACGGTAGTAATGCGTGAAAGCATACCGTAGAAACGGTCAATGTATGGCATCTGCTCTTCAAGAGGATGACTCTTAATCTGTACAAGAATATCGGAGATTTTACCAAGATGGAGTACATTGGAGAGGTGTGAAAGTGTCGAGAGTGCTTTGGCACGTTTCTCCATCTCATCGCTGGTAAGATCCTCTTGAAGGTTAATGGCTGTATCGATGTATTCGTTTAAGAAAGTATCGTAGTCTTCATGTGAGATACCAATGCTTTGGCTAATAGTCTCAATGTCTAAGACAATAGGAGAGAGGTCTTCTGGAGGGAGTTGCTCCTCTTTTTTCTCCTCTTCTTCTTGGGTTGTCTCATCTAAGAGAAGTTCAAGTGACTCCTCTTGTGGTGCTACAACTTCACTCTTCTCTACCTCTTCTACCTCTTCTTGGGCAGGTTGAAGGAGGTCAAAGAGCATCTCATTCTCTTCTTGGAATGGAAGTTCCTCCTCTTGGGTAGACTCTTCTTCTACATCGGTGTTTGTGCTCTCTTCTGTAGTTGTATCAAGAAGGTCAAAGAGAGGCTCCTCCTCTTTCTCCTCTTGAAGTAGAGAATCGATAAGAGGTGTCTCCTCTTCTACCTCTTCTAACGCAGGTAGAATATCGAGACTCTCTTCAGCAGCAACGAGAGGCGTTTCGTCCATAAGTAGTGAATCGATAAGAGGTGTCTCCTCTTCCTCTTTTGCCTCCTCTTTACTTGTTGCTTCTAAAAGGTCAATAGAGATCATCTCTCCAAGTAACCCAGAGAGTCTGTGTGCCGAAGCATCAAATGTGGTTGTTTCTGTGTCGATACGAATGCTTACTTCATCTTCTAGTGAGGAGAGAGAAATCTCTACCTCATTGAGTGCTATTTTCGTATAGAGGGCAGCGAGATCCTCTACTTGAAGTAGTGCCAGTAAACTTCTGTCTGCAGCAATAATTTGATGATTTTCATTGGTAATATAATGCATGAGTTTGTAACTTCCTTTTTCTCTATTTTTCTTTGTCTAGTAGCTCTTGATAGACAGGGATAATTTCTGCTAGCTCTGAATCAGATGCTGGACGTCGTGCTGCTGTGTAGCCCGTGAGTACACCATCGTTTTGGATAGGTGTAATATGTGAGTAGACCCAGTAGTATCTGCCATCTTTTCGAAGGTTTTTCACCAGTCCAGACCAGCTTTGTCCAGACTCTAGGGTGTCCCATACTTCTTTAAAGGCAGCTTTTGGCATATCTGGGTGTCGAATAATGTTATGGTTTTTTCCTACCAATGCTTTTTTATCATACCCCGCAATTTCACAAAATTTACGGTTGGCATAGGTAATAATACCCTTTACATCGGTAGAACTTACAATAATACCATCTTTGAAAGTATACTCTTCGTCTATGGGATCTGGTCTGTTCATCGCATTTCCTTTTTTTCAACAATCGCTAATTTATAAAATTAAAACATATAAAAATTTAAATTTAGCTATTAGAACCTTATAACAATTAAACTAAAAATAGAATGAAATAGCCTCTTTTTTAGTAAAAAATATTAAATTCATTCAGATTGTGAGCTATTCTCTTTTAAAATAGAAGCTATTTTTTTGTTGCTTACTTTTGCGATTTCTTCAAATGAAGCTTGGTAGATGGCATCAAAGGTACCAAAGTAGTTGAGGAGCTTTTTAAGTGTAGCAGGACCAATGCCTTTTTTGTTAAGAAGGGAGGTTTGGGTATCCTCTTTGCGTTTTTTGTTTTGGTGGTAGGTGATGGCGTAACGGTGGGCCTCATCACGCTGGCGTTGTACCCAGTGTAGGCGTTTGTCGTTGGGTTTGAGTTCAAAGACGCCTTGGGTAGTGTAGACGATGTCTTTGGCTGCTCCTTTGGCACGGTGGGCTTTGGCATCGAGCTTCTCTTTGGCAATGGCGATGACATCGAGGTTGACACGAGCCTCTTTGAGCAGGGAGATGGCGAGGTTTAGGTTGGCTTCTCCTCCATCGAGTATCCATAGATCAGGAGCAGGGGAGGTGGTAAACTTCTCAATGCGACGGCTGAGCATCTCTCTCATCTGCCCATACTCATCTCTAGCATGGAGTTCATAGCGTCGGTAGCTTGACTTCTCCCAACGGTTCTCATGCCAAACTACCATACCTCCTACGGTGGCAACCCCCATCATGTGAGAGTTGTCAAATGTCTCTACACGGTAGGGAATACTACCTAAGGAGAAGAGGTCTGCGATACGCTCTTCTATGTGGTTTGCTTCATGGGGTTTTCGTAGTAACTCTTGGCAGTTTTGTAGTGCCAAGGCTGTCAGTTTGGCTTTGGCACCCCGTTGGGGGTTGAGAATCTCTATCTTCTTCTCAAAACGTGTAGAGAGTGTTGTGGCTACTTGTGTGGCATCTTCAAAAGGGTGAGCAACGACTATCTGTTTGGCAATGTGAGGGGTATCGATGCTATAGAACTCCAAAAGGGCTTGTTTGTAGGCTTCATTTTCATCGTAGATATGGGTCTGTCTAAAGTAGCTGTAGCTTGAAGAGATAATCTTCCCTCCACGCATAAACATCTTAACAATCACCCCACGGCTGTCACCATTTTGTATGGCAAAAATATCAAGATTGAGGCTGTTTGCCAAGTCTATGTTGGAGCTTAGGGTAAGTGACTTGATGGCTTCAATGCTGTCTCGCATACTAGCAGCCTCTTCAAAACGCTCCTGTATGGCTAAAGAGAGCATCTTCTCCTCTAGCTTCTCTGTTAGAGGGGTGCGTTTTACAATGGCATGCTTAGCCTCTTGGATGAGCGTGGCATAGGCTTGGGGTGTCACTTTGCCTTCACAGGGGGCAAGACACTTTTTTATCTGGTAAAAAAGACAGGCTTTTTTCTCATTGAGGCAAGACTTTTTTTGTACAAGAGGGTAGACTTCATAGAGCGCATCAAGCAAGGCACGTCCCCCTGTAGGAAAGGGTCCATAGTAGGTAATGTTTTTTCCTTTTACCACTCTTCTTGTAATCTCAAAACGTGGAAAGGGTTGCGACTCATCAATGTAGATGTAGGGGTAGGTTTTATCGTCTCTGAGTAAGATATTGTACTTAGGATTGAGCTGTTTAATGAGGGTGTTTTCAAGGATGAGCGCATCCTCTTCTGTCTCTACTACGATGTACTCCAAACTCTTGGCTTCGTGGAGCATCTTTACAATGCGTGGGCTTTGGGTTGGGTTGGGCTGAAAGGTAGGGGTAAAACGCCAGTAAGATTTGACACGGTTTTTAAGGTTTTTGGCTTTTCCCACGTAGAGAAGTTTCCCTTTAGTATCAAAGTATTGGTAGACACCAGCATTGTTGGGGAGATTTTTTATGGTCTGTTGCATGCGATACGCTCTTGAATCTGTTTAAATTTCTCTTTGAGTTCATGGTCACTTGTCTCAATGGCAAAGTCTGGATGCGCACGCTCTTGGTAGAGGGGTACAGTACTCTCTTGCGTATTTTTCTGAGGCATAGGATGGTACTTGCTATGAAAGACCACCACTTTAGTAGCATACATCATTTGACACTCAGTATGGTAGCTTGTGAGTTGTGTTAATACGCTTTTTAATAAATCTCTATTATAATTAAGTTCCATTTTAAATCCAGGGTGCCTAACAGCGATAAAGAGTGTCTGCTCTTTTACGTAGATAAAGGCGATGGCTTTTTGGTATTTTGGTGTCAACAAAGAGAGATACTTTTGGTAGCACTCTTGTTGTTTTAGAACTTTAAATTGAGGCAGTGAAGATAGATGAGACAAAAGAGTAGAGATTTTTTTCATACGGTTATTATAGCATCTCTTTGCTGTATAGTGTTAGTAGGGTGTGGACATAAGACCAACCCTGTCTATGTACCTAAAACAGCAGATGTGTTAAAGGATAAATAGTGAAAAAATATGATGTATTGATTATTGGTGCTGGGATCGCAGGGCTCTATGCTGCGATGAATATTCCTTCAAGTAAAAAGGTGTTGGTAGTCTGTAAAGATATTCCATGGGAGTGTAATACCTTCTATGCCCAAGGGGGTATGGTGACGGCACTCAATGAGGCCGATATCCCTCTTCATGTAAACGATACCCTTGCCGCAGGTGCCTACCATAACGATAAGGAGGCAGTAGAGATACTCTCTCGTACATCATTAGAGACTACAGCAGATATTATCGCACGTGGTATGGCGTTTGATAAAGATGAAGAGGGTAACATCCTCTACACCAAAGAGGCAGCACACTCTACAGAACGTATTGTCCACGCTGGAGGAGATGCTACTGGACGCTATATGCATTACTTTATGATGGTACAAAATACCCATCAACTCCAACGCAATACTTTGGTGTATGATTTACTCATTGAAAATGGGCGTTGTTATGGGGTGAAGGCGATGGTCAATTATGAGCCGATGACACTCTACGCTGATGATGTTATCATCGCTTCTGGAGGGGTAGGATCACTCTATGCTTACAACACAAACTCACGAACGGTGAGTGCCGATATACATGGTATTTGTGTTGAGAAGGGTATTGCCCTTGCCGATATGGAGTTTATGCAGTTTCATCCTACCGTCTTTGTCGATACCCCTTTTGCTAGAAAACTGTTACTAACCGAAGCACTTAGAGGTGAGGGGGCGCATGTTGTAGGAGAAAAAGGTAACCGTTTCTTGTTTGACTATGACGAAAGAGGTGAGCTTGCGAGTCGTGACATTGTAGCACGAGGTATTTTTGACTACAAACGTAAAACGGGAGAGAATGCCTACTTGGACTTTTCGATGTTTGATGAGAAATGGTTTGAAGAGCGTTTCCCAAACATTACTCGTACCTTTGAAGCTCTAGGGTACCATTTCCCTAAAGATAGAGTCTCTATCTCCCCAGCATTTCACTACGCCAATGGGGGAATTGCGTGTGATACGTATGGGCGTATCCCTGGTATGGAGGGGCTCTACGTGATAGGTGAAGCAGCACGTACGGGTGTCCATGGTGCCAATCGGTTGGCATCAAACTCACTTCTTGAGGGAGTAGTCTTCGCAAAAAGAGCTGTTTCTCATCTTTTAAGTAAGGAGAAAAAGCACTTAAAAATACCTACTTTTGAGAAGGATTATGGTAATATCCTGCACAAAGACAATGACAGTGTCTATAAAGAGAAATTACGTCAGGTAATGTGGGAAGATATTGGCATTATTCGTACCACAAAAGGCTTGTTGGAAGCAAAAAACCTTATCTATGATATGAAAAATAAAGAGATAGGCAGATTGCTCCAACTTAGACTCAATACAGCATCGGCAATTGTAGATGCTGCATTGGCAAGAAAAGAGTCTTTGGGCTCACATTATATAGAAAATTAATTCTAAAGGAAACAAGATGAAAATCTTCATGATGCTTTTGGCATTTATGGGTGTAGCGTCTGCTTCAGGTGCTGAAGCTGCTACACATGGACAACTCCACCTTACCACAACATGGGTAGGGATACTCTCATTGGCTGTGTTTGTTATAGGTTACTACTTTATTGCGACAGAGGATAAATACCACATTAACAAAGCAAAACCAGCACTTTTGGCAGGTACAGGTATCTTTATGCTTATTGGGTTGTACTTTTCACTCAATGGGTTAGATGGACACCACTTAGAGACAGAGGTAAACCACCTCATTGTAGAAATTGCAGGTATCTTCTTCTTCCTCTTGGTTGCGATGACCTACATTGAAGCGATGATCGATAGAGGGGTCTTCTCGGCACTTCGTTATAGTCTAGTCTCAAAAGGGTACACCTATAAAAAACTCTTCTGGGTCACAGGGTTTTTAGCATTCTTTATCTCTCCAGTAGCAGACAACCTTACGACGGCACTTATCTTGTCAACCGTACTTTTAACCATCGATAAAGAGAACAAAGCCTTCTTAGTACCAGGGGCAATCAACATTGTAGTTGCTGCCAATGCTGGTGGTGCGTGGAGTCCATTTGGTGACATTACTACACTAATGGTATGGGTAGCAGGTAAAGGGAGCTTTACTGAGTTTCTTTTCCTCTTCCCAGCTGCTATTTTAGGATGGGGTGTGACAGCATTCCTACTTTCAAACTTTGTTCCAGCAGGTGAACCACCATTTAATGCTGATGAGAAAAGAGAAGATATCTTAGAGGGTGGTAAAGTGATTATCGGACTTT
>Ga0256843_1002373_pt1 | contig 13797 bp, 16 predicted proteins | sample AlvinellametaG_FD_191572 | JGI IMG/M metagenome (GOLD analysis project Ga0256843, IMG submission 191572) | Pompeii worm associated microbial communities from hydrothermal vent at the East Pacific Rise, Pacific Ocean - Alvinella | ecosystem: Host-associated > Annelida > Integument > Unclassified ... | reverse complement strand
ATTGGCAGGGTATTTGTTGAGAAAACTCCTAAACATCATAGAGGGGATGAGTCGTCCTTGTTTTACCATAGGCAAGGCAAAGCGTGCTTTGAGTCCCCCTTTTTCTTTTTCGTTACTAAAGGCACAGGTTTTAAACATAAAGCCAAACTTCATCACGATGTCCATCACTCTACGGTTCTCTAAGAGGTAAAAGGCAGCTTTTTTGAAAAATGGTAGTCCAAACTCTTGGGCAATGTCAGCACGTACCTCCTCTATGACCATATCTGTAGGCAAAGAGTTAGGACAGACATCGACACAGTTGGTACATAAAAAACAGCTCTCAAAGATATCTTTTGTTGTCTTATTTAGCTCTAAATCACCACGTTTGTAGGCACCTAATAGGTCAATAAACCCTCTTGGTGAGGTAACTTCATCGGGGTTGATTTGGTGAATGGTACAGACAGGAATACACTTTCCACACTTAATACACGCATCAGAAGTCTCTGTAAAATTGAAAATATCTTCTACTTTTTTACTCATGGTTCCTCTTATATTTTATACAAATTAAAGTCGGGGTAAGGATACCCCAACCTACATTATTAGAAAGTATCCCTACCCCGACACATATCATTAGACAGTTTTAGAAAAACTCTTTTTACTTGCCCCATATTTTTTCATGTAGGCATCAAATGGCATAGCAATGTTACGAATGAGCAGGGTACCTGTGGTACTTACGCTTATTTTATCCTCTGTAATGGTGACAAGCTCAGCTTCTACAAACTCTTGGAGGGCTTCAAGTGCGTCTGCAAAGTACTCAGCAAACACAATGTTATGCTCTTTATTTACACGCTTCATATCTATGGAGAAGTTTGCCATAAGCTCCATAATAACGGCTTTTCTAAGGTAGTCATCGTCACTTAGGTTTACCCCTCGCTCAAATGGGAGTCTACCTGCGTCAATTGCCTCTTCATACGTTTTCATATTTTTAGTGTTTTGTGCGTAGTAGTGACTCCCCTCACCAATGCTTGTTAGCCCAATCCCTACAAGGTTTGCTCCCCCTTTGGTAGTGTAGCCTTGGAAGTTTCTATGAAGCTCCCCTTTGGCAATAGCCCCAAAGAGTTCATCTTCAGGTTTGGCAAAGTGATCCATCCCTACCATTTTGTACCCTTTGTTCTCAAAAAAGTCAATGGTGTATTTGAAGATTTTAAGCTTCTCATCTGGTGTGGGTAGGGTAGTCTCATCAAACTTACGTTGTGTCTTCATAAGCCAAGGCACATGGGCGTAGTTAAAGACAGCCACACGGTCAGGGTTAAGCACAGTAGAGAGTTCTAAAGTCTTTTTAAAGGTCTCTAGGTTTTGGTAAGGCAAACCGTAGATGAAGTCTGTGTTAATAGACTCAATACCATACTCTCTTGCCAACTTTACAGCATTTTGTGTCAGTTGAAGTGGTTGGACACGGTGAATCTCTTTTTGTACCTTATCGTCAAGATCTTGTACCCCAAAACTAATACGGTTAAAGCCATGTTTTTGAAAAACTTTCATTTGATCTTCATTGAAAAAACGAGGGTCAATCTCACAACTTACCTCTGCTTGTTCGCTCCAGTTAGGAAACTTAGACTTAATGTAACTTACAATCTCATCGAGCTCATGGGCTTGGTAGTAGGTAGGGGTTCCTCCTCCAAAGTGAAACTGAATCACCTCACGCGTGGTGTCAATATGTTGGGCTAAGATATCTACTTCTTTTTTGAGGTACTCTACATAGCGTGAGAGCTTGTCATGCTTTGAGGTAAAGACAACATTACACCCACAAAAGTAACACGCACTTCTACAAAAAGGAAGATGGACATAGAGGGAGAGTTGTTCGGTAGCATTTTCTAGGTAATGAATGTAGTCATCATACTTAAACGCATCACTAAACTCTAGGGCTGTAGGGTACGAGGTGTAGCGAGGACCAGGTCTGGAGTATTTACTAAATTTTTCAAAGTCTATTTGGCTCAATGGATTTCCTTTTTTGCTAGGGTATTGTCATTGACAATACTCTATGGTATTTTATATCAGTTGTTGTCAGGGGGACAATACCCTACATGGTTATGTACGGTGGCTGTTTAACCACACCATAATACCCTTTTGGGCATGTAGACGATTTTCAGCTTCACTAAAGATGACCTCTTCGTGTTTCTCAAAGGTCTCTTCACTCACTTCATAGCCTCTGTATGCTGGCAGACAGTGTAAGAAGATGGCATCTTCTTTGGCAAGGCGCATTAAAGACTCATCTACCATGTAACCTTCAAAATCTTTGAGGCGTTGCTCTTTTTCATCTTCTTGACCCATACTTACCCATGTGTCAGTTGTGACCACATCACACCCAACAACAGCCTCTTTAGGGTCGTTGGTAAAGGTGATTTTTGCACCACTCTCTTTGGCAAAGGCTAAGGCTTGTGCTACAATGGCTTCATCGCACTCATACCCTTTTGGTGTCGCCACACGCAACTCAAAACCAAGCTTACTTGCGAGCATAAGCCACGAGTGTGTCATGTTGTTTCCGTCACCCACATAGGCAACAACAGGATTTTTCTCTTTTCCAAACTCTATCATGGTAAGGTAGTCTGTCATGAGTTGTACGGGGTGGTAGGAGTCTGTAAGCCCATTGATGACAGGTACTTTAGAGTAGTGGGCAAACTCTTCTAGCTTGCTATGCTCAAAGGTACGTATCATGACCATGTCAACCATACGGCTAATGACACGAGAGGTGTCTTTCATTGGTTCACCACGCCCAAGCTGAATGTCATTGCTAGAGAGAAAGAGCCCCACACCACCAAGCTGGTAGATGCCAGTCTCAAAGCTTACACGCGTACGTGTAGAGGACTTCTCAAATATCATCCCTAGTGTCTGTTTCTCAAGGTAGGGTACAAAGTGGCGTTGTTTGGTTTGTGCTTTAATCTTTTGTGCTAGAGCAATCATCTCTAAGATTTCATCTTTACTAAAGTCAGCAAGGGTTAAAAAGTGTCTCATGGGACGTTCCTTATGGGCTATACATTATGTATATAAATATAGATTTAAAATTATAAAGAGAATATTTTAACATAAATATATCTAAAATATACTGTAGTTAATAAAGTGCTAATGATTTTCTTTTAAACTACGCTTTAAGAAACAGTCTTAAAGGAGAAAATTATGAAACTGTATCAAACATTTATTTCAATTGCAGCAGCAGGTATGTTGTTTACGGGGTGTGGTTCAAGTAGTACAACATCTACAGATATATCAGGTAAATTAGTCGATTCTGCACTCGAGGGTGTAGAGTATCATTGTGGACAAGTAGAAGCAAATACTACAAGAGAGGGAGAGTTTAGATGTAGTACACTTCCAGTAACTTTCTCAGTAGGTGGTGTTACACTTGGAACTATTGAAACTCTTCCTGAAGATGGTGTAGTAACTCCTTATGAGTTAGCACATGTACAACGTGGAGAAGCAAACCCTTATGTAGAGAATGTAGTTGTCTTTTTACAGTCACTAGATGATGATGGTAAGATTAATGATTGCATTACAATTAAACAAGAGTATGCAGAAGCACTTCAAGAGCGAAATATTGATTTCGCAAGAAGCAATGAAGGTGATGTTGTTGATCTTCTTAACGAGGTGCATAGTGAGCATATTGTTGCTTCTAAAAATGCGATGGACCATCTCTCTACACAAATGGAAGCTCTATCTGCACATACTTTAGCACATGAAGTAGCTACTGATGCACATACTGATGCACATGAGGTAGCTTCAGATGCACATGAAGTAGCTTCAGACACAGCACAAAGTGATGCCGAGACAGTAGTCGATGCAATTACACCACGTTAGTCTTTAAAAGAGGGGTTAGGAGGTGATTTTCCTAACTCTTTCGCAATACTATAGGCTAGAAGAGAGGCAATATCTTCTAGCCTTGGCTTGAGCCACTCTCTTTGCTTTTTACAGGTAATCTCCCCCAACTCTACAATTAAAAACTTTTCACTCTTTATGGAACTATACGCATAGTAGTGTTTTAAATTTTCTGTAAAGTTGTCTTCATGCCATGTAAATGGAAAATAGTGGCTATATGCCTCTCTCCATCGTTGAGCAAAGTGGTAGGAGTTTTGGTTTGGGTAGCCTACACTTGCGCCAGAGTTACAAGGTATGTTCGCCCCATCAAAGTGTATAGCAACAGCTAAAGTAGTGCGTACTCTCTCTACTTTCGCTGGCATACGTTTTACCTCTATGCCCCAAGTTTGAAGCTTTTTTGCTACATGGTTTGCCACTAAAATGTTCCATGTCTCTTCACGGTATTGGGCTGATTGGGCTCCTGTATTGCCAGTGAGGCGTCCTTCATGTCCAGCCTGAATCACCACCTCTACAAAAGGTATACGGTTTTCATAGAGAATCAAACCTAAAAGTAAAAAAATAAGTAGGGTAAAAAAAGCAGCTGGTTTGTTTTTGATAGTCATAGAGAGATTATAGCCAAAAAAGGGTTCAAGACGATTTTGAAGGGTGGCATACCCAAGAGAAATCTCCTTAGATATGCCATCTTGGTACTATTTTTGTAGCAGTAACGCTGCCTCTTTGGCATGGTAGGTAATGATAATGTCTGCTCCAGCACGCTTGAAGCCAAGGAGTGTCTCCATCATGACTCTGTCGTAGTCAATCACCCCTGCCTTAGCAGCCATTTTGAGCATGGAGTACTCGCCACTTACATTGTAAACAGCCAATGGAAGTGAGGTGTTCTCTCTTACGTCTCTAATGACATCCATGTAGGCTAATGCTGGTTTTACCATGAGAATGTCAGCGCCCTCAGCCTCATCGGCAACACTCTCAGCAATCGCCTCTTTACGGTTGGCTGGGTTCATCTGGTAGCTTCTTCTGTCTCCAAAACTTGGGCTCGACTCAGCCACATCTCTAAAAGGTCCATAGTAGGCTGAAGCAAACTTGGTAGAGTAGCTCATAACAGGCAGGTTTTCAAACCCAGCACCATCTAAGCCCCCTCTAATGGCTTGTATCATCCCATCCATCATACCACTAGGAGCAATCATGTCAACCCCTGCTTTGGCATGAACAACAGCTTGTTTGGCTAGGTTGTTAAGGGTCGTATCATTGTCTACGGTCTTAAGTACAGGGTCAAGTACCCCACAGTGCCCATGGTCGGTGTATTCACAAAAACACAAGTCGGTTACCACAAACATCTCTGGGTGGGCAGCCTTAATGGCACGTACCGTTTGAGCCATAATGCCGTGTTCACACATCGCATCACTCCCTACAGAGTCTTTAGTCTCTGGAATACCAAACAAAATAACAGAGTAGATGCCTAGCCCTTTAAGTACTTCACACTCTTTGACAATCTCATCGATGCTCATCTGAAAGACACCAGGCATAGAGCTCACTTCATCTTTAATGCCTTCGCCACTTCTGGCAAAAAGGGGGTAGATGAAGTCATTGACGCTGAGGTGTGTCTCTTGAAGGAGATCTCTTAGTACGGGGTTGATTCTTTTTCTTCTAAATCTAGCAAACATAAACAGCCTTAAATAAATGGTTTTTAACATTTTAACCAAAAATTTCTAATTTCTAATTTCTAATTTCTAATTTTTAAAGTATAATCTTGCCATGAATAACATAGAGATATCAAATATTGCTACCTTACCAACCAAACACGGCACCTTTAAGATTCAAGCTTTTAAAGAGAGAGAGAACCAAAAAGAGCATTTGGCTATTTTTACAGCAAACCTTCACGAGATAGAAGCACCCATTGTAAGGGTACACTCGGAGTGTCTCACTGGAGATGCACTAGGCTCACTCAAGTGTGACTGTGGTGAGCAACTCGATGCTGCGTTAGCGCGTATTGCCAAAGAGGGTGGGTTGGTGATTTACCACCGTCAAGAGGGCAGAAACATAGGGCTACTCAACAAGGTCAATGCCTATGCTCTACAAGATACAGGCTTAGATACCGTAGAGGCAAATCACCAGCTGGGCTTTCGTGCCGATGAGCGTACCTATGAGGTCGTAGAGTTTATCTTGGCACATTTGAAGATACAAAAACTTCGTTTACTAACGAATAACCCTAAGAAGATAGAGAGCCTCACTCACATAGAGATTGTAGAGCGTCTCCCCATTGTCATGGTCTCAAACCCCCACAATAGGGGCTATTTGGAGGTTAAAAAAGAGCAATTGGGTCATTTACTTTAGGAATTATGTTACAATAGGAGTAGATTATTTTAAAGGGATGTGATGAGAATTTTAAAAATAATTATACTTTTATTGATGCCAGTATGGCTCTTTGCATGGAAAATGGAGAGTGGGAGTGTTGTTCTTGATGAGACAACTTTAGGATCAAACACTTGGAAAAGTATTGATTTTGCACAAAGCTATGATGAAGTACCTTTAGTCTTTGCTCTTGTTAATGAAGGGAGTGGCTATAAAGACGATACACCTGTGATTGTCAGGGTACGAAACATTTCAACCACAGGTTTTGAATTGGTACAAGTAGAAGCACAATCTGTTGTTGAAGATGCACAAAATTGTGGTCCTCACCCTAGTGTAGAGGTACACTACCTTGTTATAGAAAAGGGAGAGCATACACTAAAGGGCATACGTTTTTTAGCCTCTACACATACAACAAAAACTTTTCAAGGGAAAAAAGCTTCTGGTGATGCAGGGTGGGATAGTATAGATTTTGATACTTCCTTTAGTGATGTACCTGCACTCTTAGCACAAGTACAGACATTGGAAAATGAGAGCAGTTCTCTTCCTGGTGAAGCTTCTGCCCCATGGCTTACAACGACGATTAAAGATGTAGATGCAGATGGATTTAGTGTGGCACTAGAGCGTGCTGAAACTTCTGAAGAGAATATTACTACAGAAGAGACTATTGCATACTTGGCAATGGATGCGAACTTAACTTCAAGTGTTTATGATACCCAAACATGTCAAAAGTTCTCTTTTGAAACCTATCAGACAGATGATAGTGTTAGAGGATGGAATAATGGATGTTATAGCTATGATTTTCGTAATACGTATGCCCAAATACCCTATGTGGTAGGTACACAAAATAGCCGTGATGGAAACAATGGAGGATGGGTACGCCGTTGTAGTCTGAGTAGTGATGAGGTAGGTATTACCATTGATGAAGACCAAGCGTATGATGATGAACGTGACCATATTACTGAGATTGTCTCTATGTTTATTTTTGAAAAACCATTTGTCTATGATTCGGAAAAGACATTGGCGTGTCAACCTTTAGTTGCAGAGTATAGAGAAGATGAGTGCTATTGGTTAGGCTCTTCAAATGTTGATATTAGAGAGACCCAACACAGCTATGATGCTTTGGCAATGAATGATGCCAATACCTATCAACCAGAGAGTACAGATGCCTATGCAGGATTGTGTAGAGCTGGAGATCTCAACGATACACACTACATAGATATAGACAATAGATTTACTTTAGGCGAAGAGTGGACAATGAGTGTTTGGGTGAAGTTTCCTCTCTCAAATGAAGATCAGGACTATCATATCTTAGGTTCCTATGAGGGAGATGGTGATTTACCATATTTCCAATATACCACAACAACAACTGGTGGTGGACGATTTGGAAGAGGTTCTACTTCTAGTACTGACATAGAGTGGGGTATCTACGATAATGATAAAGAGGATGATACAGCCGACTTAGATGATGATCTAGATGGATGGCATCAATTTACTTTCTTAAACAATAGTGAAGAGACAAAACTCTATTTAGATGGAGAGTATGTCAACTCTATTGCTTTACATACCTCAGGAGAGGTAGCCGTACTCTACACATCGACAGATGATAGGGATGCACAGACACTCTCTGGCTATACGGATGAGTTGAAGTTTTGGGATACGCTTTTAAATGAAGATGAAATTTTACAACTCTACAATAGGGAAAAAGAGGGGGTACAGTTTGACAATACCCCACGCGTGTGTAAAACCTGTGAAGCCAATGCTACAGCAGGTGTATGGGGGCTTATTGGTATTCCTGCTGATTTAAGAGATGCAGAGAGTAGGGATGTTGCTGATGTCTTTGATGAGTTTCCAGAGAGTAGCTACGCAGACTCAGGAGCAGATGATGGATGGGTAGTCTTTAAAAGAGAGTATAGTGAAAGCAACAACTCTAGTTGGTATAGTGTTGTCTCTTATGAGGATGACCCTTTACTCTTTGGTCAAGGTTACTGGTTGCTCTCCAAGAAAGATGTAGCATGGAGTGAAAATGGTTTTCCTAATGTAGACTATAACTCAACAGATGAGAACTGTCCTAGTACACCGTGTGTAGAGATACCACTTACTTCTGCCTCTTTAAACTTCTCAGAGCCTGACAATGATGAGAATGACCATACGGGAAAAAATAGAAACAATATGTTAGGGTTTGTAGGACATACCCCTATCAATTGGGCAGATTGTCGTATTGTAGTAGATGGTACAGCCTATACTCCTAGTAAAGCAGAGGAGGAAGGCTATATTGACAAGGAGGTATGGCAGTATAATCCTGAAGCAGATGAGACGAGTAATAATGGTTATACCACATGTGATGATATTACCCCAGGTGGATGTAAATTGGAGCCCTATAAAGGGTTTTGGCTTATCCTTCATGGAAAGACAAAAAATAAGACAGTAAAACTACTGTTACCTAAGGAGTAGAAGATGAGATATAGTTCAATAATAGTGTGTACTTTACTTCTCTTAACTGGATGTCACCATCATACCCCTCCTCAAGAGGAGAATAGTACAGTAGTAAGTCTACCTACGCAAGAGGAGAATACAACATCTACTTCTGAAGAAGATATAAATAGTACCATAGAGGTTAGTGATACAAATATAACAGATGAAAATAGCACAGAAGAGAGTAATAGTAGTGAATCTACAGATGAAAATAGTAGTATAGAAGAGGAAGCATCATCTGTTAAATCTTTTAAAGAAGATACACAAGCAAAAGAGTGGTATGTTAGAGTTGTAGTAGAAGATGTCACTAACAATATTAAAAATGATAGTGCACAGTTAGGGCAACTTGATCAAGAGGGGAACCTCTCTCAATATGCTTTAAGAGCAATTGATCCTTTTGGTGGACGCTATTTAGATGTTGTGTTTCAAAATCCTGAAGGGCTAGAAGAGGGGAGTTACAAGAGCTGTTTTCATCCCTCTAAAGAGAGTGAAGATAGTTGGGAATTTACGATTAAATCATCAGATAGTAATGCAAACTTGATTGTAAGCTGGAGAGGGCTTTATGTGCTAGAGTCTTATGTGGATGATGCCTCTCGTACACAATATAAAGAGTATCGTTCTATGCGTAATTCACTCTTATCATATATGGTACTGGTAGATCTTGATAGTAATGAAGAGATTGCTGTACTCTCTCATGGGAAAGTAAATGCCATAGAAGTTGCTATGGATGGAGAGCATGAAAGACATTTAGCATGGCGTTTAAAAGATCACTCTCAAACCTCCAAGTTGGCACCTAGTTTTAAAAGAGTAGAAGAAGATAGTGCTGATCTTCAAAAGAGAGAGCATCTCAATAGTTTACGTAAAGCAGCAAAAGAGAAGGTGCGTACATTGGACTTTGAACAACCTATGACACCTCCTCATTTTAAGGTTTTAGAAAAATGAAAAAGCATACAAAAATGAACTCTTCTCAGAGTGATCAAAACAACAAAAAAAACACTCGTCGCTCTTTTTTAAAAAAGTCTGTTTATGCAGCACCTACACTCTTTATTTTAGGAGAGTTGGCAAAACCAACAAAAGTGCATGCTGATAGTGGTGAACCTATGGGAAATCCAATTTGGTAAAGAGATGGTTGCCTTTCAAAGAAATTTTGTTTTTCAAGATGAGCCTTCTTTATCTAAAGAGAAGATAAATTCTTTAAATACAATTGTTGTGAAAAGGATAGAGTATGTTAAGATGCAGAGGTGTTTTAAATTAGAAAGTGCATGGGTAGAGTTAACCAATCGTCAGATACGTTATTATAGTCATATACCATTTGGAGAGCAAAATATACCTCTCTCTTGGGCATTTGAAGTGAAAGATGTTGTAACACTTGTTTGGGATGCTTCTTCTCAAACTATCTCCTATATTCCTTATCAATTTTATACACCAAAGCTATTGCAGTTTTGGATTTTTCATACATTTTTTCCTTTGGTATTGCGATTGGCTAAAGAGGCTTATATTCTACATGTATCAGGAGTTAAAATAGGAGAAAAGAGTATTCTTTTTTCAGCTTTTTCTGGAGGTGGAAAATCTACCTTAGTAGACTATTTTTTAAAGAAAAAACACCCTATTTATGGAGATGATACGGTTGCGTTAATTCCTCAAAAAAAAAGGTATAAACTTCTTGCATCTTACCCTTTTATTCGTCCATTTAGAGAACCTGAAGTTCTAGGAGATAAAGTAGAACATTTTGTATCTATGCCTCAACAACTCTCTACTTTTTATCACCTTAAAAGAGTTTCTCCTTTAGAGAAGGTTGAGATAGTAGAGTGCTTTGGTATTGAAAAATTTACAATACTCTATCAAAGTATGTTTGTTACTTTTGAGAGTATGAAACAAGAAGATTATCTACTCTCAACACAAATAGCAGAAGATATAAAGGTTTTTCAAATCTCTATTCCATGGGATAAAAATCGTTTAGAGGATGTTTATCAAGCTATCCTCACACATAATAATGTATAATACCTAGATGAAGAGAGAAAAAAAAGTTCATATTTTAGAGCATATTCTTACACAGACAGTCGATGAAGAGAGTATTCTTTTAGATACACAAAGAGAGCTCTACTTTGGGTTAGATGCCATAGGGTGTGTGATGTGGGAACAGTTAGAGAGAGACCCTAGTGTAGAGGCGTTAAAAGAGTATATGTTGGCACACTATGATGTCTCTCAAAAAGAGCTTGAAGATGATTTAGTACATTTTTTAAATCATTTGGTTGAAAATAAATTGATAAGATTGGAAAGATGATAGATTTAACACACTATTTACAAAAAGAGGGTATTGTATTGCCAGAAGTCTCTATGGAGAAGTTGGTTGCGTTTGCTGCTTTGTTACATGAGTGGAATCAAGTCCATAATTTAACAGGAGCAAAGAGTATTGAGAAGATCTATGACAATATTGTAGATTCACTCTATCCTTTAACTTTTATAGAATCACCAAAGAGTCTGCTTGATGTAGGAACTGGGGCAGGGTTTCCAGGGCTTGTCTTGGCCATTGCGTTGCCTGAGTGTGAGGTGGTATTGGCTGAACCTTTAAAGAAGAGGGTCTCTTTTTTAAAGTATGCGAGTATCGACTTGGGTTTAGCAAATGTTAAAGTAGAAGCCAAGAGAGTAGAGCAAGTGAGCCATACTCCTTTTGAGATGATAAGCTCAAGGGCCGTGACCAATACAAAGCTTTTGTTAGATTTAACTCAACACCTAAGCGATGAAAAGAGTGCCTATTTGTTCTATAAGGGCTCTAGGGTTTTTGATGAAGTAGCCAATATCGCAACACATTTTTGCTATGAGATTATAGAAAAAAACCAGAGAAACTATCTGTGGATTAAAGGAGAAGTATGATTTTAAAGTTACTATTGGTTGCCTTTATTGGGGTGATGGTCTATAGATTTTTTGGGGGAACCTTTCCCTCTTTAGGCAAATATAAAGAGCAGAAGAAGATGGCTGATGACACGCTTGTAGAGTGTGTTACATGTGGTACCTATGTGACACATAAAGAGGCGATTGTAAAGCAGGGGAAAACCTATTGCTCTATTGAGTGTATAAAGTAAGGAGAAGAAGATGATTATTGTAGGACACCCATGGGTGAAGAGTCAACGTTTTGTAAAAGTATTTTTAGCTGAAGATATTCAAAATACACAGAGTGATGATGTGGTATTGTTAGAGCCATTGGTCGATTCACATGCTTTAGCTACTTATTGTAAGGCACAAGATATCTCTTTTGCTGTAACCGTCAATAGCCTCAATGATGCTATCTTTGCCAATGCGTTAGGGGCAGACTATATGATTTGTGAAGAGGATGCCGCATTAAGTATTCAGCCTATTGCACAAGAGTACCTTTTCGATACCCGTGTTTTAGCGTTGATTCATGAAGAGAAAGAGATTACAAAAATTGCCCGTTTAGGGATAGATGGTGTCATCTTCCCTTCAGCTATCTGTTAAGTCGTATGTTCTCACATCTGTCACGCTTTAAAATTACATTAACACTGATACTCCTCAATAGTATAGTCTACCTCATATCTGTAGGGGTAAGCCATAGTCTTATAGAGATAGATACCCAGACTTTAGTCGATATGGGGGCACTTTTTGGACCCTATACGGTACTCTATGAGCAGTGGTGGAGACTTTTTAGTGCTATGTTTTTGCATGGAGGTATGACACACTTGTTGATGAATATGGTCTCTTTGTATCTTGTAGGGCGTGGAGTAGAGAGCTACTTCTCCTCTAAGGCATATCTATTGCTCTACCTCTTCTCTGGTCTCTTTGGTGGTATCGCTTCACTCTATATGCATCCAGTGGGTGTAGGTGTAGGGGCAAGTGGGGCTATTTTTGGTATTTTTGGTGCTATGGCAGGATTTTTTGTTGCCCATCATCATCAAATCCAAGCCCATACCAAAGCCTTTATGAAAGATTTTGCTGTCATTTTAGGTATTAACTTAGTGCTAGGATTCTCCATAGCATCCATAGATGTTTCTGCTCATGTTGGTGGGCTCATTGTAGGAAGCTTAGGAGGCTTTTTTCTTGCGAAATACCCTAAACTTCTATGGCTTTATGGTGTAGTAATGCTACTACTGTTACTCCTCTCTAGTTTATGGCTCTCCTCTTTCTATGCGACACTCTCGTAGGTACGACCACCTCGCACGTCTAAGATTGGTTTGATTTTATAAAATGAGTTAAAATGGTGTATTGAAATACACCCTACGAATGGGATGTATCAGTTTGCGTAGGGTGCAATTCATTGCTCCACCAAAACAAAAATTAAGGAACTTAAGGGGTGAACTTTTGTCTGATTTAGACTCTTCTACATTTAGGCGATATGCTCTTTTTGCTCTCTTTCTTCTTCTCTTTTTAGGGTGTGGAAGGGTTGTGCCTTTTACTCCCTCTTCTCAAAGGGTTGAAGAGGTAGAGAAGATGCTTCAGAGTTTAAAACCTACACCTGAGCCAAAAGAGGTAGTGCGTCTCACCCATGACCTCTTCAGAGAAACAGCACACCTTACTAAAGCGTTTAATCTTACCTCTCCTCCTTGGTTTCACAATATCTTAGTCAATACGGGTATTCGTCAAAAAGGGTTGTGTTATCACTGGTCTGACACGCTCTATCTCTACTTAAAAAAGCAACACTACCAAGGGTTTAGTTTTCACTTGGCTGGTGCCAACATAGGCTCTTGTTTAAAGGAGCATAATGCTTTGGTGATAACGAGTCGGGTAGGGAGTTTTAAAGAGGGGGTTGTGGTAGATCCTTGGAGAAATTCTGGAGAGCTTTTCCTCTCTCCTTTAGCACAAGACCCTAGCTACACATGGGTACACCGTCCAAAGAGGGAGTTAAAACGGTAGATAGACCTTCTCAAGTAACTCTGCATACTCACTTTTTACATCGGAGTCTAGGGTAATGCCCCCTCCACTTTTGTAGTAGAGTTGCTCCTCTCTTTTCTCTATGAAGCGTATCATCACCCCTGAGCGTAGAGCGTTGCCATCAAAGATGCCAAACACACCCGTGTAGAACCCCCGTTGGCACGCTTCAACACTCTCAATAATCTCCACGGTACGCTTTTTAGGTGTCCCTGTAATAGACCCAGCAGGAAGCAGGGTTGAGAGCAT
>Ga0256843_1002372_pt1 | contig 13800 bp, 13 predicted proteins | sample AlvinellametaG_FD_191572 | JGI IMG/M metagenome (GOLD analysis project Ga0256843, IMG submission 191572) | Pompeii worm associated microbial communities from hydrothermal vent at the East Pacific Rise, Pacific Ocean - Alvinella | ecosystem: Host-associated > Annelida > Integument > Unclassified ... | reverse complement strand
AAGGTGCTATGAGTGTCCTTGATGGAGAAACTTCAACAGAAGTACAACATAAACAGCTTCAAATAGCAACTCCTATACAAAGTGAAACAGAGAGTGCAAAACAAGTAAAAAGTATGAAACAAACTATCGTTGAAACAAACGAAATGTTAAAAAGTGCTAGTGGAAGTGATATAACACTACAAGAGAGTGAAGATGGCTTTATGATAAGACTTCCTGCAAACATACTTTTTGAAAAAGCCAAAGCAAAGATCATAAATGAAGATGCATTTTTGTTTCTAAAAAGAATAGCCCTTATCATAGATAAACTTCCAAAAGATATCTATGTCAATGTAACAGGACATACTGACAACACTCCTATCAATACTCCCGAGTTCAAAGACAACTGGGCACTCTCTACAGCAAGAGCAGTTTCAGTTGTAAAAGAGCTTATAAAAGATGGTGTCAACCCAAAGTTTTTAGCAGCTTGTGGAAAAGCAGGTTATGATCCTATAGCTTCAAACAACACTCCAGAAGGTAGAGCAAAAAACAGAAGAGTTGAACTCTTTTTCTTTAGTAAAAATAAAAAAGATAAAGAGGAAACTAAAAAGAGTATTTTAGATAAAAAATAGTATCATCCTATCATGATGATAAGATATAAGATAGAATACTACTTTGTAATAATCCTAGAAAAACTTCTTATGAAGTTACCAAGAAGAGTGAGAAAAGGTATATTTTTAACACTAGGTAACCTTGTATATCTTTTAAACTCTTCTAACAAAAAAGTTATCCAAAAAAATCTTCTTTATGTTTATGATGGGAATATTTCTGAAAAAAAGATAAAAGAGATCCAAAAAAAGTGTTATCAAAAACTCTTTTTAAACATCCTTAGTATCATAGAAAACGAGTATATAAGTGATCAAGAGTTGGATAATATGATAACTTTTGAAAACAAACACTTTTTTGATGAAGTATCAAAAGACAACAAACCTTTTATCTATATAACAGCTCATTTGGGCAACATAGATCTTTTAGGAAAAATAACAGGTAAAAAACTAGGAAGGATGGTACAGGTTTTTCAAAGACTAAACAATCCCCTGCTAACTGAGTATATGAAAAAAAAGAGAGAAACTTACAACCTTGAGATAGTAGAAAAACACGGTGCTATAAAAAAACTCTTTTTAGCACTAAAAAAAGGAAAACCCATCTCTTTGATCATAGACCAAAATGTTAACATAAAATATGCGACAAAGATAACTTTTTTAAATAAACCAGCATACCAAACAAACTCTACATCAAACCTAGCTTTAAAACTAGATGTTCCTATTTTACCATTTTTTATAGTAGAAGAGAAAAAAGACAAATACAAAATAATATTTGAAAAACCGATATATCCACAAGGAAAAACTGAACCACAGTTAACTCAACTCCAAGCAGATGTGATGAGCAAGATGATATTTAAGTATCCACAAGAGTGGTTTTGGTGTCATAAAAGATTTAAAAACTCAAATCCTTCTCTTTACAAAAAGTAGTTTCTACAACTGCAACTGCAACTGCATACTCTCCATCATGAGTGATAGAGAGTGATGTATTTTGGATCGAGTAGTTTTGTATCAATCTTTTAGAAAGTAAAAAGTAAGGTTTACCCTTTTTATCTTTTTTTAGTTTTATATCAAAAAAACTGCACTCTTTTCCTATGCCACAACCCAAAGCTTTACTAACAGCCTCTTTTGAAGCCCAAAATCCAGCGTAACTTTTAGGAGAGTTTCCAAGTGATATCTCATCTTCACTTAAAAACCTCTCCAAAGCTTTTTTGCCAAACTTTTCTAACATACTCTCTATACGAGAGATTTTAACTATATCTATGCCTACTATATTTCGCCCCTCTAGTTGTTTTTTCAAACTTTTTATTGCACTACGAACTCTGTAAAAAAGATGTTTTGGATACTACCATCTGTAAAGATTTTATTTAACTCTGTTACAAGTTCATCTTTTAGATTTTCTTTACCTCTTATGGTACTTATCTCTTCATAAGATTTAGCTGATAAAACCTTGATGATGATATCCCTTATCATAGGTTTTTTCTTTTCTACTTCAGCTTGAAACTCTTCACTACTAAGTTCCAAGTTTATAGATGTTCTAAGATATCTACTACCTCCATCACTTGCTAGATTTACTATAAATTTATCCAAACTATACATAGGACCCACCTTGGTATAGTCATTACTTCTTACAGCGCCATTTGTGTGTGTTTGTACTTTTTTATGTGTTATCACTTTTGAAGTTTTTGCACTATCTGCATCTTCTAAAACTTCAGTATCGCTGTTTAACATCATATATGCCATGACTCCTCCTGCTATGAGGATCAAAAATAGTACAGCTGATATTATTATCAGCAACTTATTGCTTCCACCTTGTTTATGGGTTGTTTCAACCTCTTGTTGTTGTGCTACTTCAGCCATAATTTTCCTTCCTTTTGTTATAATTTTTCCTAACTTGAGCTTTAGGTACCTATTTCCTGCTCTTGTAAACTAAATCGGACAAAACAGAAGAAACTTTAACTTTTTTTTACCAAAGTTTAGTTTTTTTTCACAAATCAAGGATATATATATAAAATGGCAGTTATAAATAACTTTTTTGCACTTTTTGGTAAACCTGTCTTTATAGTTTTAAACTTTTTCAACGCACTGGGTAGTTTTATAGTTTTTCAACTAAAACTTCTACCACTACTTTTTAAACCTCCATTTAGAATCAAAGAGATCTTTATCCAGATAGATGTAGTAGGTATCGGTTCTATCGGTGTTATCGCTCTTACTGGTATATTTACTGGTATGGTTGAAGCTGTTCAACTCTATCAAGGTTTTCACGAGTTTGGAGCTGAAAGCATGATGGGTTATACTATCTTTATATCCATATCAAAAGAACTCGGACCTGTTTTTGCTGGACTTATGGTAACAAGCCGTGCGATCTCTGCTATGGCAGCTGAACTTGGTACTATGAGAGTTACTGAACAGATAGATGCACTAGATGTACTTGCCGTTGACAGTAAAAAGTATCTTATCATACCTCGTATAGTTGCTACAACTTTATCTTTGCCTATACTTGTAGCTCTTTTTGACTTTTTAGGAAATATCAGCGCTTATGGTATAGCAACTTATGCACTTGGAGTAAATCCAACCGAATATACTCAAACTATAAACATGTACCTAGGATATAGTGAGATCTTTTCTGGTATCTTAAAAGGTGCTGTTTTTGGTTTTGTTATCAGTAGTATAGGAACATATATAGGCTATACAGCTGGTGGTGGAGCAAAAGGGGTTGGAGAAGCTACGACAAATGCTGTTGTTGCATCTGCTATCATGATATTTGTACTTGATTATTTTTTATCAGCATTATTTTTATTTTTGGATTGGTAAGATTTACAAAACTCCATTTCTTAGTGAAAAAAGTTCATCATGATTGTATTTATGTAAATATTGTAAAAACATATATATACCTAAATGTTCGTTTTTATTTCCATGAACTAGTACTATAGATCCATCTTTTGGCTGTTGGCATTTTGCTATCCAACTATCACTACCTATCATGATCAAAGATAAAGATGAAACTTCTTTAACTGCTTTTTTGTTTGAGACAAGTCCTGGAAATCTAAAAAATACTGATGGTGTAACACCATTTTGTATAAGATACTTTTCTAGTTCAAGTACATCACTTTTTAAATGTATATGTCTGCACAAAACAAAGTTTTGAGATATAGGGAGTCCTTTTTTATAAAAGTGATATGCTGTATGATTTCCCCAAGTTATATCAAGTTTTCCTTCGTTTGCCCATCTTTTTAACTCACAAAAAGCACTTTTGTGTCTTTTTATCCATCTTTTTGTCATAAAAAGAGTTACTGGTACTGGATTTGGCAGATTTTTTATCAAACTTTTAAAAAATCCTCTCTCATATCCACACTTTGATGATGGACAAAAGTCAACTGTAAGATATAGTCCATATTTAAAATGAGTTATACCATCATTTGTTAAAGGATAGGGAAAGGATGATGAACTTTGTAAAAGTTGTTCATATCTGGAGTTAGAACACTTTACTTTTTTAAAAGGTTGATCATCAAAAATATATGTATGTAAAGTATCACTATCTACAACCAAAATCTTATCTTGACCATTTTGTTTAAAACTTCTTATCACTTTATACTTTTGAGTATCATACTCTATACAGTAAGAAACACTTTTATACTCACTAACACAAGAGGCTTTTAAGGTAGCTGTAAACAAAAAAAATAAACTCAATATAAAAGTAAAACTATTTTTCATGCCAAAGATAGTATCAAGCTAAAGTTAAAGTTTTTTTATTCAAAGACTTTCATCCTTTTTTTGTATAATAAACTTTATAATTCTTCCAAAAGGAAACATGTATGGCTACACAAAAAGATATATATGAGAAACTGAACCTTTTTTATCTAGGAAAAGGTGTTGATGTAGATAGCGGTGAACTGACTGATGATCTACTTTTAGTAAAAAACAAAAACTTAACAACTCATGCTGCTATCATAGGTATGACAGGAAGTGGTAAGACAGGGCTTGGTATCGGTATCATAGAAGAGGCTATCTTGGATGGTATCCCTTCTATCATCATAGATCCAAAGGGAGATATGGGAAATCTTCTCTTAACTTTTCCAGAGTTTAAACCTGAAGACTTTCTGCCTTGGGTAGATGAAAATGTAGCAAACCAAAAAGGTTTGACAAAAGAGGAGTTTGCCGCAAAACAAGCATCACTTTGGAAAAATGGTATAGAAAGCTGGGGGCAAGATAGTGACAGAGTAAAAAGACTAAAAGAATCTCAAGAGATAACCATCTATACTCCAGGAAGTAGTGCTGGAGTTCCTATATCTATCTTAAGTAGTTTTGAAGCACCAAGTGAGGAAGTTTTAAGCGACAGCGATACTTACTCATATCTTTTAAACTCTACCGTATCATCCATACTGGCACTTTTAGGAGAAAACAAAGATCTTATAAACTCAAAAGAGGCGATACTTATATCAAATATCTTTAACTACTACTGGAAAAAAGGAGTAAGTTTAAGTTTAGAAGAGCTTATAGGAGCGATAACTTCTCCACCTTTTGAAAAGATAGGAGTTATGGAGTTAAAAGACTTCTATCCTCAAAACGAAAGAATGAAACTGGCATTTTCACTAAACAATATCATCGCTTCTCCTACATTTTCTAGTTGGCTGGAGGGAGTGGAGCTTGATATAAACAAACTTTTATATGATGAAAATGCAAAACCAAGAACGGCTATATTAAACATAGCTCATCTTGATGACAACCAGAGAATGTTTTTTGTAACACTCTTTTTAAACAAATATGTAAGCTGGATGAGGATGCAAAGAGGCTCTTCATCTCTAAAAACTCTTTTATATATGGATGAGATATTTGGTTACTTTCCTGCAACTAAAAACCCACCGTCAAAAGCTCCTATGCTTCTACTTCTAAAACAGGCTCGTGCTTTTGGTATAGGTGTGGTTTTATCTACTCAAAACCCTATCGACTTAGACTATAAAGGTTTGTCAAACATAGGTAGCTGGTTTATAGGAAGACTTCAAACAAAGCAGGATATTGACAGAGTTATAGACGGACTTAGTAAAGCAGGAGGAAAACTGACTAAAAGTGAGATAGCTGATATACTTACAAATCTTCAAAAAAGAACTTTCCTTTTCAAATCAGCTCACAGAGATGATATAGAAATATTTGGTACAAGATGGGTGTTAAGCTATCTAAAAGGTCCGCTGAACAAAGATGATATAAAACTTTTGATGAAAGACAAAAAAACAACTTTTTTAACCCAAAAAAAAGAGACTAAACAGGATACAAAAAAAGAAAAACAAACCATCTCTACAAAACCTGTTGTCAGTGAAGATATAGATGAGTATTTTTATACTACGGATGTTACAGGAGATCATAACTTTAAACCATATCTTTTAGCAAATGGTGTGATCAACTATCACAATGCAAAAAGAAACATAGATGAAGAGTATGGATACTACTACAAATACTTTTTAGATGAGGATCTAAGAGATATAAACTGGGATGAATATGAAGAAAATGAAGATGACTTTGATCTATATGAGTTTGATTATCCAGAAAACTCAAAATTTGCTGAGCTACCAAAATTTTTCAAAAAGTTAAAAAATCTAAAATCTCTACAAAAAGAGTTTGTATCATACTTGTATCAAGAAAACAAACTTGTTTTATACAAAGCTCCTAAGTTAAAGATAGAGTCAAAGGTAGATGAAAGTTTGGAAGAGTTCAAGATAAGAGTTGCTGATGAATTAAGAGAAAAAAAAGATGAAGCTGAAGAGAAGTTAAGACAAAAGTACGAAAAAAAGCAAGAAGTACTTGAAAGAAGACTTCAAAGAGCCTTGGCAAAACTGGAAAAAGAGGAAGAAGATGTAAAAGAAAAAACTACTTCTACCCTTCTAAGTTTTGGTATGACGATACTTGATGCTTTTATAGGTACAAAAAGAACAAAAAGAAGCACTATCAGTAAAGCAGGAGCAACTCTTAGAGGAGCTGGGGCTATATATGGAGAAAAAGGAGATGTTGACAGAGCAAAAGAGGCTGTACAAAAGGTAAAAGAGGATATACAAGAACTTCAAGATGCTTTAGAAGACGATATACTTGAACTTGAAGAAAAGTATGATATAGATAACATAGACATAGAAGAGTTTTTTATAAAACCTAGAAAAAGTGATATCACAGATGTTGAGTTAGCTTTACTGTGGGAGGATAGATAATGCAGGATATAGGGCATGTTGTTGCAAGTTCGCATCACTTTTTGGATAAGATAGTAAAGTTTATCAACCATTTAGAGTACACAAAACTGGTAAATCCTTACTTAGAAAAGATATCGTTGGATGCAGGAAGGCTTGTGCTTTTTATGATCGTTTTACTTTTTACTTTTATAGTAAAAGTTTTAGTTGATAAAAAGTTACTACCACTTATGGATAAAGCTCTTAGATATATCAGTGATAAAACAGATGCACTTACTATGGAAGATGTAGAACCTGTAAAGTCCCCTATCTCAAATCTTATAAAACTCTACGGTTTACAACTAGCTATATCTGTTTTGACTTATAAAAGTGGCGGATTTGAGTTTATAGATATAGCTTTTTATCTACTCTACCTTATAAACTTTGTACTTCTTAGTTTTGTTTTGATAGATATCTTTATAAACTTTTACTTTTTAGGTGTTAAGAAAAAGAAAAACATACAGAAAAAAGAGCTTTTAAACCTCATAGTATCAGTTATAAAAGTTATCATAGTCATATCATCTTTACTACTGTTTTTAAGAAGAATAGGTATAGATATAACTGCTTTTGTCGCTTCTCTTGGTATCGGTGGTTTAGCTATCGCTATGGCTAGTAAAGATACTATCGCTAACTTTTTTGGTTCACTAAAGATCATCTTTGACAACTCTTTTTCTCAAGGAGATTGGATAAAGGTTGGTGATGTAGAGGGAACTGTAGTTGAACTTGGATTTGTCAGTACAAAGATAAGAACTTTTGACAACGCACTTATATCCCTGCCAAACTCAAATCTAGCAAATACAGCTTTAAAGAACTACTCAAAAAGAAGTGTTGGAAGACGGCTAAAGATGAAGGTTGGTGTAACTTATGATGCAAAACAAGAAGATTTGCAAAATGCTATCAAACAGATAAGACAAATGCTTATAAATCATCCAAAAATAGCAACAGATGAAAAAGTAAAGATAAGAAAAAAGAAAAATATACTGGTAAATATAAACGATAAAGTTGGTATAAAAACTACTCTTTTAGTATATCTTGATGAACTGGCAGACTCTAGTATAAACATACTTATATATGCTTTTACAACTACTGTAGCATGGCAAGAGTGGCTTGAAGTCAAAGAGGATATACTCTTTAAGATCATGAAAATCATAGAAGATAACAACTTAGACTTCGCATTTCCATCACAGTCTATATATGTAGAAAAACTACCAAATGGAGAATAAATCATGAACATACTTATGCCAGTATCACAAAAAAATGGTATGGATACAAAACTTGAACATATCCTAAAAAACAGTTTTTGGGCTATGGTAAAACTCGAAGAGGGAAAAGTACAAAACATAACCTTTTATGAGGGTGCTTGGGAGACAATAGATGAGTTTTTTGAGGTAGTTGTTGTAAAAAGTAAAGATGACTATATCTGGCCTTTTTTTGAACAAAGCATTCCAGTTTTGGAAGCGCCATTTCAAGAGACTATCGAAGAAGTCATGGAAGCTTTTATATTTAAAGAGTTATATGAGGTGAGGTTATAAAGATATGATGAAATCTTATTAATCTTTTTGTTGTAAAATATCACATAAAGTAAAAAGGTATAGTCATGAAAAACTTACTTGATAGAATAACAACAAATCAAGACATCTGTCATGGAAAGCCAACTATAAGAGGTTTAAGATATCCTGTTGAGATGATTCTTGAACTGCTTGGGAGTGGTATGAGTATAAAAGAGATTTTAGATGACTATGAAGATTTGGAAGAAGATGATATCTTTGCTGTTTTGCAATATGCCTCTAAACTATCTGAAGTAAAATCTATTCATAGTTTAAATGTTGCATAGATTATGCAAAAATTTATAATAGATGCCCATATACCTAAAAAACTTTCTATATTTTTAAAGTGGAAAGGTTATGATAGTATTCATACTTCAGATCTTCCACAAAAAAACAGAACTACCGATACACAGATAAATCAAATATCTTTAGAACAAAAGAGAATACTTATTACAAAAGATATGGATTTTATTGAGTCACTACTCATCTCAAATAAACCATATAAACTTATTTATATCTCTACAGGGAATATTACAAATAAAGAACTACTCGAACTTTTTTCTAAAAATATTGAACAAATCTTACAACTTATTGTTGCAAATAAATTTATAGAGATCACAAGAAAAAATATCATAGTAAGATGATCTGATATCTAGTGAAAATCCCTCTTTATAACTTTCCAGATCAGATCTCCCATCTCTTTATCATATATATCACTATGTGCTCCTCCACCTGAAAGATATGCGTTGTTTTTGATGATGGTATCACAGTTTAGATATGTTATCTTTGTTGCTTTATTAAAGACTATTTGATAGTTTTTATTGTATTTTCCACATATAAACTTATGCTCATCTTCACAATATTTTTTATAACTTTTATCATCTCCTACATAATCAGCCTTCCAAAAAGCAGTATCCATAGCAAAGTCATATTTTGAAGATGTTAAAACGACTTGTCCTACATTTGATATATCATACTCTATACCCTCTAAGCCTTTTGGAAGAAATCTTTTGACTGAGTAAGCCCCTTGTAAACTTATCAAAGTATCGGCATATTTTTTTGGATATGGTTTATCTTGATAGATAAGATTTCCTTCAAAAAGTGCCATACTTGTAGCTCTTGCACCAAAACTATGTCCTATGATATATAGAGGTTTTTTAACATCTTTTAAAGTTTTATGTATCAAAACACCAAGCCACATCAACCCCAAATCATCAGCATCGTTTGCCTTTACAGGAAAACTAAAAAGTTTTACTATACTATCTGGAAGCATAGATACTTCCCACTCACTAGGCCAAGTAACTCCTATAAAAAGTGGATTTATCCTATTTTTAGAGCTTGATTTTAGATTTTTATATAGTGCATTGAAGTTTCTAATCGCTTCTTCTTGAGAAGTATTCCATCCCATCACAAAGATAATAACACTATCATAATCTTTTATATTTTTATCTATATCTTGTTTTAAAAGATTTAAAGCATCAAAACTTTTATCAAAAGCTACAGGGATATTTTTCTTATCTTTTGTATATAAGTTATAGATAAAACTACTCTTTTTGCCACATCCATTGTACTTTAAGATATGAGATACATAGAGGATTTTAGGTTCTTTTTTTATACGAAATACATTTCTTTTTATACCATAAGTTCGCTCTTTTAAATCATACTTTACAGATGATTTACTAGCTACAGCACTTTTAGGACTTTTTTCAACACCGACTATATATCCGGGAAAATCAAGAGTTATATCATCAGGATAGTAAACAACTGAGTGAAACTTTTGAAGCTTTGAACCAGTATCCAAGACTTTTTCACTATCAGCATAGATAGAAGCTACTTTTTGTGAACATCCCACTATAAAAAAAGCGAAAACTATTGTATAAAAAATATTTTTTATCATGATAAACTCCTTATCATGATTATAGCAAGTAAAAAAGATTTTATTTTTAATATTGTTTTTTAAATAATTTTATTAAGCTTTAATAATAGTAATATGGTAGAGTAAGAAAACTCCTACCCCACCTAAAATATCTTAAACAAGACTTAACTATTTTAAAAAAAGCACTATTATGGTAGTACTATCCCTTTTATCATAAAATAAATCCCTGCACTAAGAAGTGCTGCCATAGGAACAGTTATGATCCAAGCTGCTATGATCTTTTTAACAGCTTCTCTTTTTACATATTTTTGTTTTTTTGCCTTTTTAAAGTCTTTTTTCTCGATTTTCACTCTTGTTTCTAGTTCATCTATAAGTGAGTGAAGTTTTACTATCTCTTTATAGTCATCTTTTTCTTTGTTCTCTTTCTTTAAAAGTTTATCAACAGTTTTTTGGTATTTTGATAACTCATCTTTATCTTTTTTTAGGTTTTCAGCAACTTCTCTAAGCCAATTTGTTTCACTAGAACTCAACCACTCTCTTAAAAAACCAACTCCAAAAACTCCACCTACTGCGATATGGGTAGAACTAACTGGAAGTCCAAGCTGACTTGCTATGATAACAGTTATTGCTGCAGCCATGGCGATAGAAAATGCCCTAACTTGATCAAGTTCAGTTATCTCACTACCTACTGTTTTTATCAGTTTAGGTCCATAAAGTGCAAGTCCTACAGAAATCCCCAAAGCTCCAACTGCCATAACCCATAGTGGTATATGTGCTTTTTGACTTATAGCTCCACCTACTACAGCATCATTTATACCAGCTAGTGGACCTACTGCATTTGCAACATCATTTGCTCCGTGAGCAAAACTCAAAAGTGCGGCAGAAAAGATAAGAGGTATAGTAAAAAGAGTATTTACACTAACTCTTGAGTTGTCTAGTTTATCAGCAGCTTTTGCAACTGCTGGTTTTACTAGTATATAAGCTATAGCGGCTACTACAAAACCTATAGTTAAAGCTGTAGGAAAACCTAGTTTTATAAGATGTTTTATACCTTTTAAAACTATATATGTAGCAAAAGCCCAAGTCATGATAGCTATCATGATAGGAACATATTTTTTAGCAGCCTCTTTTTTATCCTCTTGAAACAAAATCTTCTTTTTTATCACATACAAAAAACTTGCGGCTATGACTCCTCCAAGTATAGGAGAGATAACCCAACTGGCTACTATTTTTCCCATAGTTCCCCAGTTTACTATCTCAAATCCTGCAACGGCTATACCTGCACCCATAACTCCACCAACTATAGAGTGAGTTGTAGAGACTGGAGCACCTATAGAGGTTGCAAAGTTTAGCCATAAAGCAGCACTAAGCAAAGCCGCTGTCATAGCCCATATAAAAACTTGCGGATCACTTATGAGTGCAGGATCAATGATACCTTTTTTTATCGTCTTCACAACATCACCACCAGCTATCAAAGCACCACTTGCTTCAAAAACTGCAGCTATAACTATAGCCCAAAACATCGTCAAAGCACCACTACCAACAGCTGGTCCTACATTGTTAGCGACATCATTTGCACCGATATTCATAGCCATATAAGCACCAAAAATAGCACCTATGATCAAAAAGGTGTTATTTTCTACTCCACCTTTTGTAACTGTTATCCACAGATAAACAAGAACTATGAACAAAAGTGCGATAGCAAGTCTTGCCAAAGATAATCTTGTACTTTTATCAGTACCCTTACTAAAAGATTTTAGATCCATAAAAGTTTCCCTTTAAAATAAAATTTGATATCATTTTATCATGAAGTATATATTAGTTTTGTTAGTTTTTGTTTTTTCTGGATGTTCTATAAGATATAATAATACCACTATACATAAAAATAATCCAAGAGTTATAAAACTTACTTATATGTTAACATCCATGGATCCTAGTATTAGCTATAAAGAGTCAAATGACTTGGCAAAGTTTTCTATAAGATATACAAAAGAGTTAGCAAACAGTTATGGTTTAGTTTTATCTCCAAATTTTCAAAACTTTTTAGTCAACATAGGTCTAAAACAAAAAGGTTACTGTTATAACTATGCTGATGATTTGGGCTATGCACTTGTAAAAAGAGGTTATAAAAGTTTTAACATCTATCGTATCATCCATAAAAAAGGAACTATCTTTGAACACAATGCCATCATGATCTCTCCTCACGGTACCACAAAAAAAGGTGTTGTTTTAGATGGATGGAGAGATGCGGGGAAACTTTACTTTTGTAGAGTAAAAGATGATAAGTATGACTGGAAACTTTTCAAAAAATTACAGTAGTTTTTAACTTGGTAAATATACTTGATAAGAGTTTGACAGTTTAAAAAAGTGATCCTCTATATCTGTAGAAAAAAGTTTTTCTATCATATTTATCTCAGTCAGTTTTTTTTCAAATCTTATAAACTGTAAAAAATCGCTCTTTTTTTCCAACTCTAAGATAGGATTTTTATCTACTTTTATGATGTTGACTTTCTTATCAAAAAGTTTTGCCAAAGATGTAAAGTGTTCTAAAATCTTTTTGTTTTCATCTTCATCTACACCATCAAACTCATAAAGTGTGATATTTAAATCAAGTTGAGAAGAGAGGTCAAATATAACAGAAGATATACTTTCAACACTACTGCTGTTTCCACTTAGGATGACTGATTTTTTTATATTGTAAAAACCATTTTTAGAAACTTTAAATATAGGGATTTTTATATCATAAAAAAGTTCCAAGTTGGATAAAAAGCATCTGTTTTCTACAACAACCAACCCTATATCATATCTTTTGATATCATTTTTTATAACTTCATCCAAAGTTTTACTTTCATACTCAAAAAGAACATTTATGTTTGCATTTTTATATGATTTTAGTTTTTCATAACATTTTGAAAGTACAGGATTTATAACTCTAAATATAAGATTTTTATTGTTTAGCTTTGAGTGAAGGATAAAAGAGTCATTTGTAAGATTTTCTATAGTCTTATCATCAATAGCCTGCATATCTATGATACAGTATAGATTTTGCCCATATGGTTGAGGAAACTGTCCATAATCTTGATTTATACTTTTATATACACTTTGAAGTACCCCTGGATTTCCGATAGCTAGTATGATATCATTTGGCATAAGCATCATATTTGGTTGAGGGAGATGAAGAGTTTGTTTACGATATAATGCTGCTATCTTCCATCTGCTTTGTTCGATACTTCCTATATGTTTATAAGCATAAGCACTAGTAAATGGTATCTCCATTTCCATAATCTCACCCTGCCCTAAACCAACCTCTTTAGCAAAAACAGGAACATTTGGCAAAAAGTTTACTACACGATTTGCCAAAATATCATTTGCTTCTACAACTTTAACATATCTATCATCTATATCCAAGTTCCATCTATCAAGAAGTATAAGAGGAAGCTCACTATCTTGTTTTCGTATGTTATCATATGTCGCTATAAAATCCTGCTTACTAACTAAAACCAAAAAAGCTTCATAAAAGTCTATCTGTCTTAAAAGCCCTGATAATTTAGAAAAACTAGTAGGATCAAACTTATAAAATATAAAATTAT
>Ga0256843_1002371_pt1 | contig 13815 bp, 10 predicted proteins | sample AlvinellametaG_FD_191572 | JGI IMG/M metagenome (GOLD analysis project Ga0256843, IMG submission 191572) | Pompeii worm associated microbial communities from hydrothermal vent at the East Pacific Rise, Pacific Ocean - Alvinella | ecosystem: Host-associated > Annelida > Integument > Unclassified ... | reverse complement strand
ATGCGAATATTGCCCACCGAATAGATCAGGAGACAAGCGGACTTGTTTTGTGTGCAAGAAACAAAGAGAGCGAGAGAGATATAAAGATGATGTTTCAAGAGCGCGATATGCAAAAAACATATTTGGCAATGGTTCATGGTAAGATCGAAGAGGCTTTTTGTGTAGAGGCGCCACTTTTGAGAGCTGAAGATGAGAGTGCTATTGTTCGTATGGTTGTAAAAGTTCATGAGAGTGGAAAAGCATCCAAAACAGATTTTGAGCCTTTGGAGTATTTTAAAGAGTTAGATATGACTCTGATTGCTTGTAAACCACATACCGGAAGACAACATCAGATCCGAGTCCATCTGTTTCACGTGAAACATCCAATTGTCGGTGATCCGATTTACGGACAGAAAGAGGAGGATGTTATAAAGTTTTTAGATAGAGAACTTTCACAAGAAGAGCGAGTTCAAAACAGCGGTGCAAAAAGATTACTGCTTCATGCAAGTGAGTTAGAGTTTGAACTCTATGGAAAAAGCTATTTTATAAAAAGTAAAGTAGATTTTAAAAAGGTGGCTCTAAGTGAGATATCTGAAAAGTTGCTCACAATTTAGGCAGTGATGTGAATAACTTTTGTTTTAAAAGATAAAAATTATTCTTTTAAAAGCCTACTTTTGTAAAATTCCTCTCAAAGCCCTGAAAATAGGGATTTTAAAAATAATTTAAGAAAAAGTAATGTTTAATTCAGTTATTTTTTATATAAAATATTTCTTAAAAAATAGAAAAGTTTATGAAAATTGCTAAAAAAAGAGTGAGGATATTCACAACTTAGAACAATGTGTGAATAAGAGTGAATTAGAAGAAAATTTGAAGATTATTTAAGATTAGTAGGGTATTATTACATTCATAGACGACCTCCCTGGTGTGTTGGTCGTCGCCTAGTCATTTATAGGATTTTAATCCTCTCTTGTAGCTGCCCAAAGAAAGCCACCAACGCCAACAATAAATACAACTGCTAACAAAATTACTTCAGCAATATCGACACCGGTAAAATCACCCATTATAAGCCTTTAATGAAAATATGTGCAATTATACTCCTCAAACTGTTTGCCGTTTGTTTATCACTTTTGTACTATTTTTCTTCCCCTGTTTTCTCTTTTAACTGACCACAGGCAGCCGATATATCCATACCTTTTGAGTCACGTATAGTTGCCAAAAGACCATGTTTTACAAGATACTCCTGAAAGGCAAACATATCTTCATAGCTTGGGCGCTCATAAGGTGTACCCGGATAGGGATTAAAGTAGATAAGATTGACTTTTGCTTTAATGCCTGAGAGGAGTTTGACAAGCTTTTTAGCGCTTGCTAGATCATCATTTTTGTTTTTAATAACAAGATACTCAAACATAACACGTTTACGTGTATCAATCGGGAAGCGTTTAACAGCTTCTATAATGGAGTTGATGTTATGGGCTTTGTTCATTGGAATAAGCTCACTTCTTAGTTCATCATCTACAGCATGTAGAGAGATGGCAATATGGACACCAAGATCCATAGAACCGAGTTGATCTATTTTGTTACTCAATCCGCTTGTACTAACAGTTTGTCTTTTTCCTGAGATGGCAAGACCATCTTTTTCTTTGAAAATCTCAATAGCTTTTGCCAGATTTTTTAGATTGTCAAGCGGTTCACCCATACCCATATAGACAATATTTATCTTTCTGTTATGCTTATGTTTGTTATCGCGTTTCAGTCCTACAACCTGCCCTATGATCTCTCCGGCAGTAAGATCTCGTGTAAAACCGCCTTTTGCTGTCAAACAAAAAGCACACCCTACTTTACAACCGACCTGTGTTGAGACACAGATGGTATATTTTGCTTCTTGTATAAGTTCACCTGCTTCATCATACTGAGCATCTTTCATTTTCAGCCAGACAGCTTCGACTGTTTTACCGTCCTGAAGCTCAAAAAGGTACTTGATTGTTCCGTCACTTGAGACCTCTTTACGAATGATCTTCATTGGTTCAAGCAGATAGTTTTGGCTTAACTCTTCGCGCATAGCTTTTGGAATATTTTTCATATCATCAAAATTTTGCGCATATTGATGGTAGAGCCAGCCATAGATCTGTTTGGCACGGAAAGAGGGTTTTACGATTTCGCTGAGCTCTTTGAGGGTAAAATCATAGAGAGATGGTTTTAGTTTGTTCATTGTTTTGTTAGTTCCTTGATTCTTCTTTTTACGTGTTCTTCTAAAAGTTCTTTTGCTTTGTTATGGTTGTTGAGAAAATCTTTATGGGCATTTTCGTTAGTGTAGTTTGTTATACAAAAAACACCGCCGGCAGGAATTTCAAACTCCTGTGCGATTTTTAAAACAGAGAAGAACTCCATATTTTCGATTCCCACTCCAAAGTTTAAAAATTTTTTTGTTAATGCTGCATTTGTAGAGATGTAGTTTGATGAGTTTACAATAGTCTCTTTCTTATCGGTAATATTTGCGCTTATAACATTCTCTAAAGGTGTATAGGCATTTTTTTCCAAAAAAGCGAGTTCAATATTTGCTGCTGTTTTACTCTCTATGATCTCAAAAATCTTTGCATCTCCATAACTTCCTGCCGTTCCCACAAAGAGTAAAAATTCCGGTTTGTCAAAAAGGCAGAGACGTGTAAGATTCATTGCAGTTTCAATAAGCCCTACTCCCATAGGTGTAGCAAATGAGAAGTGTTCATTGTTTCCGGCACAGATGATCATCTATAGTCGTACCGGAATATTATTTTGGTGAAGATAGTGTTTGAGATCCATTATATCTATCTCTTTATAGTGAAAAATGGAAGCAGCAAGTGCTGCATCTGCACCATGCTCAAATGCCTCTTTTATATGTTGCATAGTTCCAGCACCTCCACTTGCAATAACCGGAACATTAACAGCACGTGATATCTGTTCTGTAATGTTGAGTTCAAAGCCGGCTTTTGTACCATCTGCATCCATAGAGGTTAAAAGGATCTCTCCGCTTCCACGTGAAACAACCTCTTTTGCCCACTCAAGTGCATCAATGCCGGTATCGACACGCCCACCGTTTAGGTAAACATTATAAGAGCCCTTTTCATTGCGTTTGACATCAATGGCAGTAACAATACATTGTGAACCAAAACGTTTTGCTCCCTCATCAATAAGCTCAGGACGTTTAATGGCGGCTGAGTTTACACTGACTTTGTCACAACCGACATTTAAAAGTTTGTAGATATCCTCAAGTTTACGGATCCCGCCACCGACAGTTAAGGGAATAAAGATCTCACGTGCAACCTCTGCAACAATATCAACGATAGTATCACGGTTGTCACTTGAAGCGGTAATATCCAAAAATGTCAGCTCATCTGCACCCTCTTCATTATAACGGCGAGCAACTTCAACAGGATCGCCTGCATCTTTAAGACCGACAAAATTGACACCTTTGACAACACGTCCATCTTTAACATCTAAACAGGGAATAATTCTTTTTGCAAAATAGTTTTTCATATGTTTCTCTAACTTTATAATATAGTGCAATTATACTCAAAATTGCTTAATAGCAAGTTGTGAGTCCTCGACGACTCTTTGAAGATCATTTGTGTTGCTGGAAAGTTTTGAGAGTCCTCGACGCTCCTTCGGAGATCGTCTGTGGTTCCAACCCTTTTCAAGTTGTGAGTCCTCGACGACTCTTTGAAGATCATTTGTGTTGCTGGAAAGTTTTGAGAGTCCTCGACGCTCCTTCGGAGATCGTCTGTGGTTCCAACCCTAAAAACGACAAGAAATTGTCGTTTTCTTGACGGGTTTCACGTGAAACATTGATCAGGTTGGGGTGGTTGAGTCTTAAAAATATTAAAAAAACTTATAATTTAGCTAAAAAGAGTATTTTTTTGCTGCTATTACCTTATTCTAAGTAAACTTAGTATAGACTAGCCTCCATGAATAGAGAAAGTATTGTAGCAAAAAAGAAGTTTGGACAAAACTTTCTAAAAGATGAGTCCGTTTTAAGAAAAATCGTCGAAGCGATGCCCAATAATGATCATAAGATTGTAGAGATTGGGCCTGGCTTAGGTGATTTAACTAAATTTTTAGTTGATGTCAAAAGTGTAGAAGCTTTTGAGGTAGATACCGACTTATGTAAACTGTTACAAAGTACATTTAAAGAAGAGATTAATACCAAGCGACTCCATTTACATTGTGGAGATGTGTTACAAGCTTGGAAGAGTTCTTTGATCGATGAGCCGTATGACTTGGTGGCAAATTTGCCATACTATATAGCTACGAACATCATACTCAAAGCACTCGCAGATCCAATGTGTAAAAATATACTTGTAATGGTACAGCTTGAAGTAGCAGAGAAGTTTTGTGCAACAAGCGGAGAGAAAGTATTTGGTTCTTTGGGTATTATTACTCAGAGTGTGGGAGCGGCAAAAATTGTCACGAAAGTCCCGCCAACTGCATTTGATCCACAGCCCAAAGTAGATTCTGCTGTTTTTCTCATACAAAAGAGTAGAGATAGAAGTGAAAAAGAGTTCGAGGATATGCTTAGAGTTGCATTTACGCAGCCTCGAAAGACTCTCATGAAAAATCTCTCTTCTAAGTATGATAAAGAGAAGTTGCAAGCAGCTTTCAAAGAGCTAGAACTTACATTAACCATTCGCCCTCATCAAGTTAGCACGAAGGACTATCACCAACTCTACAAAATTATATAAAATAAGGAGTTTGGATGGCAGAAGAAAAAAAAGAGGCAACCCAACAAAGTAAACCTCAAACAGACCGCAAACCAAATAACAACAGAAGAAACAATAACCGCAGACCAAATAATAATCAGAACAAGAACAGTGCTGATAAAAAGGGTTCAAACAACAATCAAAATGCAAAATCAAACAATAACCGTAATAAAAGTAGAAATCGCCATAAACGAGGTCCTGCACCGGTTGATGAACAACTTAAAAGCTTTGTAGTTAAAAATCAAGAAGCTCAAAAACAGAGACTTAATCCTCACTATAAACTTGATCTCAACTCAAAATCAAAAATACGTATTACCCCACTTGGTGGACTTGGCGAGATCGGTGGAAATATTACCGTATTTGAGACAGAAAAAGAGGCAATTTTAATTGATGTCGGGATGAGTTTTCCTGATGAAGAGATGCATGGTGTTGATATTTTAATTCCTGATTTTTCATATATACGTGAAATTAAAAATAAAATTGTCGGTATTATTATTACGCATGCACACGAAGACCATATCGGTGCAGTACCATATCTCTTTAGAGAGATGCAGTTTCCGATCTATGGAACACCGCTTCCACTTGCAATGATTGGTAATAAATTTGATGAACATCATCTCAAAGAGTTTAGACGCTATTTTAACCCTATTGTTAAGCGTGAAATATATAAAATAGGGAATGATTTTGAGATCGAGTGGATGCATATGACACACTCTATTTTAGACTCATCATCACTTGCAATTACTACAGATGCAGGGACAGTTATCCATACAGGTGACTTTAAAATTGATCATACTCCAGTAGATGGTTATACAGCGGATTTGCATCGTTTGGCATACTATGGGGACAAGGGTGTTTTATGTCTGCTTTCAGACTCTACAAACTCACACAACCCTAACCCTACTCCATCGGAGCTTAGTGTTGCACCGGCACTTGATCGTGTCTTTAGCAAGGCTGAAGGGCGTGTAATACTCTCAACTTTCAGTTCAAACATTCACCGTGTCTATCAGGCTATTCAGTATGGTATCAAATATGGACGTAAAGTATGTGTTATCGGGCGTTCTATGGAGAGAAATATAGAAGTAGCATTACAATATGATTATATTCGTTTTCCAAAAAATATTTTTATTGATGCAGATGAAGTTGCTCGTATGAATGATAAAGATGTGCTTATTGTTACAACAGGTTCTCAAGGAGAGGCAAATTCTGCTCTTTTTAGAATGAGTATAGGTGAGCATAGACATGTCAAGATTAAGCCAAATGATCTGATTGTTCTCTCATCACGTGCTATTCCTGGGAATGAGGGAAGTATTTCTCAAATGCTCAACCACCTTCAAAAATGTGGTGCAAAAGTTGCAATGGATAAAGATATTCACGTATCAGGGCATGCTTCTATTGAAGAGCAGAAGTTAATGCTTCGTCTTGTAAATCCTAAGTTCTTTTTACCGGTTCATGGTGAGTATAACCATGTTATGAAACACAAAGAGACTGCAATGCTTTGTGGTGTACCTGAGAGAAATATTTTGCTTATGACAGATGGTGAGCAGATAGAAGTTGCACCAAAATATATGAGAAAAGTAAAAACTGTTAAAACCGGTAAAACATATATTGATAACCAAAATAACTATGAGATTGAGGATGATATTGTTCTTGACCGTCAAAAACTTGCCAATGATGGTATTGTCATGATTGTTGCACAGGTAAGTGAGCAGACAGGAAAAATGATTGACAAGCCAAAAGTTACAACATTTGGAATTGTTGCAGATAAGCGAGATAAAGCTTTCGCAAAAGAGATGGAAGGTGTTATTGAAAATTTCTTGATCAATATGAAACCGGGTCTTATCGGTAATCCAAAAACTTTAGAGGGAGACTTGCGTCAGACTGTACGAAAACATATTTATCGTAAAATGAAAAAATATCCTCTTATTGTTCCACATATTTTTATTCATTAAAGATAGCTCCTCTTTTAAATTTTAAAGCAAGGTAAAAACCTTGCTTTATGCAATCTAAGCTTTACCAATCATAGTGTATAATCACATATAAATTAAACAAAGGCAAAAACATTGTCAGATAAAAATGAAGCATTTGAAAATGCAGTAAAAATTATGATGGAACATGTTGGTGAAGATCCCACTCGTGAAGGGCTTTTAGATACTCCTGCGCGTGTGAGAAAATCTTTTGAATTCATTTATGGCGGCTATAACGAAGATCCTGAAGCTATCCTCAAAAAAGCGCTTTTTACAACAAGTAATGATGAGATGGTACTTGTTAAAGATATAGAGTTTTATTCCACTTGTGAGCATCATCTTCTTCCTATTATTGGTCGTGTGCATGTAGCCTATATTCCAGATGGAAAAGTTGTAGGACTCTCAAAAATTCCTCGTGTAGTCAATGTTTTTGCACGTCGTATGCAGATTCAGGAGCAACTGACTGAGCAGATTGCTGATGCTATTATGGATACGATTGTACCGAAGGGTGTTGCTGTTGTTATTCAGGCACGTCATATGTGTATGGAGATGCGTGGTGTTGAGAAAATTAATTCAACAACAACATCTTCGGCTCTTCGTGGACTCTTTAAAAGTGATGAGAAGACACGTGCAGAGTTCTTCTCTTTAATAAACTCACCTTCGGGAAGTAGATATTAAATGCCCCTCTCCTCTCTCAAAGCAAAATTAGCCGATAGAAACTATTCAGTTGCCTTTGGAGAGGTTGTAAAGATCAATGCAACGGTTATAACGGCTAAAGGTCTCAATGTCAGTATTAGTGATATGGTTAAAATTGTTTCCAATGAGAGTGATCTTGAGACAATTGGTATGGTGACAGAGATCGATGGTTCGCTTTTTTATATTACACCTTTTTCATTTGTAGAGGGATTTCGATCGGGTGATCGGGTCTTTTTAGACTCTAACGGTTTGAATATTCCTGTGGGGGATGAACTTTTAGGTCGTATAGTTGATCCTTTTATGCGCCCTATTGATGGAAAAGGAAGTATAAAATCTTCAAAACTTACTCCTATTATTAAAGCACCTATTGCTGCTATGAAACGTGGTATGATAAATGAAGTTTTTTCAGTTGGGGTCAAGAGTATTGATGGACTTCTTACTTGTGGTAAGGGGCAAAAGCTTGGTATTTTTGCGGGAAGCGGTGTGGGTAAATCAACACTGATGGGTATGATCGTCCGTGGTGCTGATGCACCCATTAAAGTTGTTGCGCTTATTGGTGAACGTGGTCGTGAGGTTCCTGAGTTTATCGAGAAAAATCTTGGAGGCGATCTGACAAATACGGTTATTATTGTAGCAACATCAGATGATTCGCCTCTTATGCGTAAATATGGTGCTTTTGCTGCGATGAGTGTTGCAGAGTACTTTAAAGACAAACAACAAGATGTGCTTTTTATTATGGATTCGGTAACTCGTTTTGCCATGGCACAGCGTGAGATCGGACTTGCTCTTGGTGAACCACCAACTTCAAAAGGGTATCCACCCTCTTCTCTTACACTTTTACCACAACTTATGGAGCGTGCAGGGAAAGAGGAAGGTAAAGGAAGTATTACGGCCTTTTTTACTGTACTTATTGAGGGTGATGATATGAGTGATCCAATTGCGGATCAGTCTCGATCTATTTTGGATGGGCATATTGTCCTCTCTCGTGAGATGACTGATTTTGGAATTTATCCTCCTATTCATATTCTCAACTCTGCATCACGTGTAATGAACGATATTATCTCCAAAGAGCATTTCAAGGCAGTTATGAAGTTTCGACGTCTCTATACCCTTTTAAAAGAGAATGAGACACTGATTCGAATTGGTGCGTATGTGCAAGGAAGTGATGCCGAACTTGATGAAGCAATAGCTAAAAAAGAGGCAATGATGCGTTTTATCGCACAAGGTGCAACCTATCAGGTTCCATTTGAGAGAACTGTCGAAAAATTAATAAAAATTATGGAAGTTCAATCTTCTTAAAATAGCGTTTTTTTGTTAGTGTAATTGCAAGTTTATGACGGCTTTTTTTCTCAAATAGATGGAGAATATCTTCTAATTCTTTATCTGTTCCAAAAGTATCTATATAGCTATAGATCATTTTTTCTGCTTGTTTATAGTTGCAAGCAGCAATATATTTTTTAATTGCCTGCTGAAAGCCCAAACGGAGTAAATTTGCTATTTTGTATTGGCGTGTTTTTAAAAAGAGGAGTTCACCTAAGTGCTTCTGAAGTTGTTGTATATCTCCCTTACTTGCTAAAATTTCTATAGTAAAAAGGAGCTTGTTCCAATGTTTTTCAAGGAGTACTCCTAGTTGCAGAGAACGTAATTGTGGTGATGTGTCAAGAATTTCATAACAGCGTAGAAAGTCATTATTTTCATAGCTCTGAAGAAGTTTTTTTGCTTTGTAAAGTTTGTTGGATACTCTTTGCAGATCTTCTTTATATTTGTTACACTGTTGTAGTGATTGAATGAGTTTTTCGGCGGAGTCAAGTTTTGCACTGTTTATGGCATATTGAATTTCTTGCAGGATTATTTCAAGATGCTTCTGCAGATTGGTATATTCAGATAACTCTTTGAAGTTTGGCGATGTTTGACTTAATTTAGCTGCAGAGATATAATCTTTTTTGGAAAGTGCTTTTAAAAAGTCAAGATATACTCTATTGTGGCGGAGCAAAAGTTGAATTGTTTTTTGTTTTGCCATTATGGTAATAAAAGGATTAAGAAGCTCTTGGGCTTTTTGTTTATCACCTTTTTGCAGTGCTCGTTGTGCCTGTAAGAAGATACTATTATAGGTATGTTCCATTTCGTGATACTCTTGTGTAGTGCGGAGTAAGGGAAATTTTTCAACAAGTATGTACGCAAGTCTGAAACGCTGCTCCTTAACGAAGTGTTGTAGTTTTTGGTAATGATCATAAGCATCAGCAGCCTCTTGGTAGGCTTCTTTAGTTATTTGTATATCTTGAAAGGCTTTTAAGGGTTCCAGGAGCATTTTGTTTTTTTTATAGAGAGCAGTTAGAAAGATACTGTTTTGGTAATTTTGATAGGCTTTAAAGAGTTGCTTGGCTATAGAAGCATCATGTAATAGAGGATGATATTCCAGAAGCTGAAATGCTTTTACAAGATCTTTATTTTCAATTGTATCTCTAAGATCGTTTTGTGAAGGGAGTTTTATTTTTTCTACATTATGATCTTGATGGAGGAGAAAAATGTCTTGATCATTATAAAGAAGAACACTTTTTGGTATTTTTTTTTGATTTAAAAAATTTATTTTAACAATACTGAGATCTTTTCTATTGAGAAGCAGAAGGGAGTGCTCTTTTGAGAGTAGTACCGCATGGGGTGATTGTTTAAAGAGGATAATATTTGTAATATTATTATGAATTGTCTGTAGTTCTTGTTTTTTAGCAGTATCTTCTACATCCTGTAAAAAAATTTTTCCTTCACTGTTACAAAAGAGTAGCGTTGATGGATCTGTAAATGCCATAGCTGTAATGTGTGCTGGTTTACTTGTTAAAATATTTTTACTGCTTCCTTTATAAAGGTCTATGACTTTAATAATACCGTCATAGCCACTCACTGCACAATATAAATGATTATATGTAAAACTTTTGAGTGTATTGTTTTTGCTCTTTGTAAAAGAGCAGAGACGAGTTATATAGTGAGGAGTATCATATCGGTATTGTAAAACTCGTGAATTCTTAGTAGCAGCAATGAGATAGGATGTGTTTGAAAGAAAGAAGAGCTTAGTAATGGCTGTATGGGTATCTATTGTATTGAGAACTCTATGTTCTTTTGCATCTAAAATATAGATCACTGTTTCATTTACAAAAGCTATAAGAGGCATTGTTGGATGAAATGCCAGAGCAGTTGTTTTTGCTCCTAATAGTGGATGGCTTAGTTGTTGAACTGTTTTTAGTTCTCTTGTTGTTTTTATTATAATATTCTTTGGCGTTTTCCATTGACCTATAAAGTGGTTGTTAAAAAGAGAAAAAACATTAGTTTTTTGCATTATATATCTTTTGTATAAGAAGCTGGGGAGTAATCCTTCCGTTAAACTCATTTTTTGAAACAGTATAGGAACAGGTGATCTTTTTATTACTTGGCATCTCAAAGACTCTGCGAAAAGCAATTAATTCTATCGTTTTTCTTTGATGAGGATATTGGCGAACCTCTATTCTAGAGTGTGATTTGTCTGCTCCCATTAGTTTTATACTGAGAACCTCCGCTTCATAGAGTAAAAAAGTCGGTTTGGTATTTGCTTCGCCATAGGGTTCAAACTGCTCTAAAAGATCTAAAAGTTGATGATCAATTGTTTCTATTTCTAAGATACCTGTGAGACTCTCTTTTGGAAGAAAATCCTTCTTTGGAATTTTTTTAGCACTAGCGTTGATAGCTATTCGAAAGGCATCAATATTTTTACTTTGCAGCCCGAGTCCTGCAGCCATTTTATGCCCGCCAAATTTACTTAACAACTGTTCATTTTCTCTTATTAGCTCGTAAATACTGATTGTGCCAATGCTTCTTGCGCTCCCTTTTGCTTGATCCTTATCGATAGAGAGGACAATAGCTGGCTTTTGAAACTGATCAACGAGGCGTGAAGCAACGATACCGACAACTCCTTCGTGCCATCCCTCTTTTGCCACTACAGTAATAGTATCATTTTCGTGGACGCAGGAGAGTGCTTCTTTTGTCGTTTGCGCTTCTGTCTCTTTTCTAAGCTCATTGAGTTGTCCTAAAAGTTCAAACTGTTTATAGGCTGTATGGGTATCATCTGCTGTAAAAAAATCTAAAGCAATTGAAGCATCTTCAAGACGTCCTGCAGAGTTGATACGAGGTGCTATCATAAAGGCTATATCTTCACTGCTAATATGTGATTTGTTTAAAAAATCGCGAATGATAATGGAAGAGGGACGTTGTGTTTGCATAAGGAGTCGCAACCCCTCTTTGACCAATGCTCTGTTGATATTAATAAGAGGCATAATATCTGCAATAATGGCAATAGCGACAATATCTAAAAATTGTCGCATATCAATATTTAAAGAGAGCTCTCGTTTGAGTAGTGCTAAGAGTAGCCATGCAACCTCTGCACCACAGATCTCTTTAAAAGGGTAGTCACAGGTTTGGAGTTTTGGATCAACGATGGCATAGGCATCAGGGAGTTTTTCTCCAGGAGTATGGTGATCGGTAATAATAAGATCAATGCCTCTTTTTTTACAGAGCTCTGCAGCTTCTATGGCTGTAATTCCATTATCAACAGTAAGCACCAGATCAGCATCAATACGCTCTAAAACACTGGGGCTTACTCCATAACCATCATGAAATCGGTTGGGAATAATGGCTTCAAGAGGATAAGGAATAGATTTGAAAAATTCAATCATAATAGCTGTTGAACTTACTCCATCAACATCATAATCCCCAACAAGTGCAATAGTTTCACCATTCCTAATAGCATCAGCAACTCTTTTTACGGCTTTTGTAGCATCATGCAAGAGAGCCGGATCGGGAATTTGGGAGAGTTTTGTTTCAGATTCAAATCTCGAAGAGAGAATCTCAAAGAGATCTGATTTATTTAGATGAGGAAGATTATTCAGCATTCAAACTAGCGTTTACAAACGCAAGAATTGAAGGGTTTGGTGTCTGAAGACGAGAAGTAAATTCAGGGTGAAACTGTACACCCAAAAACCAAGGGTGATCTTGGACTTCAACTGTTTCAATAAGACCGTTTGATTCACCTGTAACAATCATTCCTGCTTTTTCAAGTGCTTCTCTGTAAGCAGGGTTCGCTTCATAGCGGTGACGGTGACGTTCATAAATTGTTTTTGCACCATTATAAGCTTGACGCAATAAAGAGCCCTCTTTTGTATCACATGGGTACTCTCCAAGACGGAGCGTTCCTCCCATTGGTGATTGATGTGTACGAAGCTGCATTCCTCCGCTTTGATCTAAGAAGTTGTCAATAAGATAGATCATCGGATCAGGTGTATTTTCATCAAACTCTACAGAGTTCGCATCTTTGAGACCTAAAACATTACGTGCATACTCTACAAGGGTTAACTGCATTCCAAGGCAGATCCCAAGATAAGGAACTTTATGAACACGGGCATACTCAATGGCTTGAATTTTTCCTTCAACTCCACGACTACCAAAGCCTCCTGCAACTAAAATACCGTCACAGTCGCTAAGAAGTGTTTCTGCTCCACGTTCTTCTATTTCCTCTGAATCAACCCAACAGATCTCTACACGACTGTCAAGGTGTGCTCCTGCGTGTATAAGCGCTTCTGTAAGTGATTTATATGACTCTTTGAGTGCAAGATATTTTCCTACAAAGCCGATAACCACACGCCCTTTTGGTTGTACAATTTTTTTAACAAGATTGTCCCACTCTTCCATATCAGGATTTAATTCACCAAGATCAAGTTCTTTGGCTATTGGTTTGAGGATATTTTGACGTAAAAAACTCATAGGAACATCATAGATGCTTGCAGCGTCCAAAGCTTCTACAACACTATCAGAGCTGACATCACAACTCATTGCAAGTTTTTTCTTAAATGTTTTAGGGAGTGCATTTTCACTTCTTGCAATAATCATCTGCGGTGTGATACCGATACGGCGAAGCTCCTGAACCGAGTGCTGTGTCGGTTTTGATTTCATCTCGCCTGCTGCTTTGATGTATGGGATGAGTGTAACGTGAATGAAAAATGTTCCAGCCACTTCATCATCGTGTTTCATTTGACGAATTGCTTCCATAAACGGAAGACCTTCAATATCTCCTACCGTTCCACCAAGCTCAACAACTAAGATATCATGCCCCTCTCCCGCTTTTTTAATACGAGAGACAATTTCTCCGACAATATGAGGAATAACCTGAATTGTCTGGCCGAGATAACCACCTGCACGCTCTCTTTCAATAACAGAAGAGTAAACCTGCCCTGTTGTGAAGTTGGAGCTCTTTAAAAAAGATGCATCTAAAAAACGTTCATAGTTTCCTATGTCCAGATCGGTTTCAGCTCCATCTTTTGTTACAAAAACCTCTCCATGTTCAAGTGGAGACATTGTTCCAGGATCGACATTGATGTATGGATCGATTTTTAACATCCCTACATTTTTCCCAGAGTGTTTAA
>Ga0256843_1002369_pt1 | contig 13819 bp, 14 predicted proteins | sample AlvinellametaG_FD_191572 | JGI IMG/M metagenome (GOLD analysis project Ga0256843, IMG submission 191572) | Pompeii worm associated microbial communities from hydrothermal vent at the East Pacific Rise, Pacific Ocean - Alvinella | ecosystem: Host-associated > Annelida > Integument > Unclassified ... | reverse complement strand
CCAACGGAAAATTTAAGGATATCGGAGAATTATCCATGCCATCGATCAACAATAAAAAACGATCATTTTCAAAGGTAGCAAAACCCCTTGCATTGATGGATTGAAAAGAAAGACTGTTCCTCGATACAGATAAAGTTTTTAAATCTTCCAAATCTTCAAAAAAATTCATTGAAGGTGTTTGACGTATATCTTCTGCATTGATATATTCAACACTCACCGGCGATTCTTTAATTTTTTCCTTAACCCGCGATGCTGATACGACATATTTATCTAACAAACCTGCACTCTTGGTTAATACTACTTTGATGTCATCTGCATATTCCACCACTACTTCGGTAGAAGAATAATCCAAATGATTAAAAATCAAGGTTACCGGAAATGTTTCAATTTCAATACTGAAAAAACCATTTCCATCGGTAGTGGTAACTTGATATGTTTCTACCACACTTACATTTACCCCATATACAGGGAAATCATTTTCATCGGTAACCATACCTGTTATCTTCTTTTTATTTTGTCCAAAAACAAAAACTCCCATAAGCAGAAAAACGAGTGTTATTTTTTTCATTTTTTTTGTTATTTAATTATTATTGCCACGAAATTACAATATATTTAAGCTTATTTTTAACAATAAATTCAGATTCAGGGGTATTATATTGAAAAATATGCAAATCAAGAAATCTTACAGGTCTTTTCATAATCCGGTCAGGTAAATCAAAAACGACAGATTGAAAAATTGAAAAAAAATTAACATTAATTAAAAATTCCATATTATCTTTAAGCAACCAAAAAAACAATATGCTTCAATCAAATTTCATCAAACATCTGGAACAAATTTGCAGCCGGATTGAGAATAAAAAAGTCCATCTACGGGCTTACGAAAAAATATACGGCGGCGACATCAACCAAAGCTACCGTTTGGCCATGTCGGAAACAGATTATTTTATCAAAATCAACACTATCAATAACAAAGACATGTTTGACAAAGAAGCCATCGGACTGCAAATATTAATCGATAGTAATAGCTTTGTTATTCCGCAAGTGTACCAAAGCGGCACATTTGAAAATCACAGTTTTTTGTTGATGGAATATATCGAAAGTCTCACAGCAGGTAGCAACCCTGTAAATTTTGCTGAAAATTTAGCCCGATTGCATCAAAATTCAGCCGATTACTACGGATTAAATACCGACAATTACATAGGTGAAGTGCCACAAATCAATACCAAATCCGGCAATTGGATTACATTTTACACCCAAAATCGCTTGGCATATCAAGTCCGTTTAGGTCAAAAACTAATCCCAGTTCAACTTCAATCCCGGTTTGAAAAACTTTACCATAAACTTCCTGAAATCCTTTACACTGAAAAACCTTCTTTGTTACACGGTGACCTATGGAACGGCAACTATTTTTACAACCGGCAAGGACAAGCAGTTCTTTTTGACCCGGCCGTTTATTACGGACACCGCGAAGTAGACTTAGCCATGATGAGTCTTTTTGGCGGATTTGAAAAAGAAATCTATTACAAATACAACGAAATATTTCCCTTGGAATCAGGATGGAAAGAACGCCTAAAGATTTACCAACTCTATCCTTTGTTGGTACATGTCAATTTATTCGGGAGCAGTTATCTGTCGGCAATTGAACAAATTCTCCGTCAATTTACGGAATAAGCACCCGTTATACCTATTAAGTAATATATGCAAAGAGCTAATAATACAGAAACTTTGTAACATTTTTTTCATATATTCGTTACAGCAATGAAAGTCAAACTACCAAAATGACACAACTAGAATTTGTAAATACCGTAAACAGGCTGGAAGACAGGATGTTTCGTCTGGCAAAAATGATGTTAATTTCGTCAGATGAAGCCGCAGATGCCGTTCAAGAAGTCTTTGCCAAATTGTGGGTAAAAAAAGATCAACTCAACAGTATTTCCAATCGCGATGCTTATTTTATGCGAGCCGTTCGCAATTTTTGTTTGGACCGGATTAAATCCAAACAAGCCCAAGAAAGACGTTTGGAACCTGTTCAGTTCATGATGAAAGCCCCTTCGGATGAACGCAAACAAGATGCTCAAGAAGCCGTAAACATTGTGGAACAATTGTTGTATGACTTACCGGAGAAACAACGTTTGATCGTACAATTACGTGACATAGAAGGTTATGAATTTAATGAAATAGCCGAAATGCTGGACATGAAAGAAAATGCAATCAGAACAGCTCTGTCAAGAGCTCGTAAAACTTTAAAACAAGAATTAATTAATTATTATCAATATGGACTTCAATCAAATAGACAAAATGCTGAATAAGTACTTCGAAGGCTTGAGCAGCATACAAGAAGAACAGGCGCTTAAAAAATACTTTGCTTCCGGTAATGTTACCGAAGCACATAAACCCTATAAAGCCTTATTTGATTATTACGAACAAGCACAAGATGTAACAAATCCACTACCGGTTCGTTTAACAAATAACCGGCAGGATTACAAAAAATATTATGCTGCCACTGCCGCTTTACTCATTGGATTGGGCTTGTTCGGATTGCTCCGTAAAAGCATCCACAAACCCGTTAATCATCTGGGTACCGGACAAATCCAAATTTCCAATACCAATCCGGAAAAGAAAAAAGAAGCAGCTCGCGAAATTAAAAAGTTTGCCCGACAGGTAAACGACGGATTCGAAAAAACAGGCGCCTTGAGTATTTTCGGTTCCACCACTAAAAAAGTGTTTAACTTAAAAAAAGAAAAAAAATGAAACGATTTATATTTATTATCAGCTTACTCATGTCATTCAGCTTGGTTCATGCCCAGTCTATGTTTGATAAATATGAAGATTTTGACGAGGTAACCTCAGTAATTGTTACCGATGAAATGTTCAAATTACTCAAAGAAATAGAACCCGAAAGTGCCGAAGCACAAGAAGAAATCAGTGTTTTGAGCAACTTAACCGGACTCAAAGTATTTACTACCGAAGACGAAAAAATAGCAGGACAGATGATGGCCGATGCTCAAAAATATGTCAAAAGTAAAAAAATGAGTGAATTAATGCGCATCAACGACAAAGATGCCAAAGTAAAATTTTATATCGTCAAAGGAAATCAACCACATATCGCCAAAGAATTGGTTATGATGGTCAATAGTATGGAAAACGGCAAAAAAAATACCGTTATCATGTTGGTAACCGGTGATATCGATTTAAAAAAATTGTCTAAATTGAACAAAAAAGTAAAAATTATAGATGGAAAATACTTGAAAAAAGTAGAAGAAGCCCAAAATAATTAACAATAAGCCCGGTATAAATTTTATTTATCAACTAATTTTCTCAATCAATCACCCAATTATCAATAAAAACCTTATGAAACTCAGATATAATTTTTTGGCATTAAGTTTGTTTCTTATATTTGCAACGGCTTGCAAAAGCGATCCTTTGGAAGAATATTTTGTCAATGCCTCCGAAAGCCCGGATTTTTTTGTAGTAAATATTCCGGCCGGCATGGTAAAATTTGATACAGACAAACTGGATGCCGAAACCCGTAGAGAATTGGAAAGCATCAAAAAGATGAATATTTTGGTTTATAAAAATGATTTTGACCGGCAAAAAAAGTCAAAAGAATTTGATAAAGCTCAAAAAATTATTCACAGAAAAACCTATAAAACATTGACAAAAATCAAAAATAAGGGATACGATATTTCATTTGCTTATCAAGGTGTACCCGACAAGATAGATGAAGTGATTTTTTTAGGAAAAGATCAAGATTACAACTTTATCATCGGATTGTTAAAAGGGAAAGATGTTAATATTAAAAATATTTCAAAAGCCTTGAATCACATAAAAAATATAGACAGTTCGCAAGTCAAAACAGTTATAGACATGATTAAAACAAATGAATAAATGAAGAAAATATTTTTTATCCTGTTATTAATGTTTGCCGGACTAAGTTACGGACAAAAAAAGGTAAATCTAGAAGAGAAATTAGAAGGATTGCATGTAGCTATGGAAGATGAAATGGCCGGTAAAAAAATCGAACCTTCCAGCCGGGTAAAGATGTATTTAGATGACGGCACCGTTATTAAACACCGCCGGGCAGAAAAATATTTCAATCCGGACAAATATGACAAATTGATTTATTTGAATGAAGACGGTGAAATAAAAGCTTTTGTATTCACTCCCATTGAAGACTACAATATCAATACCGGCAAAGAAATGGTAGACATTACTCCCAAACAAAAAGCCATCTACTTTAATTTTACCGATATCAAAGGGAATCATTACAGTTTAGACGAGCTCAAAGGCAAAGTTGTCGTGATGAATTATTGGTTTTCGGCCTGTCGTCCGTGTGTAATGGAAATGCCCGAGCTCAACAAACTCGTAGAAAAATACCAAGGAAAAGATGTCGTATTTTTAGGCCTTACTTATCACGTAAAAGCCAATATTGAACGTTTTTTGCAACGTTTTGAATTCGATTACAACTTAATTCCCGAAAGTCAGATTGAAATTCACAATTATCACGTAAATACCTATCCTACTCATATCATCATCGACAAAAACGGGTATATCGTTTTACGTGAAGAAGGTTTGAGTTATGATACTGTTGACATTTTGGATAAAACCATTGAAGCCCTATTAAAAAGATAAATCATCCAGGGTAGCAAAAATACCCTATTGATATATTTATTAACAATCGCTTTTTTATAGCTCTGCTAATGTATTTGCAGGGCTTTTTTATTTTGCCACCTATGAAGCCAAAAACACCCGGTATTTTGCTTCGTAAAATACAAATCAGGTAAAATCGGTATTATCAGGCTTTCAAAAACAAAAAACAGTATACCCAAAAAACACTTTTAAATAACGAAAACAACAAACAGTCAAAAAAACCCGTCCGGTTTAGGGACGGGCATTTTATATTAAAAATTTAAAAATTATTAACGGGAAATATCTAAAATTTCAAATTTCAACAAGCCTGCCGGCGCTTCTATTTCGGCTATTTCACCGACAGATTTACCCAACAAACCTTTGCCTATAGGCGAATCTACGGAAATTTTACCTTGTAACGGATCCGCTTCATTGGCAGAAACTAATGTATAGGTTTTTTCACGTTTGGTTTTCAAATTTTTGATTTTAACGGTTGAAAAAATCAATACTTTGGAAGTATCCAAATCTTTATCATCTAAAATACGGGCATTAGACAAAGTAATTTGTAATTCTTGAATCTTGTTATTCACCCTTACTTGTTCTTCTTTGGCAGCATGATATTCGGCATTTTCCGACAAATCTCCCTTATCTCGCGCTTCGGCAATACGACGGGTAATTTCCGGCATTTCCGTAAATTTTAAATACGTTAATTCTTTCTTTAAATTTTCTAATCCTTCTGGTGTTAAATAAATGATATTACTCATAATCAATGATTTTAAAAAAGTGTAAAAAATATTTCCCACCGAAATCTTATCAGCAGGAAACATATTGCAAATATACAAAATCTTATGATAGTTTGTCAAGAATTACCAAGTTAAAGGCTCAAACTTTTAACTTTTAGGTTCATTTTCAAAGATTTTCTTTACATATTCCATTTTGAGATACCATCACAGCCGGTCATCATAAAAAAAGCCATCGATCGAAAAAAATGAAACTTATATGAGCACATATTTATTTTTATCTTTTTAAAAAATAAATTACAACTCTATTTACATAGCGCAACAAATTAATAATTTCAGATAGTATGAACCAAAAAAACAAATTTTAGCACAATTTTTTAGTTAAAAAAAATAAAAAAACTCAATTACATCTTGGCATGCCCCTTAAAACCCCTTGAAAATAAGATAAATAATTCAGGGAAAATCTATCAAAATTTCAGGGAATACCAGCTTGATTTATACCTGCTGAATATCGTAGTTTTGTCATAGAAAAACTTTTTAATAAGTTCTCATAGTTATTTGTGTTGTTAATCTAATCGAAGCTTTGTCATTTTGTTGACAAGGCTTTGGTTTTTTATAACAATGATTTTTCAATTTGTTTTTTAACAAACCATACAGCTAAATAACTGATTAAAGTAGCGATAGCTGCACCTGCAATACCCCATAGAGGAATTAATAGAAAATTTAATAAAATATTGAGTACGGCAGCGATAAAGGTAGCTTGAAAAATTTTCCAATCCTTTTTGTAAGCATATATAACAAAATGATGTAAAAACGAAAGATTTAAAAACAAATTGGCCAGCATTAAGATAAAAAACACATAAAATTGTTTCAGATAAACATCTTTTCCTATCCACATCAATATTACAGGCAATATAACGGACAAAAGCAAAGCTATTCCTATCCCGTAATAAGCGATTTCTTTTTGAAAACGCCGATAAATCTCCTTGAATTTTACCTCGTTTTTTTGCATAATATTTTCTACCAATACAGGATACAAAACGGAAATAACCGCTGTAAACAATACGATGTTCATCACATTGGCCATATTGGCAAAAAACGAATAAACTCCAACAGCTTTTTTATCCATAAAAAAATCAATCATATAACGATCTGCAAATTCAATGGTTTTGTAAGCAATGGTACCCAAAATATAAGGAATACTCACATAAATACCGGTTTTTATCCACTTGAAATCCCATTGAAAGTTTGCGGTATCTATTTTATAAGATTTGCGGTAACTAATCCATAGCGAATACAACAAAGCCAAGATATTGCCCCCCAACCAAAATTTTAAAATCAACAACAAATCAATTTCTCGATAAATATACAAATAGAGCACCGCCACCCATACCCATAGTCCGTTGCGTAAAAACAAATTGATATTGGCCGGCAAGGGCTTTTTAAAGACAAACAACAAACGGTAAAATTCGGTATTCAAATGCTCAGTTATCAATACCCCATAGAAAAACCAAAAATAACCGATATTTAAATTCATGGATAAAAAAATAAGGTAAACAACAGGGAGTAAAAAGAGATACAGTAAAATGTACAACCCAAATTGATTAAAAACTATTTTTTGCGGATTTGAATCCGCTTCTAAAACAGCCCGGTTGGCATAACTGTAAAAATCCATTCCCAAAACAAATACCAATAAAATGATAGTGGTAGCCATCAAGCTGTATTCACCGAATCCGGCTTCTGTGGCTTTAAAAAACAAAATGGTAAATAAAAATTTTGCTCCTACGGAAATTCCCCGTAAAAGCACCAATCCGGTTTGTTTGTTATGTAAAAAACGAATTGCCATTACACAAAGATACGATTTGTTTGTAAAAAAATAAGGATTGGCACATAACAGCAGTTTATTTACTAGATACAGTTTGATATTTTACCCGGCAGTAAGTTAAGTCGAACTACATAAATACGAAGCTATTGTGTAAACCGAAGGTGTTTTAATTTGATTTCAGTAAAGCATATTTCAAAATCACATAAATGGCTCGCAAACCGTCTTTCCAATTAATTTTTTTACCTTCTTCATAAGTACGTCCATAATAGGAAATACCGACTTCATAAATACGAATCCCCTTGATACGCGCTAATTTTGCCGTTAATTCGGGTTCAAAACCAAAACGTTTTTCTTTTAAAGTCAAAGATTTTATTATTTGTGTATCTACCAATTTGTAGCAAGTTTCCATATCGGATAAATTCAAATTGGTAAACATATTGGAAAGAGCCGTCAACCATTTATTACCGATACTGTGCCAATAAAACAAAATACGATGCGGTTTTCCTCCCATAAAACGCGAACCGTATACCACATCGGCAAAACCTTGTACTACGGGTTTTAAAAGCAAGTTATATTCTTGTGGATCATATTCCAAATCGGCATCTTGTACAATGATATATTCGCCGGTCGCTTCATGAATGGCACGATGCAAAGCGGCTCCTTTGCCTCTATTTTTATCTTGCCGGAAAAAGTGAATGTCCATCTCCGGATTTGAATCCATATATTTTTGTATAACTTGTGGAGTTCTATCTGTTGAATAATCATCGACGATAATCAATTCTTTTTGGATATTATCGATTAATTCCACCTGTTTTATCTTGTCCAAAATCAAATGAATGGTTTTGGCTTCGTTATAGGCGGGAATTAATATGGAAAGTTTTTTTACCACAAAAAAAAGATTCTTTACTTAAAGAAATGTTTTAAAATATCATTTCCATTAGCCAAAATCAATAGTGCCAACAGAAACACAAAACCGGCTATTTGGGCATATTCCATAAATTTATCTCCGGGTTTGCGTCCGGTAATCATCTCATAAATGGTAAACATGGCATGTCCGCCGTCGAGGGCCGGGATAGGCAATACATTTAAAACCGCCAACATAATGGATAAAAAGGCAGTAATATTCCAAAAACGCACCCAGTCCCAAGTATCCGGAAATATTTTAACTATGGAAATAAATCCTCCTACCCCTTTGTAAGCACCGGTTTTAGGATTGACCATCATTTTGAGTTGATCCAAATAGCCCAACAGGGTTTCTTTGGTGCGTTTTAATCCCGCAGGAATAGCTTCCAACAAACTGTATTTTTTGTTTTCCACTTTTAACAAGCCCAATTTTTCCCATTCTTTATAATCGGTATTGAGTTGTACTCCTACTTGTCCTTGTTCGTTAACCTGTAATTTAAAGGTTTCGGGTTGTCCGTTTCTAACTACAGTTGCCGTAATTTCTTTTCCTTTATTTTCGGCTAGCAAGGGTTTTATTTCATCGAGATATTTAGCCGGTTTACCATTGATAGCAACCAAGCGATCGCCTTTTTGTAATACATCGTTTTCTTTATTGGCCACTTGATCGACGATGAATGGAATACGAATACTCGTCAGCATTTTATGCCCTTTGGACTTTGCTTCTACGAGTTTTTCGATAAAATTAACCGGAAAAGTTATTTCTTTTAATTCTCCATTGCGTTCAATGGTTACTTTTTGGGCAGTTACCAATTTAGCATCAATCGAATTGGCATATTTTACGGGTTCATCATTAATTTTAATGATTTTATCACCGGTTTGCAAACCGGTTTCTTTCAAGACCGGATGTACAATTTGCAAACCGTCCTTCAAAGAAGACACCGGAACGAGCTGTTCGCCGATGGCATAAGCCAAACCGATATATATAGCTATGGCCAATAGCACATTTACCACAACTCCACCCAACATAATTATCAATCGTTGCCAAGCGGGTTTACTGCGAAATTCCCAAGGTTGCGGTTCGCTGTCGAGAAATTCTTTATCCATACTTTCATCTATCATGCCGGCAATTTTCACATATCCCCCCAAAGGTAACCAGCCGATTCCGTATTCGGTATCTCCTATTTTTTTCTTATAAAGTGAAAACCAAGGATTGAAAAACATATAAAATTTTTCGACTTTTGTCCCGAAATATTTAGCGGCTAAAAAATGTCCTAATTCATGCAGAACAACCAATAAACTTAAACTGAGAAGAAACTGAAATATAGCTATTAACGTAGAATTCATTATTTATTTTTATAATTAATCAAAGGCAAAAATACATTATTTATATGGAATGGTAAAATATATAAATGACAAAAAAATGTTAATCCTTTTGAACTAAAACATTCATTATTTTATCAACGATGATTTCCGGAGATATTGTTTCCCATATTTGTTCAAATCCCTCAAAAGTTTTATTGCCGTAAACCGAAGTAGGTAATTGTGGAAAAGTTTTTAAATCGGGAATAATTTGATATTCATCAGGTTGATTAAAAGGAGTAAAACCGGCAAAAGGATGGGTTAATCCCCATATTGTAATAACCGGCACACCAAAAATCGCTGCCAAGTGTCCGTTACCTGAATCCATACTTAACATCAAAGCCAGTCGACTGATGATTTGCAATTCCTCTTCAAATGAAAAAACACCGGCAAGATTGACTATACGATTGCGATTGATTTTTTCCAATTCATCTAATTTTTGTTTTTCAATATTTCCTCCACCGAACAATAAAATATCGACTTTTTCATTTTTTTGCAGTATTAAACGTATTAATTCTTTTGTTTTTTTCAGCGGATATTCTTTGCCCGGATGGGCGGCAAAAGGCGCAATACCTATTATTTTTTTGTCTTTAAAATTTTCTAAAAACAAAGCTACCTGTACAGATAATTCCGGATATTGGGGCTTATAATTTTTTAAATCAAGTGCCCAACCCAATTTTCTAAACACATCCGCATAACGCTCATGGGTCGTTGGTAAGGGCTTTAAAATTTTATTCTGACTACGGGTTAAAGCTTTTTTTTCTTGTCTTCCTTTGTTGATAACGGCTACTTTATATCCGGCTGTTTTAAAAAAGAACCTTAGAATTTTTGTCCGCAACACATCGTGAAGATCGGCTATGGCCCGGGGTTGATATTGTTTGAGCTCACGAAACAAACGGTACAAACCGGGTAATCCTTTATAAGAAGTTTTCAAATCTACTCCTATAAATTTTAAACGGGGCAGGTCTTTGAACAAAGGGGCAAAAAACGGACGCGATACCATGATGATTTCCAATTCAGGGTAAGTATCCAACAAAGTTTTAATCACCGGCACCGTCATGGCAACATCACCCATGGCCGAAAAACGAAAGAGCATTAACTTCATGTTGCCTATTTATTCCGTAGGTTCTACAAATTTTCGTTGCGCCGCCTCACGATCGAGCATAAACAAACCGCTGCCTTTGCCTTCCACTAATTTTAATTGGGCTAAAAGATCTGAAACCGTAGCCTCTTCTTCTACTTGTTCATCTACAAACCACTGTAAAAAATTGGCTGTTGCGTGATCTTTTTCATCGATGGCCAAACTCATCAAATTGTTGATAGAAGCGGTAACCATTTGTTCGTGTTCCCATACATTTTCAAACACATCGATAATATTTTTCCACTTGTGTTTAGGGGCTTTTATCGCTTCCAACTTGATTATTCCGCCACGTTCCAATAAATAATCATACATCTTCATGGCATGAAATTTTTCTTCTTCAAATTGGGCACGCATCCAATTGGCAAAACCCGTTAAACTGATATCGGTTAAATAAGCCGACATGGACAAATATAAATAAGCCGAGTAAAATTCCGCATTAATTTGCTTATTCAAAGCTTTTTCTAATTTTTTGGGTATCATCTTGTAAAGATGTTTTAAAGTTTATCGCAAATTTACATCAATTTTTTTTAATCCGGTCGCATGTTTGAATTGTAATCTTTATAAAATCAGCTTCGTCTTTTTTTATCTTTTCCTTTCTTTCTATTAGACTTAGCAGATTTTTTTTTATTTCTTTTTTCATAAGATTTTCCGGTATACTCAGGACGTGCATTAGCTATTTCGACCGATAAATCTCTACCTTCAAAACTTTGATTTTTGATGGTTTTAGCCAATTTCTCAACAGCAGAAGTTTCAATTTCGAAGAAAGAAAAACTCTTGAGAATTTCTATCTTCCCGATTTCTACGTTGCCGCTGTCCAAGGCATTGTTGATAATGCCGATAAGGCGTAAAGGTGTAAGGTTTTCTTTTTTACCGACATTTAAAAACAAACGGGTAAACGAAGTATTCCGGCGGCGTTCGCGCACCGATTTTTTATCGCGTTTGCTTTCGCTGATATTGATATCTTTGGCATTTTTGTAGTAGTTCAAAAAGCGATTGAATTCTGCCGCCACAAAATGCTTGATAATTTCTTCACGACTCAAATGCTCAAATTTGTGATAAATTTCTTCCAAAAAGGGTTCAATTTGCTTATCGTCTACATGGATATTGACAATTTTATCGGTTAAAGACATCAACTGTGTCGAGCAAATTTCTTCGCCGTTGGGTACCGGTTCTTGTTTGAATTTGATACCAGAAATCTTTTCTATTTCTCTGATTTTATTTTTCTCACGTGAATGGATAATGGCAATGGAAATTCCGTTTTTTCCGGCTCTGCCGGTACGTCCGCTTCTATGGGTATAATATTCTATTTGGTCGGGCAGATTGTAATTGATAACATGCGTTAAATTATTGACATCCAATCCGCGAGCCGCTACATCGGTAGCTACCAAGAGTTGAAGTTGTTTATTTCTGAAGCGTCTCATGACATCATCACGTTGGGCTTGTGACAAATCACCGTGCAAAGCATCGGCATTGTATCCGTCTTGCATCAGTTTGGCAGCTACATCTTTGGTCTCACGACGCGTACGGCAAAAAACAATTCCGTAAACATCGGGGTTGATATCCGCCAAACGCTTGAGTACTTCATAGCGATTTTTGGCATTGACCATATAATAAATGTGTTCTACCGTGTCGGCTCCCTTGTTTTCAGTGGCTACGGCTATCTTGTCAGGCTGTTGCATATAATTTTTAGAAATACGCTCTACTTCTCTGGACATGGTAGCCGAAAACAACAAAGTTTGCTTGTCTTCCGGTGTTTTGGCCAATATGGCATCGAGTTCGTCTTTGAAACCCATGGTCAGCATTTCATCGGCTTCATCGAGTACCAAGGTATGGATATGATCGACTTTCAGGTAACGGCGTTGCAACAAATCTTTGGCACGACCGGGCGTAGCCACTACGATTTGAGCACCTTTACGCAAGTCTTTCATCTGATTTTCGATACTGGCACCGCCATATACCGGCACGATATGGATCCCTTTGATATACTTGGCATAAGTTTTCATGTCATTGGTAATTTGTAAAGCCAATTCGCGGGTAGGCGCCAAAATCAGCACCTGTGTGTTTTTGTCATCAGGATTCACTTTTTGCAAAGTCGGTAGGCCGAAAGCCGCCGTTTTTCCGGTTCCGGTTTGGGCAAGCGCCATCAAATCGCGGTCGGTTTGTAATAAATGTGAAATGGTTTTGGCTTGAATGGGTGTAGGTTTTTCGTAACCCAATTCTTCAACGGCACGCAAGATTTCCGCTTGCAAGCCGGTTTCTTTAAATGTTTGCATTTTTCTTTAATGGTTTATGGAATATGTTGATTTATAATCATTTATATTCCTATTGATATCGAAATTTGAAGTTTATTCCGATATACACCCAAAGAAACCGTTGTGATAACGGTAAAAAGACAGTTGCGGAATAGTTTCCAAATTATTTGCCGGCAAAGCTACGATAAATTATCACGCAACGGACAAAAATGGGATTTATTTAACTTCTCGCTTAGCAAAGTTGCAAACTTTGCTAAGCTGGCTCATCACATTATCATATTATCCATTTTCTTTATGAAACCAATTCCAAAGAATCCGGGCTTTGTGCTTGCCTATAATGGAAGTGAGTTCTTCCGGGTTGGCAGATTTAATTCGCTTGACGGATTTAAAATGTTTGAGCAAAGCCAGCACGGTTTTTTCACCGATACCTTTGATTTGTTCCAACTCGGTTTGCAGACCGCTTTTGATGCGTTTGCTCCGGTGAAAAGTAATACCGAAGCGGTGGGCTTCATCGCGGGCTTTTTGTATCACCCGCAGGGTTTCGGATTTTTTTTCGAGATACAAAGGAACCGGATCGTTGGGATAATAGATTTCTTCCAAGCGTTTGGCAATTCCTATGATGGAGATTTTACCGTACAAACCGAGTTTTTTCAAACTTTTTACGGCAGATGAAAGCTGTCCTTTGCCTCCGTCTACCACGATGAGTTGAGGAAGAGGTTTGTTTTCTTCGAGCAAGCGTTTGTACCGTCGTTCGATGATTTCTTCCATCGAAGCGAAATCATTGGGACCTTCTACCGTTTTAATATTGAAATGCCGGTATTCTTTTTTAGCGGGCTTTCCGTTTTTAAAGACCACACAAGCCGCTACGGGATGGGTGCCTTGGATATTGGAATTGTCAAAGCATTCAATATGCCGGGGTTCTGCGGGCAGGCGCAAATCTTGTTGCATCTGTTTCATCAAGCAGTTGACA
>Ga0256843_1002368_pt1 | contig 13821 bp, 8 predicted proteins | sample AlvinellametaG_FD_191572 | JGI IMG/M metagenome (GOLD analysis project Ga0256843, IMG submission 191572) | Pompeii worm associated microbial communities from hydrothermal vent at the East Pacific Rise, Pacific Ocean - Alvinella | ecosystem: Host-associated > Annelida > Integument > Unclassified ... | reverse complement strand
TTTGACCCATGGTTCTCCGGTCAATTTTTCGGGCAAACTCTATAATATCGTTTCCTATGGGGTGCATCCCGACACCGGTCGCATAGATTATAAAAAAATGCGCGAAACAGCCCTCAAACATAAGCCAAAATTGATTGTAGCCGGCGCCTCCTCTTATTCCCGTGATATGGATTTTGCCAAATTTAGAGAAATTGCCGACGAAGTCGGTGCACTCCTAATGGCCGACATTTCGCATCCCAGCGGATTGATTGCCAAAGGCGTCTTAACAGACCCCATGCCTTATGCACATATAGTCACCACCACTACTCACAAAACCCTGCGTGGACCACGTGGCGGCTTGATTTTAATGGGTAAAGATTTTGAAAATCCCATGGGACTTAAAACACCCAAAGGCAAAATAAGAATGATGTCAGCCGTATTAAATTCCGCCGTATTCCCGGGCTTACAAGGCGGACCGCTTGAACATGTAATAGCAGCCAAAGCCGTAGCTTTTAACGAAGCACTGCAAGACGATTATTTAGAATATATTTTACAAGTTCGCAAAAACGCCAAAGCCTTAGCCAAAGCTTTAGTCGATCGTGATTTTAATATCATATCGGGCGGCACTGACAATCACATGATGCTCATCGATTTAAGAAACAAAGGCGTCACAGGAAAAGAAGCCGAAAAAGCCTTGGTCGAAGCACATATTACCGTCAATAAAAATATGGTGCCTTTTGATGATAAATCTCCTTTTATCACCTCCGGCATACGCATCGGCACACCGGCCATTACCACACGGGGATTGAAAGAAGATGATATGGAACAAATTGCTTTCCATATTGATAACGTCATTTCAAATATAGAAAATGAAGTAATTATTCATGAAACACGAAATAAAATTGCCGAATGGATGAAAAATAAGCCATTATTTGCAAAATAATTTTGATATTCAAAAAATATTAGTAAATTTGGGTGAAATTTAAAAACCAATCAATATGAGTAAATTTGATGATGTAGTAGCTAAGGCTGCTGAACAATTAGCAAAAGTAGGTGTTAAAGCTGACGATGCTTTAGTAAGAGCCATTGCCAAATCACAAGGTCCTTCCATCTATTTAAGAGATGCCTCTTTAGTATCTTGTGGTGACGACGCGGAATTAAAAAGAGTTGAAGACAACTTTTTAGTAAAAAAATTAGGTGTTACCGATAAAGCTGCTATTAAAAAAGCTTTGGATAGTGCCTGTGCAAAATTCAAAGATGTGCGTCAAAAAATGCGTGTGGCTTTCTATTATGTGCTTGTAAAAGAATTGAAAAAAGAATCATTCTTTTCATAAGCCATACATTAAAAAACATTCAAAAACAGCCCGCCTCGAGCGGGCTGTTTGTTTTATATTGATATTTGACAAATAAAAAACTGCGTCAATCATAATATATTGCCAAATAGACCGCTATTTCGTAAAATATCCTTATTTTTGCCTAACAAAATTAAAATACCGATTAAAATGCAAATTGAAAAAAAAGATTTAGATAATTTATCATCACAATTAACCATCAAAATAGATGAAAAAGATTATGCTGATAAAGTTGAAAAAAAATTAAAAGAATATAGAAAAAACATGGAAATGCCCGGATTTCGCAAAGGCAAAGTTCCCATGAATTTGATTAAACAAAAATATGAACGGGCTCTAATTGCCGATGAGGTCAACAACCAACTGCAAGAGGCTATCAATAATTATTTGCAAGAAAACAAAATAGCCATTTTAGGCTATCCCATTCCATCTAAGGACCAAAAAGATATTGATTGGAGCACAGCCAAAACATTCGAATTCAATTATGATTTGGGGTTAGCACCCGAAATTGATGTTGACTTGTCAAAATTAGAAGGTGTTACCGATTATAAAATCACTGCCGATAAGAAAATGATTGATAAAGAAGTAGCTCAAATACAACAACAATACGGCAGTTTTTCCGATTTGGACGAAGTCAAAAAAGACAGTTACGTATTGGGCACTTTTACTAACGAAGCAGAAGGCATCAATAGCCAAACCACAGTCAATATGGCTGACTTGACCACCGGTGCACAAAAAAAATTAACAGGTAAGAAAAAAGGTGATGTCGTAGAATTCAATTCAAAAGACTTATACAAAGATGCTCATACCATGATGCACGCCCTAAACATTTCACATGACAAAGTGCATGGCCTGGAGGTGCCTTTAAAATTTGAAGTCAATGGAGTGTTTGAACTAAAACCGGCCGAAATCAATAAAGAGTTGCTCGATAAAGTTTTTGGTGAAGGTAAAATTGAAGATGAAGCCGGATTGCGCAAATTCATCAAAGAAGATATCGAAAAACAATTGGAACAAACATCTGATAACCAATTACTCAACGATGTTACCGAAAAACTTTTGGAAACTGTTGATGTCAGCCTGCCGGCAGATTTCTTAAAACGCTGGATTGAAGTGGATTCTCAAGGTAAAATCACCGGTGAACAAGCCGGTGAAGAATACAAAAAAGCCGAAAAAGGTTTAAAATACCAACTGATTGAAGAGGCTGTCGCCAAAAAATACGGTATCAAAGTAACCTATGATGACTTGTTAAATCTGGTCAAAGATTTACTCAAATTGCAAATGTTACAATATGGACAAGCCGTCCCCGATGAAGCACAACTGGACGAAATAGCAGCCAATGTCTTAAAAAATGAAGAAGAAGTCAAACGCTTATCCGATCAAATCATCAAGAAAAAATTGGTCAAAGTATATAAAGAAAATGTGCCTGTAACCAAAAAACGTATTGGTTACAACAAATATTTGGATCTGAATAAAGAATCATAAAAAAAACACACCTAAAATATATATTATGAAAAATTTAGGACAAGATTTTAGAAAATTTGCCCAAGACAAAAAACGCATCAGCAGTCTGACCCTCGATGCCTTTGAAAACAGTATGACGCCTTACATTATTGAAGAACGTCAACTCAATGTGGCACAAATGGATGTTTTTTCGCGCTTGATGATGGATCGCATAATCTTTTTGGGCACGGCCATTGACGATCATGTTGCCAATATTTTGCAAGCACAGTTATTGTTTTTAGAAAGTTTGGACGCATCAAAAGATATACAAATCTACATCAATTCGCCCGGCGGCGGTGTTTATGCCGGCTTGGGTATTTATGACACCATGCAATATATTCGTCCCGATGTAGCTACTATCTGCACCGGATTGGCCGCCTCTATGGGTGCCGTATTATTAGCAGCAGGCGAAAAAGGAAAACGTGCCGCCCTGCCCCACGCCCGTGTCATGATACACCAACCTTTGGGTGGCGTGCAAGGACAGGCATCTGATATTGAAATTACAGCCCGCGAAATATTGCGCTTAAAAGATGAACTCTACGAAATATTATCCAAACACACCGGACAAACTACTAAAAAAGTTGAAAAAGATGCCGATCGTGACTATTGGATGCGTGCCGATGAAGCTAAAAAATACGGCTTAATAGACGAAGTATTGGTCAGAAAAAAATAAACTTGAACCATAACCGGCAATAAAAACCGTCTTAGGGCGGTTTTTGTTGTATAACAAAGTAACTTATCCAAAAAATAAATAAATATCATTAATTTTGTGGCAACATTATGCCTAATAAATTATAACGTTTTATTATCAAACAAATAAAAATATATTAATGAAAGAAAATAAACATTGTTCCTTTTGCGGTCGCCCCGAATCGTCGGTAGAAATACTGATTTCGGGTATAGAAGGTTATATCTGTGATGACTGTGCCCGTCAGGCTTATGAAATTACCAAAAAAGAACTCGAAAGACAATATGGCAACGATTTTGTCAATAGTTTGGAAGAACTCAAAAAACCTAAAGAAATATTTGATTATCTCAACCAATATGTGATTGGGCAAGACGAAGCAAAAAAAACCTTGGCCGTAGCGGTTTACAATCACTATAAACGTCTGTTGCAACAAGACAATAATGACGATGTTGAGATTGAAAAAAGCAACGTCATTATGATTGGCGAAACCGGCACTGGCAAAACCCTTATGGCCCGCACCATTGCCAAAATGCTCGATGTGCCTTTTGCCATAGTCGATGCAACCGTTTTAACCCAAGCCGGATATGTGGGCGAAGACGTTGAAACCATCTTAACACGCCTGCTGCAAGCCGCCGATTATGATGTTACCAAAGCCGAACGCGGTATAGTATTTATAGATGAAATAGACAAAATTGCCCGCAAAGGCGACAACCCATCTATTACTCGTGACGTATCGGGCGAAGGTGTGCAACAAGCCCTTTTAAAACTTTTGGAAGGCACCGTGGTCAATGTGCCCCCGCAAGGCGGAAGAAAACATCCCAATCAGGAATTTATCAAGGTCAATACACAAAACATTTTGTTTATTGCCGGTGGCGCTTTTGCAGGTATAGACAAGATTATCAGCAAACGGATTAACATGAAACCTTTGGGCTACCAAGCTCAAAAAGAAGAACATATCGACGAAGAAAACATCTTACGTTATGCCATTCCCACCGATTTGAGAAAATACGGCCTAATACCCGAAATCATAGGCCGGTTGCCGGTTTTAACTTACTTAAACAGCTTGGACAAAGAAACCTTAAAACGTATTTTGACCGAACCTAAAAATGCTTTGATTAAACAATACAAAAAACTCTTTGCCATGGACGGTATTGAGCTGATAATCAAAGAGGAAGCCCTGGATTATATCGTGGATAAAGCCATTGAATACAAACTCGGTGCACGCGGCTTGCGATCACTGGTAGAAGCCACCCTTAAAGACGACATGTTTATGCTACCGGGCGGTAAACGAAAAAAATTGGTGGTCGATCAAAAATATGTTGAAAAGAAACTTTCTAAAACATTGATAGATAAAATAAAAAAAGCCTCGTAAATTAAAATCAAAATCCTATGAAACGCCTGCTGCTACTTTTGAGTTTTGCTTTGTTAGTTGCTTGTAACAAAGACGATCATCAAATAAAATTAACCTTTTTGCAAATCAATGATGTGTATGAAATAGCGCCGCTCGAAGGTGGTAAAGTCGGTGGTATGGCACGTGTTGAGACTTTGCATAAACAATTGTTGAAAGAAAATCCGAACACTTTTTTGTTTATGGCAGGCGATTTTCTCAATCCGTCACTCATCGGCACCATGAAATACAAGGACGAAAAAATACGCGGCAAGCAAATGATTGATGTGATGAATGCCATGGGATTTGAGTTGGTATCCTTTGGCAATCACGAATTTGACCTCAAATATAAGGATTTGCAAAAACGCTTTAACGAATCAAATTTTCAATGGATATCGACCAATGCCATGCACAAAAATACTGATGGCAGCACCAGCCCTTTTCAAATAAAACGCAACGGACAAAAAAAAGATATACCGCGCACCTATACGCTTACGGCCAAAGATGACGACGGCACCACCGTAAAAATAGGTTTTTTTGCACCTTGTATCAATAGTAATCCTAAAAAATATGTGGATTACGGCGATTTTTACGAATCCTCAAAAAATGCTTATAGAAGCTTGGAAAACAAGACCGATTTTGTAGTAGGTTTGACCCATTTAAAACAAGAGCAAGACGAAATGATTGCCAAAATGTTGCCAAAACTACCCCTCATAATGGGCGGACACGAACATACTGCACGCTTGGTGCCTGTGGGTAATTGTAAAATTGCCAAAGCAGATGCCAACGCCCGCACTGCTTACGTGCACCGGCTGACCTATGATACCAAGACAAAAAAACTGACCGTCAAATCTGAATTGGTGCCTATAGATGAACATATCCAACCGGATGATAAAGTGCAAGGCATTGTTAAAAAATGGATGGCTATACTCGATGATAAAATCAAAACTATTATCAATAAACCTGATGAAGTCGTTTTTGTGGCCAACACAGCCTTAGACGGCAGAGATACACCTATAAGAAGCACACAAACAAATTTGGGACACCTTATTGCCCGTGCTATGGCCAAAGCCTACGACGACAAAGTGGACGCCGCTTTTTTTAACGGCGGTTCCGTTCGTATTGATGACCAATTGCAAGGTAATATTACCGGTGTAGATGTATTTAGAATCTTGCCCTACGGCGGTAGTGTTTTAAAAGTAAAAATGACCGGTCGTTTGTTGGAACGTACCTTAAAATATGGCCGCCTTACCAAAGGTAAAGGATCGTATTTGCAACATTATAATATAGACTATAATCCGGACACAAAACAATGGCTGGTAGCCGGCAAACCTATAGAGCGCAACAAAATATATACCGTAGCTACTAGCGATTATCTCCTCAAAGGATTGGATATTCCGTTTTTAAAACCGGAAAATAAAAATGTCAAAGAAATATATGCCCCCACTAAAGACGAAACCGCCTACGATGTGCGCAATGCGGTCATCAGTTGGATGAAAACACTTATGCATAATTAATATGCAAACGATATAAATGTATTTATAACAAAAAAGATCCTTGAGGGAATCAACTTTAGAATTTGACCAACCGCAAAATAACATAACCGGTTAGTCCGGCTACAAATGAACCTATAATAATGCCTATTTTTGCCGAATTGATTCTTAAATCGTCACCGGCAAAAGCCAAATTGGCAATAAACATGGACATGGTAAATCCAATGCCGGCTATGGCACCAATGCCTATAATGTGTTTAAAATTTAGTTGCGCCGGCAAGTCTATTAGTTTTAATCGGATGCCTGCCCAAGTAAAACCGGCAATACCGGCTAATTTGCCTAAAAACAAGGCTACGGCTATATGCCATAACAAGTCAAAATCGACCGGAATATCACTGCTAATTTTAACACCTGCATTGGCAAAGGCAAAAACCGGTAAAATAAAATAAGCTGCCAATCCGTGTAATTTGTTTTCCAAGTATTGCAAAGGCGATCGCACTTCTTGGGTGGCATCACCCAAAAAATCGATACAATTCATTTCTTCTTTACTCAATAAATGCTTGTGTGACAAACCGGAATTGGTAATAATACCGGCTTTTACAAAATCCAGTTTTTCGGTATAATCTTTAATATTAATACGCTTTTTAATAGGAATGGTCAGTGCCAATAAAACACCTGCTATAGTCGGGTGAATCCCCGATTTTAAAAAGAGTAACCAAACGATAATACTCACTATAATACCAATAGAAAAGTGATATTTTACCTTATGAAAATATATCCCCAAAGCCAAAACCAACAATATGGCATATAACAATAAAGACCAATGGATGCCATGACTGTAAAACAACGCAATCACTAAAACCGCCGCCAAATCGTCAATAATAGCAAAGGCCGTCAAAAACACTTTTAAACTTAAGGGCACACGACTGCCCAACAACATTAAAACCGCCAAGGCAAAAGCTATATCCGTAGCCATAGGAATACCCCAAGCGTGAGCGGTTGCGACCTCATCATTTAGCAAAATATACAAGCCGATAGGCACAACAATACCACCTAAAGCTGCTATAAACGGAAAAATGGCTTTTTTGGGCGAATTTAGCTCTCCGGCCAACAGCTCCCGTTTGAGCTCTAAACCTATTAGAAAAAAGAAAATAGCCATCAATCCGTCGTTGATCCATAATATCAAAGCTTTTTTGATTTCAAAATCGCCAATGGAAAAACCTATGGGAAAATTCCAAAGTCTTTGGTAATACCACGCATAATCGGAATTAGCCCAAATAAGTGCTAAAATGGTCGCACCAAATAATAATATACCGGCCAAACTTTCTGTCTTGACAAATCTTTGAAACGGACTGATAATGGTTTTAATCATAATAGAGGCAATAATAAATTACGAAATCGTTAATGGCTATGCCCACCTTCACCGGCACCAACTAAAAAGAAACCGCCTTTGGCCAAAATAACATCTCCTTGTTTGATTTGACCGGAATGAATACGAATTTTACCGTTTTCCTCTTCAAAAGTTTGGACATCAACCGGCTTAAATTCATAATCATTTTCGTCTTGTTTTACCAATTTTAAAACGACACTGTGTTCTCCGTCTTTAATAACGGCACTTGCCGGAACAGCTAATCCGGATTGCTTGCCTATGGCTATTTGTGCTTCAATATACATGCCGGCTATAAATTGAGGATGCGGCTCATTCAAATGTCCGTGCACTAATATAGAACGGGTTTCAGGATCAATTTCTCTACCAATCAATTTCACATAACCGGTATATTTTCTTTTTTCAACCCCCGGCACTGTATAAATAATGGGTTGTCCGGCTTTTACTTTCATAATATTTTTTTCAAAAACACGAAGCTCCAAGTGCATGTGGTCATTATTGATAATCTCCATAATTTTATCATTTTCGTTAACGGCACTACCCTCGGTAACAAAAAGTTTTGAAATATAACCACTAATAGGCGCATACAAATTGATAGTAGCCGTCATCTTTCCGTTTTCTACATTGACAGGATTGATGTGTAATAAAAACAACTGCTGTTTTAGTGCATTATAATTGGCTTTGGCATTCAAATATTGTCTTTTGGCTTGTTGCAACTTTTTTTGAGACACCACTTTTTGAGCCGCCAACTGTTGCTGACGTTCATATTCTTTACGGGCAAATTCCCAATTGTCTTTGGCTTTTAAATAATCTTGTTGTAATTGGATATAATCAGGATCGGTGATTTGCACCAATAATTGACCTTTTCTGACTTTATCTCCGACAATAAATTTAATATTTTTAATTTTTCCGGACATATAGCTACTAACCACAGCCTTGTTAGACGGCGGCACATCTAAAGCACCTTGAGCCGTAATTTTGCTAAAAAAAGTATCTACGGACACTTTTCCCAATTGCATTTTATTATGTTCAAATTGTTTTTTACTGACAATTAACAAATCATCAGAATGTTTTAATTGTTTAACAGTCGCAGATTCGTTTTTATTGTCGTTTTTGGGTTCATTACAAGACAATAATAACAGACTTGATAATGATAAAATGGTTATAAATAAAGGTTTGTAAGATATTTTCATTTTTATATTTTTTTTTAATTGCATTATTAATAAATAACCGGTTATGATTTGCTTATGGTTAATTGTTTTTATAAACAAAATATTTATATTCAATTACTTTTTTATTGTATTGAAACAATTCGTCAAGATAATTTAAATCTATATCGGCAGCGGTTTGTAAACTTTGCAAATATTGATAATAATCTATCTCTTCCGCCTCAAAACTTTTTTTAGCCATACTGTATAATTTCTCAGACAATTGTTTACCTGTTTTTTCATAATAATCGATACGTTTTTGGTATTTGGCTATTTCGTTTAGCAATTGCAACCGTTGATTTTCGATACTTGACTTTTGATATCCGGCTTGTGCCAACGCCGCCTTATATTTATATTTGGCTTGTTTAATTTTTGCTTTTTGTGACCCAAAAAACAATGGTATACTAATACCGATACTAAATCCGGTATAACTTTTATCCGACGCAAAATCTGTTTTTCCTTGAAAAACTTCCACATTAAAATCCGGCCATAATTTATTTTTGGCCAGTTTATGCTCATAAGCCGCCATACGTGTTTGCAAGTCGGTTAAGTGTTTATATTGAGATATGTTGTTGTCTGCCGGTTTAAAATTTCTTTTTTTAAGTTCTTTACCGCCTACGGTATAAACGATATCTTTTTGTCCCAAGAGCAGATTAAATTTTTGCAACCTGCTGTTATAATCGTTTTTTAATTGTTGTATATCGGTCAATAAAGAACGGTATTTGGCCTGTGCCGTATAGGTTTCCAGCTCGTTACTTTCTCCCAATTTTAATTTTAAAGCGGCGTCGTTGGCAAATTTTTCATACAATTGTTTCAACCTGTCGTAAATATTCATTTTTTGACGTATGAAAGACAGTTCTTCATAAACCAAACCGATTTGCTGTTGCAAACTTTGGTTAAATATTTCGGATTTTAATTGATCGGTTTCATAAGCCGACCGGTTCAATTGTCTTTGGGCAAAATACACACCCGGAAAATCAAAATCCTGCTGCATACCTAATATTTTTAACGGCGTGCCCAAAGCATCGGTATTGTTTTCATCGGTGGCATAGTAAACTTGCGTTTTGGGTACATTAAAAGCCGATTTTATATTAGCTTTGGCGGCTGCCACTTGCCACTCTCCAGCCTTAACAGCCTGATTCTGATCCATGGCAATTTGTATGGCTTGTGATAAACTAACGGGTTTTTCTTGTGCAGTTATACGCTGTCCGTTTATTATAAAAACAGGTAGCAACAACCATAAAAAACTTTTACGTTTCATACGTTTTATTTTAATGGGTTTGTCAAACATTATATACAAAATAGGCAATACAAAAAGTGTAAGTGCCGTAGCCGTAAACAAACCTCCTATTACTACGGTTGCCAACGGCCTTTGCACTTCTGCTCCCGCCGATTGTGAGAATGCCATTGGGAAAAAACCCAAGGCTGCAGCTGCTGCCGTCAATAATACAGGCCGCAAACGTTCGGTAGTGCCTTTGACAACCAAATCTTTTAAATTGTCATACTTATGCTTTTTGAGCTCTTTGTAATGCTCAATTAAAACAATACCGTTGAGCACGGCAATACCAAAAAGAGCAATAAAACCTACACCCGCAGATATACTAAAAGGCATGTCGCGCAGCCATAGCAAAAATACGCCGCCTACAGCTGACAACGGAATGGCCGTATAAACCATAAAAGCTTCTTTAATAGAACCAAATGCAAAATGTAACAATATGAAAATCAACAATAAAGCAATTGGAATGGCAATAGCCAAACGTTTTTTGGCAGTCCGTAAATTCTCAAATTGCCCGCCGTAAGTAATATAATAACCCGCCGGCAACTTGATATTTTTATCAACGATATTTTGCACGTCTTTTACCACACTTTCCAAATCGCGGTCACGCACATTGACGCCAATTACTATACGCCTTTTGGTATCATCCCGCGATATTTTGGCAGGACCTTTATCATAAGTGATATGTGCTACTTCGCTCAACGGAATACTATTACCATTGGGCAATATCACACTGATATTTTTTACATCATCAATGTTATTGCGGTAATCTTTTAAATGACGAACCACCAAATCAAATTTCTTTTCGCCTTCAAAAATATCTCCTGCTTTGAGCCCTGCAAAGGCCGCAGCTACCAACTGATTCAGTTCATCTATTTTTAAACCGTATTTGGCAATATTGTTTTTATCATATTTAATACTGATTTGCGGCAGACCTTCTACCTTTTCAACACTGACATCGGCAGCACCGGGCACATTAGCAATCATTTTTTTGACTTGTTGCGCTTTGCGATTCAATATATTCAAGTCTTCACCGTAAATCTTAATGGCCAAATCGGAACGCACACCGGTAATCAACTCGTTAAATCGCATTTCAATAGGTTGTGTAAATTCATATTCAATCCCCGGTATCACTTGTAAAGCTTTTTTAAACAAATTGGCCAGTTCGTCTTTTGTTTGCGCTTTTGTCCAATTTTTCTTTTCTTTTAACTTAATAATGATATCACTGTCTTCCATTGACATAGGATCGGTAGGCACTTCGGCTGCACCAATACGACTGACTACTTGCGCCACTTCATCGGGAAATTGTTTTAAAAGAATTTTTTCAATTTTTGTAGTGGTTTCAATGGTTTTGCTCAATGATGTTCCGGTTTTTAATACAGGTTGAATGACAAAATCGCCTTCATCCAGTGTTGGAACAAATTCGCCACCCATTTTTGTAAAAGTATAAATGGAAATACCTAATAAGAGCATTGAAAATGTTAAAATTATTTTCTTATGTGCGACTGCTTTATATAGTGCCGGTTGATATAAGCTTTTTAATTTATTGATAAAACGTATTGAAAAATTGTCGGGATTTTTTACCGGTTTTAAAAATACCGAAGCCACTACCGGCACATAAGTCAATCCCAATATCATGGCACCTAAAAGCGCAAATGAAAAACTCAAAGCCATAGGTCGAAACATCTTGCCTTCAACACCGGTCAAACTTAAAATGGGTATAAACACAATTAAAATAATCAATTGACCGAAAATAGCCGAACCCATCATTTTTTTGGTGCTTTTGTAGGTAATTTGATCAATCACCTCTTGTTTTTCATATTTGGGTAAACTTTTGATTCTGTGCCATTTGAGTAATAAATGCAAACTGATAAATTCGACAATAATAACGGCACCGTCTATGATAATACCAAAATCGATAGCGCCCAAGCTCATCAAATTGGCATCGATGCCGAAAATATACATCATGGAAATGGTAAATAATAAGGCTAAAGGAATTACCGATGCAATAATCAGCCCCGAGCGTAAATTACCCAATAATAAAAATACTATACCCAAAACAATTATAAAACCTAAAACCAAATTTTCGGTAATGGTAAAAGTGGTTTTGGCTACCAGTTCACCACGTTCTAAAAACGGATTTATATAAACGCCTTCGGGCAAATGTTTTTGCACTTCGGCCACACGATTATGAACCGCTTCAATTACTTTTTTGCTATTGGCACCTTTGAGCATCATAATTTGCCCCATCACTTTTTCGCCTTCGCCGTTACCGGTAATGGCTCCAAAACGATTGGCATGACCGTATTGCACGGTTGCCACATCTTGTATTAATACAGGAATACCATTGTTGGTTTTTACGACAATTTTTTTAATATCCTCTATATTTTTAGCTTGACCGTCGGCACGTATAAAATAACTTTCATTGTTCTTTTCTATATAACTGCCACCGGTAATGGCATTATTTTTTTCCAATGCGTTATAAATTTCCGTTATACTTGTTTTCATTGAACGCAAGCGGTTAGGATCGACAGCAACTTCATATTGCTTTAAAAAACCACCCCAAGTATTGACTTCAACCACTCCGGGAATACCCGAAAGTTGTCTTTTGACTATCCAATCTTGAATGGTGCGTAAATCGGTTACCGAATACTTATCTTTGTAGGCGGGTTTTACATCTAAAATATATTGATAAATTTCACCCAAGCCGGTGGTTATAGGCCCCATAAAAGGTGTGCCGAATTTTTTAGGAATCACTTCCTCGGCATTTTTTAATTTCTCGGCTATCAACTGGCGTGGCAGATAAGTGCCCAAACTTTCGTCAAAAACAACAGTAACAACCGACAATCCGAATTTGGATACGGAACGTATCTCCTCAACTCCCGGCAAATTGGACAATTCCAATTCAATAGGATAAGTAATAAACTGCTCCACATCTTGGGTTGATAAATCACGCGATGTGGTTATTACCTGCACTTGATTATTAGTAATATCGGGGACAGCCCCAATGGGAATTTGCGTCAGCGCATAAATACCATAACCTATCCATGTCAAAGTAAATAAGGCTATGATTAACTTGTTGTTAAGGCTAAATTGAATAATTTTATTAAGCATCTATCTGAATTTTAAGCAAAAATAAGTCGCAAAAGTTGCTTAAAGCTTAAAATTTGCTTAAAAACCAATAGAAAAAACTTATAACACTATATTGTATTATTATCCGGGCGTATAAATTTAAAAATCAATAAAAAACAACAAAATAATCTCCTGTATTCAACAATAGGTCACCTAATAAATATAGGCATAGACTATTCTATATGTAATAATACGAAAAAGGCAGCTAACATAAATAAAATTTAACGACAATCACGTTAGAAGCAGCAATACCCATAAGAGGTTCTTGCGTTAAATTTAAGATTTTTGGAACGTTAAAGGCTCTGCTGTTCGAAGTGCCCGAAGGCACGTAGGGCACAAGTTCAGAGCATTTAGTGGAAAAAATCTATAAATTTAGCAAGGTTCTCTTAAGGTGTCCTTTTTTGCTACTTTTTTGGACAAGC
>Ga0256843_1002367_pt1 | contig 13829 bp, 15 predicted proteins | sample AlvinellametaG_FD_191572 | JGI IMG/M metagenome (GOLD analysis project Ga0256843, IMG submission 191572) | Pompeii worm associated microbial communities from hydrothermal vent at the East Pacific Rise, Pacific Ocean - Alvinella | ecosystem: Host-associated > Annelida > Integument > Unclassified ... | reverse complement strand
CGACCCGACGGCATGGAAGTGGTACTACGAAGTGGTAGGTAACAGTAAGTGTGCCATTGTCGATACCTACTGGCAGACAGAGACGGGTGGACACATCGTTTCACCTCTTCCTGGTGCAACGCCTATCAAACCGGCATGTGCGACACTGCCTCTGCCGGGTATCATGGCTGAGATCCTTGATCCTGAGACAGGAGAGAAGGTTGATGTGGGTGAGGGTGGATATATGTGTATCACACGCCCTTGGCCGTCACAGATCAGAAATGTCTGGGGTGATCCTGAGCGTTACAAGAAGTCCTACTTCGGCGATGTCAAAAAAGACGGAAAACCGGTCTACTTCACCGGTGACGGTGCAGTGTATGACGAGAACGGTTACATTACCATTACCGGACGAACTGACGATGTCATCAACGTCTCAGGGCACAGAATGGGAACGGCTGAAGTGGAAGCGGCGATTAAGAAGCATGAGAATGTCGCTGCCGTTGCGGTTGTAGGAAAACCGCATGAGCTCAAAGGTGAGGGGATATTTGCTTATGTCGTACTTAAGAATGATGATGGCGTAGCAGATGAGATCGAAGAGGTCAAAGCGATCAATAACATCATCAAGCAAGAGATCGGTAATATCGCTGTTTGTGATGATATGGTATTCGTTCCCGATCTGCCTAAGACCCGTTCAGGGAAGATCATGCGTCGTATCCTTAGAGCCCTTGCCAAAGGCGAGAAGATCACACAAGATACTTCGACACTGGAAGATCCGAGCATCGTGCCTACGATCGAAGCGCTGATCCAGTGCAAGTGCTAAGACTTCTCTACAGGACACCCTTGGGGTGTCTATAGATCCTCCATTAACGCTTTTACTTTTTTCAAATCCTCAAAGACCTCTTTTTTGGCACTGGGGTTACGCAGTAGAAAACTTGGATGATAGGTAGGAATAAGTGTATATCCCTCTTGCTGAAGCAATGTACCCCGAACTTTGGTAATGCCTGTCTCATCCCCTGTCATATAGTGGTATGCCGTACCGCCCAATGTTATGATGATCTTCGGCTTGATCAGTGCGATCTGTTTTTGCAAGAAGGGCTGACAGGTATGTGCTTCGCTAGGTGTCGGCACACGGTTGTTGGGTGGTCGGCACTTGACGATATTGGCAATATAGACCGCTTCTCTTGGAATGAGAAGGACATTTTCGATCATCTTGGTCAAAAGCTCACCTGATCGACCGACAAAAGGGCGACCCATCTTATCCTCCGTAGCACCGGGGCCTTCACCGATGAACATAATATCCGCTTGTGGGTCTCCCTCTCCGAAGACCATATTGGTCCGGTGCTTGCTTAGTTCGCACAGATGGCATTGAAGTGCTTGTACTTTCAGTTTCTCCAGATCATCAGGGAGGGAGAGGTCAGGCTCACTCTCTTTATAGATCGATGCGGAGGTGTAACGGAATCCTAGCTGTTTGAGCGTATAGAGCTGTTTGAGAAGTAGGGCGTTTTTGAGGTTTTTCATGGTGTTATTATATCGGTATGGTTCTTATTACTTCTTTGCGTAAAATAACATGATAGGAAAATATAGGTATTATGACATTAATGATATAATTAACAGATATTCCTATGGTAGAATTTAGCCCAAGTTTAAGGAGAGACCCTGTGAAAAGTAAAAGAATTTTAATTGTGGATGATGTAGATTTTAATATTGAGTTTGAAGCGAAGCTGATCCGTTCATTGATGGCTGAGCGCCAAGAGGAAGTTGAGATCGATACGGCCGATACTGTTGCCGCAGCGATGGAAAAGATCGCGCAAAATCCTCCTTATGATGCAATGATCATCGATATGAACCTTCCTGACGGTACAGGTGTTGAGATCGCAAAAAAAGCGCGTTCGAACAGTAAAAGGACCCGTTTAGCGGCATTGACCATCTATCCGAACGAGTATGAGCAGGAGCGAGACTCTTTCGATCTGTTCCTTAAAAAGCCGATCATGCTCGATTCGTTCAAAAGCAGTTTTCTGCGTTTACTTGAAATGTAAACCACACTGAACTCCTCTCGTAAAAAAGTTTAGAAGGTGCCGTTTATGTTAGAGAAAGATACTTTAACCCAACTCTATCGTTATGAGACATTTACATCGCTATTGAACCGAAAGTTCGAATCTTCCGATGCTATTCCCAAGCTTGCGCTCTTCTGCATAGAGTTTGATGATCTTGCGCGTTTTAACGACACCTTCGGTATTGACTTGGATGAACAACTTCTGATCCATCTTGCCGATACGTTCCGCCGTTCGATCCGAGAGGGTGATATTATTGCAAGAGCCGGAACCTACCGCTTTGTATGGCTCTCGGAACATATTGCCGATGAGGAGGAGGCGTTGCGTCATGCGGAGATGATCCTCAACCAGCTACGCGAACCCTTTTGTATAGAGGGGAATATGTTCTACATTACCGCATCTATCGGTATCTCGCTCTCTTCAGAGGAGAACAACAGTGCCATCAAGCTCTTGAAAAGTGCGGAAAACACCATGCGTAAGGCACAGAAGAAAGGGACCAACCATATTGAAGTGACGACCAATGAATCCAATCCCTTTTTGAAAACGGAGCTGCAACTTCTTAAGGATCTTCCTTCTGCGATCGATAATGGAGAGATATATTTCGTCTATCAAGGACAGTATGCCTGTAATGATCATAAATTTATCGGTGCGGAGATGTTGGCACGTTGGCATCATCCTGAATTGGGGCATATCTCACCGGGACTGTTTATCCCTTTAGCGGAAAAGAGCGGGATGATCACCCCTTTGACGACAAAGATCTTGATCGAGTCTTCTCAAATGTTCCAGAAACTCGATGCGATGGGTTTAAGTGACTTCTCTCTTTCAGTAAATATCTCTCCACATGTACTTATGGATAAAGGGTTCTGTGATACGGTTTCATTCTTGATCGAACATTACGGTCTACAAGGGAGAAAACTCAATTTTGAGATCATGGAAGATACGATCTCACAGAACCTTGAGAACTTCTCAATACTGCTTCAGAAGATCAAAGAGCGAGGTATCGGGATTGAGATCGATGACTATGGAACGGGGAATACTTCTTTGAACTATTTGATCTCCCTACCGATAGACTATATTAAGATCGATCGCTCTTTTGTGCGTGGCATCGATACGAACCCTAAAAAATACTCCCTGCTCTGCGCTATTATCGATATGGCAAAAGCGTTGGAGCTTAAAGTGATCATCGAAGGTGTGGAGACACTTTTAGAAAAAGAGATGCTTGATAAGTTCGATGATGTGATCGTACAGGGGTATTACTATACAAAACCTTTGGAAGAGGAGGCGTTTTTACAGATGCTCGCCTCTGAAAAAGCAAATGATACGTTACCCCAAGAGGCTTAAAGTACCTCTTGAAGGATCTCTTTGATCCTTTTTTGATTAAATGGCTTGGTGACATAGTTGTCAAAAAGATCATTGTGTTGATCTTCGATACTCTCTCCTGAGATCGAAACAGCATAGATAGGTGCAGATATACTCTCTTTTTCTATTTTCCTAAACTTGCTTATGACCTCTTCACCGGAAAGTTTTGGCATGTGTTTATCGAGAAATGCAATAGCATAAGGGCGTTCTTGCAGCAGTGCTTCTTTTAGCATCTTAAGTGCGCGCTCTCCATCTTGTGCCGTATCGATCTGGCAAAAAGATTCTGAGAGGATCGCTTTGATCAATTCAATATTGATCTTGTCATCATCTACGACCAAAACACGTTTAGGTTGATTATCGCTGACGAACTTGTGAAGCTTAGGTGCATAGTAGCCATATTGAGAGATGATCTGTTTTTGGTTACTCTCTTTTTCGTCAAGCATGGAGAGAAATGTCTCTTCCACAACCAGTAAAGGGATGTTTTTTTGGGCTATGAATGTTTCTATCTCTTGTGTTAAAAGATGTTCAAAGCAGATAAGGTGGGTGAGGGAATCATCAATGCTCTTCCCTTGCATAAGGACACTGATATGTGCTTTTGTCAACCCCATCTTAGAGAGATATCGTAAGATATTTTTACTACTCTCAATATTACTTTTATCCAGTATAATACCAAGATTGAGTGTTGTGGGGTGTAGCTTCGGGAACATTGGTTGCGGTAGGCTACACTCTATGGGAATATCGAAGTAGAAACTACTCCCTTTATCCGGTGTACTTCTGAGTTGAAGTTCTCCTCCGAGACTTTTTACATAGGATGCACAGATACTTAGTCCAAGTCCTGTTCCACCATACTGCTCTTTGGTTGTCTCTTCTGCTTGTTTGAACGCTTCGAAGATCTCTGCTTGTTTCTCTTTGGCAATACCGATCCCAGTATCGTTCACACTGATGAAGAGGCGGGATCTTTTTGCATCGAACTTAATGAGCAGTTCTACACTTTTATCGCTTGGTGTAAACTTATAGGCATTGTTGAGCAGGTTCATCAAGACACGTTTGAGCATTTGGGTATCGAGTTGTGCCTCTTTTGGCATAAAAGGATCGATATAGATGTTATACGTGAGTGATTTTTGACTCATATTGGCTGAAAAACCTTCGGCAATATCGGCAAAGAACTTTGTTGGTGCTACTTGCACGGTATTGTGTTTCGATATTTGTGTCTGGTTTGATATCTGATCCAAAATAGAGGTGGTCAATTCGTTAATGAAGTGTGCACTCTCTTTTGCGTTTTTGATATATTGTAGCAGTCTATTGTCTTCTATTTTCTCTTCAAGAAGTTCCAAGAAACCAAATAGGGTATTGGCAGGGGTACGAATATCGTGTACAGTGTTCGCCAAAAAGGTTGCATGTTGGTCAATACTATGCTCTTGCTGATGTGAATTCTCTATCTCAGCGGCTTTCTCTACAATTTGCTTAGAGACATCACGCAGCGGTGTTGCAGTGTAAACTTGAGGAGTATACGCTTTTTTCTCCGGATAGATACGGTAGATCACATTGGCAAGGAAAGGTACCATTGCCTCAAGAAGCGCAATGTCATTGTGATCGAAACTTTTGATCTTTCTTACGGATGTATATGCCGTGACCATACCTAAAAAATGCTCTTCATCGATAATCGGTACGATGATCTTTGATTTGATCTTGATGTTATCAGGGTTATCTACTTCTGGAAAATAGCCCTTCTCACTGGCTAAATAGTTGTATATACCGCTGCTTAATGTAAAGAAACATTTAGCAAGTACTCCTTGCTGTCCAAGCATAGAGATCTCTTTGGGTGTATCATCATTGCGTTCTCTGCGCAACAGTGCCTTATCTTGATGAAATATCCATAAAGAGGCATACTCCGCACCGGTGACACGTTTGATCAGTGTTTCGATAATATGATTGATCTCTACAGGATCTTCGATCTTCTCCAACTGGTCCGATGTCTCTTGAAGATGTTCTTGTAACTGTTTAATATCCAATCTCTCCATCTGTAATTCCGTTCATTTAAAGTAAGTTCAGACGCTGTTGTCTAATTCGGGGCGGATTATATAAGAATATGTAGGAAAAATATGTAGGATTAATCTTACAGACAATTTTTATCCTTTAGGCTAGAATTCGTACATCATTTCAAACAGAATAAAAATCAAGGAGATCCAAACAATGGAAAAACCTGTACCAACCGATGTAGAAAGAGAAGTCAGTAGTGTAGATATGATCGTATCCAAAGGTGATGCGGAAGGGAATATTACATATACCAACCCTATTTTTATGAAAATATCGGGTTATACACAAGGTGAGTTGCTCGATAAACCACACTCGATCTTACGCCACCCGGATATGCCGAAAGTTATTTTTCAATACTTGTGGAAGAATATCAAAGAAGGGAAAGAGGTAATTGCTTATGTCAAAAACCTTTGTAAAGACGGTAGTTACTACTGGGTGATCGCACAAGTACGTGTGGCAAAGAATCCCGATGGTTCATTTAGAAACTATGTTTCGACACGCCGTTGTATCACACCTGCTGCAAAAGAGAAGATCTCCGCACTCTATCAAAAGCTTGTAGAGATCGAAAATGATCAGGGTGTAGAAGCATCTTATGCGGCATTGGAAGCATTTTTGCAAGAGAATGGACAAAGTTTTGAAACATTTAACACATTCATGACACAACTTAACAAATAATAAACACTAGGAGAATACAATATGATCGATTTTAACAATGCGATGAAGAGACTAAGAGCAGTCAACGGATATTTAGGTTCGGCAGTACTGAACTATTCGGGTGAGACCCTCTATATCGATAATGAGAATACGGGAACGGATATTCCATACTCTGCGAGTATCTTCAATGATGCATACCGAATGGTATCGGAGTCTTCACTTGATGTCGGTTTTTCCGAAGCCTCTTCCTTGGAAGCAAAAACCCTTGACGGGCATGTTTTCCTGATCAACAGTGCCGGGGCGATGTCGGAAGATAACTTTGCCAAGATCAACGTTTTCGCCATCTTTAGAGATGACGGAAATGTCGCTTTGGCGAAGATGATCATGGATAAGGCTTCCAAACAGATGTCGGCTGAGTTGGCTAAACTCTAATTTTAATATAAGGTGTTCACATCAAAACGGTATATTTTATCAGACATGCAAAATCGAACTGGCAAGATGAAGGTGCCAGCGATTTTGAACGAGGTATCACCAAAAAGGGGAAAAAGAGTATCGATACGATCGCCTCTTATTTGAAACTAAGAGGTGTCATACCTGAGAAGATCCTCTCCAGCTGTGCGAGTAGGGCAGCGGAGACAGCGGTCAGGGTTGCAAAAGTGATCGATTATGAGGGGAGTATAGAGTATCTGCAAGAGCTCTACTATACCCCGACTGATACACTTCGAGAGATATTGTTGATGCAAGATGATGCACTCGATACACTTTTTGTAATAGGGCATAACCCACAATTGACCGATATGGTCAATATGTTGGTGGATGAGCATGTTGCAAAAATCCCTACTATGGGTGTGGCGGCAGTGACGTTCGAAGTTGACTCATGGAGTGAGCTATCGGACATTCGGGGGGAGTTGGATTTTTTTATCTATCCGAAACAGTTCAAGTACTATATACCTAAGCAGATACGAGCCGTATTAGAGCGTACGTAATTTTTTATAGTAACATGCTATAATAGTTATTATAGTTAGCAATCTATAAAAATAGAGTACAAGGTTCATGTGCAGGGGTGGTATATGGAACTTGATTTTAGGCAAAAGAAGGAGAATGTTTTGTCGAAAAGTGTACAGGAGTTATTGTCTATCGACGGAGAGTTGAGTCTACTTTATGTGGAGGACAATAAAGATGTAAGGGAGAGTATGGTCGATCTTCTCGAACACTATTGCAGTGAGCTTGAAGTGGCGGTCGACGGACAGGACGGATTGGAGAAGTATGAAGCGTACTATGAACGAACAGGACGCTATTTCGATCTTGTTCTGACCGATATCAATATGCCGAAAATGAGTGGTATCGAATTGATCGAGCGTATACGTCAGATCAATGAACGTCAGATCATTGTGGTGATCTCGGCACACAATGAACTGGATATACTCTTGAAGCTGATCGAACTGGAGATCTCCAACTTTCTTGTCAAGCCGATCGAGATGGAGCAGTTTGAAACGGTCTTTGCCCGTGTGATCAATATTGTTCATCAAAAACGTGCCTACTATAAATTGAACGAGGACTTACAACGTACCAAAATGTTGGCGGAACAGGCGACACAGCATAAGAGCCAGTTTCTTGCCAATATGTCACATGAGATCAGAACACCGCTTAATGCCATTATCGGGTTTATCTCTTTGCTTCGTGAGAATGAAACCGATGAGACAAAGCTAAAATACCTTGATATTATTATGAACTCATCGGACTCACTGCTTCAATTGATCAATGATATCTTGGATGTCAGTAAGATCGAAAGCGGTAAGCTTGAGATCGAACCGCATAACTTCAATCCGTATAAAGATCTCATTACGGTTGCAGAACTCTTCCAGGCCAAAGCGGCGGAGAAGGATATCGTACTTACGATCAAATACAACAACTCCATACCTGAACTACTTTACGGAGACTCTTTGCGTATCAAACAGATATTCTCCAACCTCCTTTCCAATGCCATTAAGTTCACACCTGAAGGCTCCAAGGTCAAGTGTGTCATCTGGTATAAAGAGGGCAATCTCAATATCATGGTCAAAGATTACGGGATCGGTATCAGTGAAGAGCAGCAGAAGAAGATATTCCAGCCCTTTACCCAAGCTGACGGTTCGATCGTACGTAAGTATGGCGGTACTGGACTTGGCTTGACCATCAGTATGGAGCTTAGCAGGCTTCTAGGTGGTGAGTTGACACTTAAAAGTCAGGAAGGAAAAGGGAGTACCTTTAGACTCACTCTTCCTGTACCGCTTGGAAAAGAAGAAAAAACAGAAGAAGAAGAGATGGTTACCCATCTTGACGGACATATCCTTGTGGTTGAAGATTATGAGGCGAACCGAATGTTCGTAGGGATCATCTTGGAAAATGCCGGATTGACCTATGAGATGGCACATGACGGGCTTGAAGCGATCGAAAAGTTTAAAAACGGTAAGTTCGACCTTATTCTAATGGATGAGAACATGCCTAATCTCAATGGAACGGAAGCGACTAAAGAGATATTGAAAATGGAAGCGGAGCAGGGATTGGAGCACACACCGATCATCTCATTGACTGCCAATGCTCTGAAGGGGGATCGCGAGATGTTCCTTGCTTCGGGATTTGATGACTATTTAAGTAAGCCGATCGATCCTCAGAAACTACTTAAAACGATGAAGCGGCTTTTAAACTCTTGTCCGCTTACTCCTCCTGCCCCATAGTCGTATGGTGCAGGTTATAGGCAAACTGTAATAGTTGTGCCGTACTCTCCAGATGAAGTTTTTCAAGCATACGTGTACGATATGTAGAGACTGTTTTAGGGCTTAGTGAGAGTTTTTGAGCGATCTCTTGAAAGGAGAGTCCTTCTCCAAGAAGCCGCAGTACCTCAAACTCCCGTTTTGAAAGTATTTGGGTCAGTTCTTTCTCCTCTTTTTTCAAAGAGAAGCCCAGTGGAAGGGACTCTTGTAATTGTTTACTAATATAGTGTTCTCCTTTACCGATCTTTTCGATCGCATGTAGTATCTCTTCCGTGACTGCCCCTTTATTCAGGTAGCCCATCGCACCGGCTTTAAAAGTACGTATTGCATAGAGATCTTCAGGGTAGGCGCTTAGAACGAGGATCGGAAGTTTCGGATATTTTTCCAAGATCGTACCTATCGATTCGATACCGTGATCATCACCAAGGTTCAAGTCGAGTATCAGCAGGTCGATAGGCGCTGTTTCAAGTGACTCCATAAGTGCATGAAAAGAAGAGACGGAGAGGGTAACTTGCATCCGGTGCTGTTCAAGGATCATTTGAAGTCCGTTGCGAATGATCTCATGGTCATCAGCAATACCGATATTGACTATCATTGAAGACCCCCTTTTCAACTTTGTCTATAATTGACTATACATTATTTCTTCTTTAAGGATACTGTGAGTGAATAGAAGTAATAATATCGGTAAGTATTCTATCAGAATAGTATCTCAAAATAGTATCGCATTGAAGGGGACATTGTAATGGAAGAGTTGATTGAAGAGACAAAGAGAATCGCTGCGGAGCGCTTTAAGACATTTGGATTTGCACAAGCGCAGATAGACCAGCTTTTGGCATCGGGGGAGCGCGATATGAAAAAAGAGTTGGCACATTTACGTGAGCTTCTTATGCAAGAGCCGAATGATATTGAGTTGATCAATCGCTCTTTGCATGCGCTCAAAGGGCTTTTTCTCAATATGGGAAATGATGATGCCGCAGAGAAGTTGACGGACCTTAGAAAAGAGGAAGATCATGCTTCCAAGATCGAAGTATTGAAAAAGTTAACGCAAATATAAGAAATTGGATATAAATTTATTTTGAATTGATATAATTTGACTATAATGAGTGAAATTATGATGTTTTGCTCATAAAAAGATACTATACTATATAACAGAATGTAAAGAAAGGCAGTAATGGTTTCCAAGAAAATTGTTTTAGTCGGAGATTTCTCAACGGGTAAAACAAGTTTGATCCGTCGATTCGTAGATAATCAGTTCAGTGATTCATATCTAAGTACGATCGGTGTCAAGATCTCAAAGAAGATCATTTCATTAGAGTATGAGACGGTGCAAGCGCTCATTTGGGATATTGAGGGAGGAACACCTCAAAAAGCGGTTAATACTACCTATCTAGTCGGTGCACACGGATGTATACTGGTCGCTGACAGCATTCGTGAAGAGACGATCGATAGTATTGATAGTTATATAGAAACAGTAGGTCGATGTGCACCCAAAGCAGCAATGATCTTGGTACTGAACAAGTGCGATATGCTCAATGAGATGGAAAAAGAGAAGCTACGCAAGCAGATGGCCGACCGTTTCCATTCTCGTATCAAGCACATCTTTTTTACATCGGCAAAAACGGGAGAAGAGGTTGAGGCAATGTTCCATACTATCGCAATGCTTGTCTCGCCAAAGGGGTAGAATCGATGCATATACAGGAAGTCTTTAATGCTATTTATGCCAACCATCTCTATGAGTATCTTGTTATCGATTCCCAGCTTAAGATTGTAGAGTATTCCGATAAGGCATTTCATCTTTGTGAAAATAGACCGCAAAACTGTAAAGAGATGCATCTTTGGGAGGTTTTACCGGAGTTGTGCGGTTTAGAGGATGAGATCGAGGCGATCTTTAAAGGAGAGAAGTCTCATTTTACCCTTCCGTATATTCAAAAAACCCCTGAAGTTTATGTTCATATCCATATTCACCCCGGAAGAGAACGTCATAAGCCCAAAGAGGGTTACATTTATGAAACACTGATCGTTCTTTTTGAGAATATTACAGAGGTTGCAACGGCACAGCAACACCTTATTCAAGAGAGAAATGAGAAAGCACTCCTTATTGAAGAGATCTCGGAAAAGAACCTTCTTCTTAAACGTTTCAATGCACAAATGAAGGATCTGGTAGAAGAGGAGATCAAGAAAAATATGGAGAAGCAGCGGATCGTGGAGCTTCAAGCTCGCTATTCGCAAATGGGTGAGATCATCAGTATGATCATTCACCAGTGGAAACAGCCTCTCAATGCCATGAGTATTATTGTCAATGTACTGAAGCTCAATCTTGAGAAAGGAGCACTCTCCAAAGAAGCGATAGAGGAGAAGCTGAACGATATTCTTTCACAAGTACGCTATATGGATCAGACGGTCAAAGATTTCCAGAACTTCTTCAATCCCTCTAAGGAGAAGGTTCGTTTTAATGTTTATGGCGCGATCCGTACCGTATTCGATCTGGTCGGTTATGCTTATGAGCATAAAAATATTAAATTGATCCTAGAAGGGGATGAGAGCGTAACACTTGTCGGGCACCCTAATGAGTTCAGCCAAATCATACTTACACTACTTCAGAATGCACGAGATGCTTTTATGGAGCACCCCAAAGAGGATATGCGTATTGTTGCGACAGTGGGAACGGAACGAGACCACTGCCTTGTAATTGTCAAAGACAATGCCGGTGGTATTCCTGAAGAGATCATCGATAAGATATTCGACCTCTATATGACGACCAAAACCTATGGTACGGGGCTTGGGCTTAATATTGCCAAACAGATGGTTGAGGAGAATATGCAAGGACGCCTTAGCGTAAGAAATATTGATGGCGGGGCGGAATTTAGGATCAATATATGAAAAAACCGTTGATCCTTTTTCTTATCTCAGTGGTTGTTTTGATCATTGCCGCCGTAGCATACCAGCGCTACTGCAAGTCCAAACCCAACGGTTGTAAAAAGGTCGAGCGCAGTGCCGATGAGAGTTATCCGCAAAAAGGGATAGACTGGTAGGGCTGTTAACTATTTACTGCTATAATGGTACTCTAATTTAAGCGTGCTTCGATCAACGACTTTCTTTTTTGACCTTTACGGTCTACAAATCACCAACTCCTTTGCCTTGGATCGACATTACACCCTAATGACAGGCTCAGAACACACATAGGATATTTATGTCATTTACAAATTTGGGACTCAACGACTCCCTGCTCAAAGCGATCAAAGATCAAGGGTACGATACCCCAACACCCATTCAACAACAAGCCATTCCTGTTGTCATCGAAGGTAAGGATGTCCTTGCCGCTGCACAGACAGGTACGGGGAAAACGGCAGGTTTTACGCTGCCATTGCTAGAAAGGCTCTCTCAAAGCAACCCCAAAATGGGTAAAAAACAGATCCGTGTGCTGGTCTTGACACCCACGCGTGAATTGGCGGCACAGGTAGCAGAGAGTGTCGAGACGTATGGAAAGTACATGAAGTACACCTCTACGGTTATTTTCGGTGGTGTGGGGATCAACCCGCAACTTGCCACACTACGTAAAGGGGTGGATATTGTCATCGCCACACCGGGGCGACTGCTCGATATCGCATCACAAAAAGGCATTGACTTCTCAGCACTGGAGACACTGGTACTCGATGAAGCGGACAGAATGCTCGATATGGGATTCATCCATGATATTAAGAAACTGATGAAGATGATGCCAAAGCAGAGACAGACCCTGCTCTTTTCCGCTACTTTCTCCAAAGAGATCAAACAGTTGGCATCGGGATTGCTTAATGATCCCGTACTCATTGAGGTCGCACGAGAGAATACGACTTCCGAACAGGTAAGCCAAGTGGTCTATCCTGTCGATAAACGCAGAAAAAGAGAGCTCCTCTCTCAGCTCATTAAAACAAAGGACTGGAGACAGGTTCTGGTCTTTACCCGTACCAAGCATGGGGCGAACAAGTTGACAAAACAGCTTGAAGAAGCAGGTATAACGGCAGCTGCCATTCACGGGAACAAGTCGCAAGGAGCAAGAACCAAGGCGCTTGCGGCATTCAAGTCAGGTGAAATACGTGTCCTTGTTGCCACCGATATCGCAGCAAGAGGGATAGATATAGACCAACTTCCGCATGTGGTGAATTACGAACTGCCGAACATCCCTGAAGACTACGTACACCGTATCGGTCGTACCGGGCGTGCAGGGCAGAGTGGCAAAGCGGTCTCTTTGGTCTGTATCGATGAGCATAAGCTTCTTGCAGACATCGAGCGTTTTACCAAGTCAAAGATCAAAAAAGTGGATATTGAAGCCTTTAGACCCGATCCAGATATTAAAGCCGAACCGATCCAAAACGGTAGAGGCGGAGGACAGAGACGCGGAGGCAATACAAGAGGGCGAAGCGGTGGTAACAGCCGAAACCGTTCAACGCAAAGAAGCAGGAGCAGAGCATGAGAAAGACCTTTCAACTAACAGATCCTAAAAAACATGAAGAGCGCGTACTTGAAGCGATCAAACACGAGATCCGAAAATATGTCAAAAGAGAGAAGAAAAAAGAGCTCCCTGAAAAAGAGACGATGTATTGGGATTTTGACTGTAAGATAGGTGCAAGTGTAGAAGATGCCAAAGCAGTTGTCTTTGAAGAGCTTATTCAAGCATTAGATGTGCTGAAAGCTTCCGGAGCTACAGAGGTGTATGTGGAGGTCATTGCAAAAGCAGTGCCGAAGCCACCTAAAACAGAGAAGAGAGAGAAAGTGGCTGATGAGGAAGAGGCGTAAGCCCTCTTTACTGTTCTTTTTTTATCTCAATATGCTAAATGTTTACTGAGCATTTAGCAACCTCCCTAGCCAAACTTGGCATTTTCAAAAAACCCTCTTTAGAATCCGTAGCAATTTCAAAGTTTACCTTAAAGCTTGAATGATTGAAATGATATTTTTAAAAGATATTGGAATGAAAAAAGGGTTATTAAGGAGTTATATAAAGATAAGCCCGCAAATG
>Ga0256843_1002366_pt1 | contig 13835 bp, 12 predicted proteins | sample AlvinellametaG_FD_191572 | JGI IMG/M metagenome (GOLD analysis project Ga0256843, IMG submission 191572) | Pompeii worm associated microbial communities from hydrothermal vent at the East Pacific Rise, Pacific Ocean - Alvinella | ecosystem: Host-associated > Annelida > Integument > Unclassified ... | reverse complement strand
ATTTTTGTTTGATCATTTAATAGTAATTTGATATTAGATGAAAGTTTTATAATATCTGTAGGTGTTTTTAAATAAGAAACTTTAATTTCAGGATAATTTATTCATATTTTTTTAAGAAAATCTATTGTTTTATTAGGTAGTTTAGAGGTATTTTGTTTAAAAGTATCAATTAGTTTATCTATTATTTTTTCTATAATTATTTTGTAAGTGTTTTCATCTAATGAAATTGATAATTTCATTTTTATTATTTTAAATCATGTATCATTTAAATTTCATTCAAATAAATATATTTTGTTTAATAATTTATTTAAACTATTTTTTAGTTCATCATTGTAGAATAATTCAAGTTTTTTTATGTTTTCAAATATATTATTTTTTTGAAAATTAAAATTATTTTGAATAATATTATCTATTATTTCATTGTTTAAATCTTCTATTTTGTTTATTAGTTTTTTTTCTAAGAGGTTATTATATAGATTTTCATATAGCATTATACTAGCATACGAGAAATTATCTCTTAATATTTTTCATGCTATTGCATTTGTTATTTCACTTTCAAGTTTAAATTCATTTTTTACTCATTTACTTACTTCACTTAATAAAAATCATTTAAATCATAAAGTTAAAATACTTGTTATTTGATCTAGATGTAATTTATTATAATTTATATTAGAAATTATATTTTTTATAAATAATTGAATTTCATCTTTATTTCATATATAGTCACTTATCAATAGTTCTAATTCACTTCATTCATATCAATTAAATCTTTTTTCTGTTTTTTCTTCATTATGAACTTTTACTTTTTTTTCTTTTATTCAAGTATCGTTTATATAAATATTGTTTCAACGTGTAAGTACTACTGATATATTTTCAACTAATTCTTTCATTATATCTTTTACAATTTCTTTTTTGTCTTCTTTTGAATATTTTGATGATATTACTGAATAGATATGTTTAGATACATCTTCTTGTATTTTATATAAATGTCTTCATTCAGAATTACTTCACATTTTTTCTTTAATATCTGTGCACTCTAAAATACCCATAATACTTTCTTTTATATCATTTATATCATTTTGTGAATCAACAATTGATATATCTTCATCTTTAGTAATTATAGGTGATTTATCTACTTTCTCTTTAATGTAGCTGATTTCTATTGGTTTTTTTGGACTCATATAGAAAAATTAAAGGACTAATAGTATTTTAGCATATTATTAGTCCTTTTGTCAATTTATAGGTATTATTTATATCAATCAATGATTATCTAATGTTTCTATCTGAGTTTTATTTAATATTTTTTCTAATTCATTTTTATTTGTTCATTTTAGATTTTCTATATTTCAATATTTATTTAATATTTTTTTTCTTGTTTTTGGTCAAAATCAAGGTAATTCTTCTAGTATATTTTTTTTCATCGATTTAATTCTAGAGTCTCTATTAAAAGTTATTGCAAATCTATGTGCTTCATCTCTTATTTTTTGGACTAATCTAAGCTCATTACTATCTTTTGATAATATTATTGGTTTAGATTCTCAAGGAAGGAATAGTTCTTCTTCTTTTTTAGCTATTCAAACTACTTGTAAATCTACACCATGTTTTTTAATTATTTCTACTACACTACTTAATTGGCCTTTTCAACCATCAATAATTATTAAATCTGGAGTATTTTGTAATTTTTCTATTTCTTTTAATCTTCTTGTAATAACTTCTCTCATTGAATTAAAATCATCTATTTTTTGTTCATCCAGGGTTTTTATTTTAAATTTTTTATATTTAGATGTATTACTTTTTCAATTTTCAATAATACTACGACTTGCTACTGTATGGTTTCATGAAATATGAGATATATCGTTGCATTCAAAGATAATGTTTTTATTAATTTCTTTATATCATAATATTTTAAGTAATGATTGCATAGTAGATTTAGTAAATCATTTTGTACTTAATGAATCTAAATGAGCTTTATATGCGTATTCGTATATGTTTTTATAACACATTTTTAGTAAATCAGCTTTAGTTCATTTTTTTGGAACTTCTTTTCTTATATTTTTAAATATTTCTTCCTCTAACTTTATTTCTTTCGAAGTAATTAAAATAGGTTTTTTTGATTCTGGATTTGATAAAATAGAATTTAGATAATTTTGTTTTACAAAATTTGTTAATATTTCTTGAATATCTTCATCTAAACTATTTTTTATTTCAAAAGGGTAGAATCATAGTATTCTACTATTTCTTATTTCAATTTTTCAAATATATATTTTATCAAATTTTTCAATATAATTAATTATATCAAAGTCTCATTTTACTCATTCTCTTACTATTTGTTTCTCATTTAGTATAGCTATACTTTCTATTTGGTTTTTTATTACATCTGCTCTTTCAAATTCATGATTGTTAGCATATTCCATCATTTGTTCCCTTAAGCTAGATATTACTTCATTGTAGTCTCATTTTAAGAAATTTTTAATTTTTTCTAATTTTTCAAAGTATTTTTCTTTTATTTCTTCTATATTATCTGTATCTATATCTCATTTAAATAGATATTTATCCAAATTATATGAATTTTGAGTTTTAAATAAGTTATATTCTCATACTCAGTATCAAAAAACTTTTTTTAATACTTTTAGTATATTATCAATATCATTACTGCTTATATATGGTCAGTAAAAAATACCTTTTCATTGTTTTATTCTAGTTCTGATTACTTTTGGAAAATCTTCATTAGTTATTTTTATATAGTTATGATTTTTTCAATCTTTCATCAATATATTATATTTTGGAAGATTGTCTTTTATTAGATTTGTTTCTAGTATTAAGCTTTCAGTTTCATTATTAGTAATAATTGTCTCAATATTTGAAATAATTTTAACCATTTTTTGCTTAGCAAAATTTAATTTTGAAGTACCATTAAAATATGAATTTACTCTAGATTTTAAATTCACTGATTTTCAAACATAAATTATTTTATCATTTTTATCTTTAAAAATGTATATTCAATGGGATTTTGGTATTTCTTTTAATTTATTTTTTAATTTTATTTCCATTTTATTGATATTTTATCTTAAATCTATTGTTCATTCTTGTTTTTCAACTTTTGATATTACTTTTTCAATTTCTTCTTCTTTTTCAGATTTATTCATCTTTTTTTCTAGGTAATTTTCAACAACTCATCATAATGCTTCCATTATAATATCGTATTTATCATCTTCTATTTCTTTTTCTTCATTTATTTGTCCATCTATTTCTTCAATTAAATCTACTCATGAATAAGGATTTTGTGCGTTTTCTAAAGTAATAGAATCATCTCAAAATTTATGTATTATTAGGTTTCATTTATTAAATAATTTATCTAGTATTCAATCTTGTTCAACTTCCATTCATTCTATCTTATCATATTCAACTGATAATGAGTCAGTCTTGAATAGTGACCATTCTAATGCTACTACTCATGAATCTGTAATAATCCATACATCATTATACCAATTAAAGACTTCATAAATAGTTTTTATGAATACAAATATTAATAATCATTCTAAAAAATAAAATGGTATCAATTCTTGTATTAATTCAGAATAAAAATATAAAAATGAGGGAAGTATTGCTCACATTGAAAGCCAAAGAAAAATCTGAGCTAGAATATCAATAAAGTGAATATGGATTATTCACTTTATTTCTTGTCATTCTGCTACATATTTTTGAAAAAAAGATGCTTCAAATTTGTTCATAAATTTATTTTAATTTTAACATTACCGGACAATGATCAGATCACATTACGTCAGTCATATATTCTATGTTTTCAACTTGATCAATAAAATCTTTATTTACTACAAAATAATCAATTCTCCATCATACATTATTTGCTCTTGCTCAGGCCCTATAACTCCACCAAGAATATACATCTAGTTTTTCAGGATTAAAATATCTCCATACATCTATATTTCAATCATTAATAAGTTCTCATATTTTTTCTCTTTCTATTGGTAAGAATCAAATAGAATTAATATTTTGTTTTGGTCTAGCAATATCTATTTCAGTATGACATATATTAAAATCTCATGTGAGAATAATATCTTTACCTTGTTCTTTTAATTTTCTAGTGTAATTTAGAAGATGATTATAAAAATCTAGTTTATAGGTTACCATTTCAGTTCAATCTGCTCTTGTTCATCAGTTTGGGAAATATCAATTAAATAAAACTATATTTTTTCAGTCTTTTTTAAATTCAATCTCAGTTACTCTTCAATCTGTATGAAAATGCTCCATTTCTTCAAAATGATTTTTAGTATCAACTATTTCTATATTATTTTTATAAAAAATAGCAGTTCATGCATATCATGCTCTTTCTCATTTATGCCAAACATATTTATATCATTCTAATTTTCATACATCTTTTAGAAATTGATCTTCAAATGCTTTTGTTTCTTGTATACATAAAATATCAGGATTTTCTCTTTGAACAAAATCTTTAAATCATTTTTTAGCAACTGCTCTAATTCAGTTAACATTCCATGTTATTATTTTCATTTTTTATAATTAATTAATATTTAAATTTATTTTAACTTTTGATTTACAAAAGTAAAGTTTTAAATATATAAATATTACTTGAAAATATAAAAAAATAGATATAATATAATTTACGAGTTTATAAATTAAATTTTAAGAAAAATGCCAAAAGAAGAATTAGAAAAAAATAAATTAGAGCAAGAGGATATTTTAGAACAAATGGAAGAAGAAATAGAGGAAGTAGAAACAGAAGAATGAGAAATTGATGAAATAAAAATAGAAGAAGCTATATCTCCTGAAGATGAAAAATGTAAAGATGCATTAGCTAGAACTATGGCAGATTTTGAAAATTTCAAAAAAAGAACAGAGAGAGATAGGGATGATATGATATTCTTCTTAAAACAAGATATTTTTAAAAAAATACTACCTAGATTAGATGATCTTGAAAGAATTATAAAAAATACACCTAAGGAATTACAAGACAACCCATTGTTTGAAGGGGTAATTTCAATGGAATCAAAACTTGTAGCTGATTTAGATAAAATGTGAGTTAAAGCATTTGATTCAAAATGAAAAGAAGTTAATCCTGATATGCATGACGTTATGACTACAGTTCCTGGAAAAAAAGAATGAATAATTTTTGATGAATTTGAAAAAGGTTATAAATTAAATGATAGGGTATTAAGACATGCTAAAGTTATAGTTTGAGCTGGAGAATAATTAATTAAACTATATTAATAGATTTAATCAACTTGTTTTACCTTCTATTTCTTGCATTATACAATTTGTAAATATAATATTTAAACTTATTTTTATATAATATTTATATGAAATCCATAAAGAGCATATTTTTAATGCTCATATCATTAATATTTTTTGTTATATTTGGACTAGAAGTAAACGCTTCTAGTTCTTTTTCGGGTCTTGAAACACAAATTACTTATGAGTCAAATGAAACTAAAATTAAAAAGATGCAATTAGCTCTTAGAGATTTTGGCTTATATAGTTGAAATATTGATTGAAAATATGAAAGTGTTAAAGATTCACTTCTTTCTTATCAAAAAAAGACATGATTAATTGTAAATGATAATGATTATTGAGCATGATATTTTTGAGTTCAAACATTAAAATCATTAAAAGAAGATTATCCAAATATTTTTGATGAAATTGCTCAAAAATATTTACAAATGGATAAGCCTTCTACTAATGTTAGATATTTTTTCTTAACAGCATATTATTCTCCGTTACCAGGTCAAAAAAGATATACTACATGAAGTTATGCTTGAGATGTAAGATTGAATTGATCAGGTAAAAGAACAGCGTCATGAAAATGAGTTTTTGAATGACTTTTAGCATGACCAAGAAATTATGAATTTTGAACTAAAATTGAATTTGAATGATTATGAGTTTGAGTAGTTGAGGATAGATGATGAGCAATAGTTAATAAATGAGAAAGGGGACACGAATACGATAGAATTGATGTATGGATGTGATATGGTGATGAATGATTAGAAAGAGCATTAAAATGGTGAAAAAGAAAAGTCTTATGAAAGGTTGTACCAAATACTAGACCTATAACTATGCAATTTGATAAATCGGTTGTATCAAAATATAAATGATTAACAGTTGATGCTGAAAATCCTACAAAAGAAAATGTAGAAAAATTACAAAGATTATTAAAGGATGTAAATCTTTATGATGGAGAAATTGATTGAAAATACGAACATATTAGAGATCAATTGATTAAGTTTCAATTAGATAAATGAATCGTATCTTCAAAAAATGATGAACATGCATGATATTTTTGAGCTAAAACTTATGCGGCTTTAAGAAAACAATTTTGATGAGATATATTTAAAAATAGACATAATAAATTAGATGAAGATGTAGTTTTATCAGATGATATTAGAAAAAAATTAGATAAAATACATATAAAAATAACAGAGGTTATTAATAAAAAATATTGAAAAAATACATTAAGAGCTATAGCTTATAGGGAAAACCTAAGAAAAGCTATAGAAAAACAAACAAAAAAAATAAATGATGAATTAAGAAAAAGACAATTAAAATATCTTAAATCTATCATATAAATAAAATAAAAAGAAAGTCAATAATTAATTTTAGGACTTTCTTTTTATTTGTGTTAAAATAATAAAGATATTAAAAACAAAAACAAAAAAATGAAAAAATATATTTTATTATTGCTATTTATAGCTGGAACATTTATTTTAAATACTACATCTGCAGAGTCTAATGAGACTTATTTTGTAGTTACTGCATATTATTCACCATTACCAGATCAAGAACATTACTCATATAGTGTATATACGAAAAGAGAAAGAACATATGAGGAAGAAAAAAGATTACAATGAGAATGAATAAGATGAGCATCATGAAAAAAAGTTTTTTCTGGTATGTTAGCTGCGCCAAAAAATTATAAATTTTGAACTAAGATTTATTTAGAGTGATTAGGTGTTTGAGAAGTTGCTGATAGATGATGAGCAATAGTTAATAAGTGAGTAAGAGGACATTGATATGATAGAATAGATGTTTGGATGTGATATGGTGATGAATGATTAAAAAGAGCAACATATTGGGGAAAAAGAACTATAAAATGAGAATTTTTATCAAAAAATAGTCATGTTAGTTTAGATTATACTAATATACCTTCTCCAAATTGGGTAATAAAAAGTAAATCCATTAAAAAGAAGATTGTAGTTAAAAAGGAAATAGATGTGTTTTCTAAAAAATTAACAACAAAAGATGAATTTATAAAACTTCAAGAAGTTTTAACAGATATGAATTTATATACAGGAGCATTAGATTGAGAGTATAAAAGTATTATAGATGTGATTTATGATTTTCAATTAGAAAATAAAATTGTTAAATGAATTTATTCACCATGAGCTGGTTCATATTGACCAATAACAAGAAGTACTTTATCTCAAAAATATAAATTATATTTACAAAGAAAAGAAGAGGAAAGATTAGAATTAGTAAGAATACAAGAAGAAAAAGAAAAAGAAGAAGCTAGAAAAAAAGAATTAGAGAAAAAATATAATGAATATAATGAATTAGCATTTCAAAAAGCTGATTTAGAAGTTAAAAGTATATGAACACCTAAATTTTGAGATGTATCTCATTCTGTAAGAAACTTACAACTAAAATTAAAACAATTAGGATATTTTAATTATAAGGACACAGCAATTTATTGAAATATAACAAAAGAAAGTGTTATTGCTTATCAAATAGATAAAAATATAATTAAATCAAAAAATGATTTATGAGCATGAATATTTTGACCAAAAACAAAACAAGCTCTAAAAAATGATTTAAAAGAACAATTTTTCCAAGAAATTGTTAGAGAAAATAATTTTAATTTAAATGAATTAGTTTTTATTAAAAAAGATAGAATATAAAAAGCCTACTAAGTAGGCTTTTTATTATTAAAAAATAATTATTTCATTATCTTTTTTTAGTTTCATTTCTTTTATTTCTTTTACTGTTTTGTTATTTTTTCAATTAATAAACTTTATTACTTCATTTATATTTGATTCTGTTAATCAAATAGTTGATTTTCAATTAGAAATATAAAAAATATGTCTAATTATTTCTTTTTGTAATAATTTTGAAAGTTTATTAAAGTCTTCTATATAAAAATATCAATTTATAGATAATGTATTTATTTTATATTTACAACTATTAAAAATTTTTATTCATTGTTCATATAAGAAGTTTTTTACTTCAGTATCTATAAAATCCTTAACTTCTTCTAGGTAATTACTTAAATTATTTATATTATTTTTATAATTTGAATTAATATTTTCAAATAGAGGAATAATATTATGTCTAAGATTATTTCTTGATAATTTAGTATCAAAATTTGTATTATCTGTATTATATTTTAAATTATTTTCATCTAAATACTTAAGTATATCTTTTTTTTCTATGTTTAATAGTGGTCTTAATATAGGACCAGATTTTTCTTTCATATTTATAAGTCATGTAAGCTTTGTTCATCTTACTAGATTGAAAAAAAATGTTTCTATTTTATCATCTAAATGATGACCAGTAATGATTTTATCTGCATTATAAATATTTAGAATTGCATTTAAAAATGCATATCTTTTTTCTCTTGCGACTTCTTCTAATCATTTACTAGGATAGAATTGATCCCTGATTTTTTCTACTTCACAATCAGCTATTTCTACTGTAAATCATTCTTTTTTTCATAATTCTTCTATCCATTTTTCTTCATCATCTGCTTCTTTTCTAAGTTTATGATTAAAATAACATACTACTAGATTTTTTTTATATTTTGATTCCAATATTTTATATAACAAAAACATACTATCAGGTCATGTTGAGCATGCTAGTATAATTTTTTCATTTTCATTATAATGTTTTTCTAAAAAATGTTCTATATTAAATTCCATGGTTTATTTTTGTTTTATTATTCTGTATGTGATACAATTATAATGTATAATTATTTTTTATATTTTATATTTATTGCTTATTTATGCAAAAGAAAATATTAAAGATAATATTTATTTTTTTATTAATTTCTATGAAAAAAATTATTTCTATTATAGTGATGCTTTTTTTAATATTTAATACATTGTTGGTTAATGCTTATAATATATCAGAATGAGCAGATGCAATAGAATCAGTTATTAGTGAATTAGATTGATCTGACTATACTTTTAAATATAATGAATGATCAAGTGCGGATGCTAGTTACTATGTCTTTTATAAATGAAATATGGTATGATACATATATGCTACTGACGATTGAATTACTTTATGAGACTGATGGGATTCAAACTGAGAATTAGGTATATTTTTTAATCAAAAGGATTTATCAATAGATGAAATAGTTGCAAGGTTTTATACTGATAAAAACCCTTTATGAGAAAGTGTATTAGAAAGTAATATTTATTCTTGTAGTTGAGATAGTAAAGAATTTTTTAGTTGTTTATCTAATTATACAAATCAAGATAAAAATTCTGAATGATTAATATATTTATTTGATGGAGATATAGAAAAAGATATTATTATTACAACATGAGATGTGATAAAATATGAGAGTATAGATTGAAATTGAATAAAAAAGGAATGTGAAATTAGTAATGATAAAAAAGACGAATTTTTAGAAATGTTATCTAGATGGGAAAATTGAGCTTTTAGTAATAAAGATTTTGATTATGCTATTTGTACTGAAACAGTTATAAATAATACTTCTAATTCAAATTTAGAATTTGATTTTGGTGATATTATTGGTTTAGATGCAAATTCTAATAATATTGATATAAAAAATACTTCATTTAATGAAAATACATTTACTATTGATTTTACTGAGTCAGAAAATGAAATAGATAGTTTAATAGAAAAAGATTTATTGCCTGGTATAGATAATAAATCTTTAAATAATAAAATATTAAATACTACTAGTAATAATGATATAACTTATCAGGATGGTTTAGATATTATTAATGATACAAATAAAAGATTAAATGATATTGATAAGAGTATGGAAGATAATTCTCTATATGAACAAATGATGTTATATAGAAAAATGTGGAATAACATAAAAATAGAAGATGAAAAAAATATAGAATGAAAAGAGTGATTGAGAATAAAATATTTACATAAAAAGATAGAAGAAAAATATAAAGCTTTATTTAAAGAATATGTGTTAACAAAAAAGAAAAATAGTAGTATTAATAAGGATACTAATTTAGAAAACAAAATTGATGATACTAAAGAAGATAAATTTGATGACATGAAAGAAAAGAATACTTCTATTACTGAATCAAAAAAAGATTATATTAATAAAGATTTAATTATTTCTGATAATTTACTTAATAATTTTAAAACACTATTTAAGTTGTTAAATGATAAATATAATAATTGAAATTATTCTTTAACTGAAAAAAAAGGAATGGAATCTTTATTTTCAAAAGTTGATAAAAAAAATAACTTCGAAGATATAAATGATTATTTATCAAAGGATTCATCATTTTTAAATAATGAATACAATCTTGATTTACTTCAAAAATTAATGATTATAATGTGTGCGAAATAATAAAAAAAAGAACAATTTAATAATTGTTCTTTTTTTTATCAATATATACTTCATAGACTTATAAACAAGAAAACAAAAAATACTATTATTAATTCTTTTTTTGTCGGTTTGTTTTTTAGAAAAATATATGAAAAGGCTAAACTAGCTATTAAATATAACATTCATATTAATACAGCTTGTACTAATCATAAATTTTTTATTAAAAACAATGTTATAAAGCTAACAGTAAGCCGAGTAAAATTTTCAAGAATTATAAATTTAGATAATTTCTTATCTATTTTTTTATACTGTTTTAATTCTTTATTTAATATTATTATAATCAATAATATTAAGAAGCTAATTACTATATTATAATACAATATAGAATATTCACTAATATAAACTAATAATAATCAATATATTATGTATTTTATAGATCAAAGTAATGCTCAGATAGTTACAGCTAGACAATATTTATTAAATTTTAGATTTTTAAAATCCAGTCATCATAAAACTAGAGTAATTCATGCTAGTATTGCGAATATAAATGATATTAAAGAGTTGTCTGAGAATACAAAAAATCATATAATAATAGTAAATACAGATTGAAATTCTCAAAAAGGAACAAGTACACTTATTTTTTCATTTCTATATCAATATTGTTCAAATAATTCTCAAGCAATTGATAATATAGAGGTAAGAAAAATTAATAAAAATAAATAAAGATTTATTCATTCAAAATCAAAATAAAAATATATTACAGGAAGAAATATTACCATAAATAAATTTCAGATAAATTGGTAATATTTGTCTGAAATTTTTCAGTGAGCTAATCATATAGATTTTTTATATAATATATCTCATATAGCTCATAATATAGCACTAATTATTCAGTATATCATATTAAATTATTTTATTTCTTTTTTCTACAAATTCTAAAAATGCATCATCTGGAGCAATTTTATTAAGTATTTCTTTAGAACACTTGATACATTTATGTTTAATCATGTTTCATTTATTTTTTTTGTAATCAATATCAATTGGTATCATTAATCACATACATGTTGAATTTCTATCTCAAGGAAATTTGTCATCTAAATGTTTTGAATACAGACAGAAAGGACAATGATTTCTTGCTGATCATTCAGGATGCTTTGTTATTTCTTTATGACAATTTTCACATTCAAAACTTTCATTTATCATTTTAAATCACATAATATTTGTTTTGTTATTTTTGTAGTATATAAAATATTGTTCATATAACTGTTGTAACTAATCATATTAACCATATCCTAAATACAACTGTTTCTTCAGACCATCAAATAGCTTCTAGATGATGATGAAATGGTGCAATTCTAAATATTTTTTTACCATTTCTAAGTTTTTTACTCGTTAATTGAATTATTACACTAATTGTTTCTAGTATAAATATTGATCATACTATTAATAAAACAAAAAGAGTATTTGTTAGCATTGCAAGTATTCATAAATTTGCTCATAAAGCCAAACTTCAGACATCTCACATATAGAGTTTAGCAGGTTTTACATTGAACCATAGAAATGCTATAAGTGCTCAAACTATACTTATACAAAGAGCTGAAAGTAAAAATAATCATTGATCAAACGTTATATATGAATAGATTCAGTATGAAAATAATAATAATCATCATGCTAATCAATCAAGTCAATCTGTTATATTTACACTATTTGCAGCAGATATGATTACTATTATAAAAAGTGGAATAAAAAATATTCATATTTTAATGTCTTCTCAAAATGGATGATTTATTCATCTTACAAATTCTCAAGTTGAGTCTGTTAAATTCCATCAAAGCTTGTAATAAAACCAAAAAGCTCAAAGTGTAGCAAAGAAAGTTAATCATAGCATTTTAACTCTTGCTGATATTCATTTTGTTTTTCATATTCATTTTGCATTTAAATAATCATCAATTAATCATAATGCTCATATACTTAGTAGAGTAAATAATGGAAGATATGTTTCTTGTTGATTAAAAAGTGAATTATTAATAAATCATAATTTTTGAAATAAAATACTTAATAATACCATTAAAAATACTACAAGTATTATTACTACTCATCACATTGAAGGAGTTCATGTCTTTTTCTTATGTAATTTTGCAAATTCTGTTGCTTTTCATATTGTTGCATCTTCTCTAATTTGTTTTCAGAGCTTAAGGTTTTTTATATGATTTATAAAAATAGGAGTTATTATTAATCAAACTATAAATGTAACAATACCAAATGCGAATATAAATATTAAATGTGATTCCATGTTTTTTTAGGTTATTAATCTTCCGTAGTTTATGAATAATGATAGATTTTTCAAGTTTACTTTACAAAAATACTAAAGCATATAAACTAGATTTTATTATAAAATAATTTTTTAAAAATGAACTTAAAAAAAGTAATAATAACGGCTATGCAAGAAGAAGCTGATTTAATTATTAAAAAATTTTGATTAAAAGAGAAAGAAAAGAAAAATAATATAACTATATATGAGTGAACTAGAGAGAGTGAGGATGGTACTGATGATATTATTTTAGTTTTGTCTTGAATATGAAAAATACAAGCAGCTATTGCTATGACTCATATTTTAGAAAATTATTCACCAGATAAAATTGTAAATATTTGAATTGCTTGAAATCTTAATAATACTGATGCAAAAGTAGGTGATGTATTCTTACCTAATACTTTTATTCAACATGATATGTATTTACCTTTTGATTGAGATCATCTTGATTATGCAAAAAAAGCTATATTTTTAGATTATGCTGTTTGAGAAAATTACGATTTAGAGAAATTTTGATTAGTTTTAAGTTGAGTGTGTTTAACTTGAGACCAATTTATTGATGATGAAGATAAAGTTGTGAAGCTTAGGGAAGAATATGGTGCTGATTTATGTGAAATGGAGGCTTTTGCTATATTATCAGCTGCAAGACAGTATGATATGTTAGATAAATGCGTAGTTATTAAGGCAATATCTGACTGAGCTAATAGTGACGCAAAAGAAGCACATATGGATAATTTAGAGTTTGCAATGTCAAATAGTGTTGCTGTGTTAGAACTAGTATTATAAAAAAAAAGACTGTTATTGCAGTCTTTTTTAGTATTTTTCAAAATATATATTATCTCTATTAAAATGTAGTTTTTTTAGTTTTTCAACCGATGATTCTATCATAGTAGGGGCTCAACATATATATACTTCATTATAATCTTTTATATTTTCTTTTGTTAAATAATT
>Ga0256843_1002365_pt1 | contig 13836 bp, 12 predicted proteins | sample AlvinellametaG_FD_191572 | JGI IMG/M metagenome (GOLD analysis project Ga0256843, IMG submission 191572) | Pompeii worm associated microbial communities from hydrothermal vent at the East Pacific Rise, Pacific Ocean - Alvinella | ecosystem: Host-associated > Annelida > Integument > Unclassified ... | reverse complement strand
TTCTAGTAGGTATTTGATATTGTCTGATTTGCTCTTTAGCTCTAAAATTACATTGGGATATTTTCTAGCAAAATCAAAGAGTGCCTCTAAAACACCACCTCTATTTCCCCAAAGAAGTGAGTCTGAACTCTGTCCTGTACCGATATGATAGGTTTTGGTGGGGTCAAGTTTTAGCTCTTGGAGTCTGCTTTTAAAATTGGTATCAAATCCAATCTGATTTTGGTTATAAAATGATTGAATAGAGCAGTAACTACAGTCAAATCCACAACTCTCAACAGCATCAAGGGTAAGTAGATTACAGCATCTAGTTTTTGGTGAAGCCACAGGACACTGTCCAAAGCCAACTTTTTCTTTTTCTATCTCTATAAGTTTAAATTTTCTATTGCCTTTTGAGGCAGTAAAGTTTTGATAATTTTTGGGTTTGGTTTGAATGGTGCTATATCTCTCTTTGATAGCTTTGATAGCGAGTTTACGGTTTGGCTTATCCTCCCAAAGCTCCATAAGCGTTGACTCTTGCCACATATTTAAATCTATTGCCATATCTATTAGGGCTTTTATATCTTGAAATGAGAGTCTATACTCTTTTGCTTTTTGTTCTATAAAATCTTGGGTTTGGTTGTCTAGTTTATTAAAATTTGGTTGGTCTATTTTTGTTGTCTGCATGGGTGAAATGGTAGCTTAATTTTTCTAAATTCTTCTCTATAATCTCCCAAACAAACTGTTTAGATGGAATTGTAGTATCAAGATAATCAGATACAATTTTAAAAATATATACCTCTTCTATATCTTTTGTAGCCTCTAAAAAATAGTCAGTCTCCATATCTACTAGAGTTGTTTTTAGGTTATCTGGATTGTTTAGTGGCTCTTTTACTGTGGTGATGGTGCTGTATGGTATATTGTTGTTCGGGGCTAAAGCCTCCGATTCCGATTTGTAGTAAGTGTAAAATAGGGTTCCTATTGGGATGTTTTTATCTTTGCATCCTGCTATGCCTATATTTATAGCCTTGTTGATATGGTATTGAGAGAGTAGCTCTTTTATGATTAGAGTTTTTTCTCCCATGCTTGTTACTACTAAAACTATATCGTCTCTTTGGTATAGTCTATATGGTTGCTTTTGGATAAATTTGAGTTTTAGATGTTCTATAATAGGTTTTGCTTCGGCAAATAGTGCTGTGTGTATTAATATCATAGTTTTATTATATCGTTAGAAAGATAAACAATAAGCCAAAACTAGATATTATTGCAATGTTAAAAATTATTGTATTGTTTTCTTTAAATAATATATAGCAATAAAATTAACTTTTAATCAAATAAATAGTAGGATACAGTTTCATGGACATTTTTCAAGCCATTGTTATAGGAATAATAGAGGGATTTACAGAGTTTTTGCCAATATCTTCTACAGGGCATATGATTGTAGCTAGTAGATTTTTAGGAATTGACGAGAGTGCTGTCAATGATGCCTATATGGTCGTAATACAGTTTGCAGCTATTTTAGCAGTTTTACTGCTCTATAGAGACAAAATCAATATAAAAGAGATTGGTTTATGGTCAAAGATATTTGTAGCATTTTTACCTCTAGCTATTGTTGGCTTTTTGCTAAAAGATTGGATAAAGACAATATTTTCTGTAGATGTTGTTGCTACTATGTTTATCGTTGGTGGTATTATATTTTTGGTTGTTGAGTATTTTTATGATGATAAAAAAGCAACAGCAAAAGAGTTAGAAGAGGTATCATGGTCTCAATCTTTATGGATAGGATTTGGTCAGATATTCTCTATGATACCTGGTACTAGTAGAGCTGGTTCTACGATTATTGCAGGGATGCTTAGTGGAGTTGATAGAAAAACAGCTACAGAGTTTTCATTTTTGTTAGCAATTCCTGTAATGACAGCAGTAAGTGGCTATGATTTATTGAAGCACTATGATGAGTTTGTTGGTGCTAATTTGAGTGCGTTTGTGGTAGGTTTTATAGTTGCCTTTATTGTGGCGTTTTTGACTATAAAGCTATTGATTGTTTTTTTGCAACGGTTTACATTTGTTGCATTTGGTATCTATAGGATACTTTTTGGAGTATTGCTATTGATGATGTAAAGGTAAGAGTTTGACATTTAATGATTTCAATTTTCATAAAGAGCTTTTGAAAGGTATAAAAATAGCAGGTTTCAAAGAGCCTAGCCCAATTCAAAAGATGGTTATCCCTATTATCTCTAATGGGGAAGATTTGGTGGGACAAGCCCACACAGGAACAGGTAAAACAGCAGCGTTTGGTTTGCCTATTATTAACAAGATTGCAAATGGTGAGATAGAGAGAGCTTTGGTGATTACGCCAACTAGAGAGTTAGCTACTCAGGTGAGTGATGAGCTTTATCATCTAGGACGGTTTGCTGGTATTAGGACTATTACGGTTTATGGTGGAGTAGGGTATGGGAGACAGATTGCCCTAATTAATAAAGGTGTGCAGATAGTAGTAGCTACACCTGGAAGGCTTAAAGACCTCTACAAAAAAGGTAAGATTGATGATTTTAACCCTGAGATAGTGGTATTGGATGAGGCTGATGAGATGCTTGATATGGGGTTTTTGGAGGAGATAAAGGAGATTTTTGAGTATATCCCTCAAAATAGACAGACTCTACTATTCTCTGCAACTATACCTGAACCTATTAAAGCTTTGGCTGATACTATACTTAGTAATCCTCAGTTTATCAGTGTAGTAGGTCAAGATGAGAGTACTACCAATAATGTAATAGAGCAGATATACTATGTAATAAATGAGTCTCAAAGAGATGAGGCTATTGTAAAGCTACTAGAGACAGAAAAAATCAAAAAGTGTATAGTATTTTGTCGTATGAAAAGAGAGGTTGATAGGTTAACAGAATATCTAAAAGCTCTTGGGTTTAATGCTAGTGGACTTCATGGTGACTTAGAACAGACAGAGAGAGATGAGGTTATAAAGGCTTATAGACGAAATCAAACTCAGATAATGGTAGCTACAGATGTAGCAGCTAGAGGTCTTGATGTCAAGCAGGTGACTCATGTATTTAATTATCATATCCCTTTTGACCCACAGAGTTATGTTCACCGTATTGGTCGAACAGGCAGAGCAGGGAAGAGGGGAAAAGCTATTACTTTAGTCTCAACTGAGGAGTTTAGAGAGCTTCAAAGAATTCAAAAAGAGGTAGGGGCTAATATGAAACTAGCTACTATTCAGATGAATGATAAAGATGTGACTAATGAGAGTAACTTTTTATCACTTGAACAGAGAGTTAGAGATATCAAGATAGATGATTTGGCTATTGATTTCATAGATAGTATGGAGGATATGGATTATCATGAGTTTGTAGAGAGAGTGGTTACTATACTTTTAAAGGAAAATCAATCAAAAGTGGCACAGATTGGATATGATTTGGATACCGTAAATAGTATGATTGATGAGTATCAAGATGAACAAAAAGTAGCACAAAAAAGTAATCGCAATAGAAAGAGAAGATAAATTAAGCTTTTAAAAGCAAAAGTTGATAGAATACAACTATTAAAATAAATCTAATAAAGTAAAAAGGTTTTTTATGGCTGAAGTAAATTATGTAGCAGAAGCTTTTAAGTTTATGGTACTAGGGATGGGGGTTGTATTCCTATTTCTAATCATACTCGTAAAAGCAATAGAGTTCCAAGCTTCTTTAATCAAGAAGTATTTTCCCGATAAAGCTCCAACAACACCCACTACTCCAAAAGTGAGCAGTAGTGATGAGGATGAGAAGCAAAGAGTAGCTGCTATTATTGCAGCCGTAGCAGAATTTCGTAAAACAAAATCATAATAAGGTAAATAATGGCAAAGAAATATATTGATGTGATGGATACAACCTTTAGAGATGGATTTCAATCTGTTTTTGGTGGTCGTGTTCTTATGGATGACTTTTTTCCTGCAGTAGAGGCAGCTAAAAAAGCAGGTATTAATCACTTTGAATTTGGTGGAGGAGCTAGATTTCAGAGTCTATATTTTTATCTCCAAGAAGATGCTTTTGAGATGATGGATAGATTTAGAGAGATAGTAGGACCTGAGGCTAACTTACAGACTCTCTCAAGAGGTATCAATACGGTTATGCTTGAAACTGGTAGTAGAGAGCTTATTGACCTTCATGCCAAGATGTTCAAAAAGCATGGTACAACAACAATTAGAAATTTTGATGCTCTAAATGATGTAAACAATCTTGAATATAGTGCAGCATGTATCAAAAAACATGGTCTTCAACATGAAGCAGTTATTACTATGATGGATTTACCACCAGGATGTAAAGGGGCTCATGATGTTCCTTTTTATGAGAAAACTCTTAGAAATATTCTTGATGCTGGAATTGAGTTTGATTCTCTATGTTTCAAAGATGCAAGTGGAACAGCAAATCCAAATAAGGTATATGAGACTATCTCTATGGCTAGAAAACTTCTAGGAGAAGAGGTTCATCTAAGACTTCATACTCATGAAACAGCAGGTGTATCTGTGGCATCTTATCTAGCAGCACTTGAAGCTGGTGCAAATGGTATAGATATGGCAGCAAGTCCTGTAAGTGGTGGAACAAGTCAGCCTGATATTCTAACTATGCTTCACGCTACAAAAGGAACTAACTACAATCTTGGTGATTTAGAGTTAAATAAAATCCTTAAATATGAAGAGGTGCTAAAAGAGTGTTTGGTTGATTATATGATTCCACCTGAAGCTACTCAGGTATCACCTCTTATTCCTTTTTCTCCAATGCCAGGTGGTGCATTGACAGCCAATACTCAGATGATGAGAGATAGTGGCAACCTTGATAAATTTGATGAGGTTATTTTAGCTATGAAAGAGGTAGTTGAGCGAGGTGGATATGGGACTTCTGTTACACCAGTTAGTCAGTTCTATTGGCAACAAGCTTATGCAAATGTAATGTTTGGTAAATGGAAGCAGATAGCCCCTGGATATGGAAGAATGGTACTTGGATATTTTGGTAAAACACCAATCGAGCCAGACCCAGAGATTGTAAAATTGGCTTCTGAGAAGTTAAATTTAGATCCAACTACAGAAAATCCTTTGGATATTGCTGACAAAGAGGTTACAAAGTCAATAGCTTATTGGAAAAAAGTGCTTGAAGATGAAGGCTTAGAGACAACAGAAGAGAATATCTTTATAGCCGCAGCATGTGACCAGAAAGGTATTGCATTCCTTAAAGGTGAGAGCCCTTTAATGGTTAGAAAAGGAAAAGAAAATAACGAAAATAATAGTGGAGGAGAAAATATGAGTGGAAGTTATACAGTAGTAGTAGATGGTAAACAATATAGTGTTCAAGTAGCAGAGGGAGATGCAGAGATTCAAGTAACACCTGCGACATCTGCACCAGCAACAGAAGCACCAAAAGCAGCAGCACCAGCTCCAAGTGGAGGAAAAGGTTCATTAGAGATTAAATCTCAAACACCTGGTAATGTTTGGAAAATTTTAAAAGCACCAGGTGATAGTGTAAATGAGGGTGAGCAGATAATGATACTTGAAGCGATGAAAATGGAGATTGATATTGTAGCAGAGAGAAGTGGAGTTATTAAATCTATTGATGTAAATGTTAATGATGCTGTAGTTGACGGTCAGCTTCTTGCCACTATGGAGTAGGATATGAAAATTAGACAGATTGTCATTTCAATACTATTTGCATTGGTTGCTATGAGTACATTCTCTATGGCAACTGAGGCAACACATCATGAACCAACTAAAGAAGAGAGTGTAGAGAAAAAGCCATATCAGCCTAAGACTCTCTCTGAGTTGGCTGTGAGTTTTTGGCGAACAACAGGTATTAATGCTATTTTTGATATAGATGATAATGAAGTAGCAGTAGAGCCAGATGGAACTGAAAAACCTATTGGTGCATTTGAGTCGTCATTGGGTAGAATTATTATGATTTTGATAGTATTTGTACTATTTTATTTAGCTATAGCAAAAGGTTTTGAGCCATTATTGCTGATACCAATAGCTTTTGGTGGGCTACTTGCCAATATTCCATTAGCTCATATGACGGGACCTCATGGGATGTTAGGGGTTATATACAATATGGGTATAGCCAATGAGTTTTTCCCACTACTGATTTTTATGGGTGTTGGGGCAATGACCGATTTTGGTCCACTTCTTGCTAATCCCAAAACAGCACTTTTAGGTGGTGCGGCTCAGTTTGGTATTTTTGGTTCACTAGTAGGGGCTGTAATGCTTGGATTTGATATTCAAGATGCAAGTGCTATTTCAATTATTGGTGGGGCTGATGGTCCAACATCTATTTTTATTGCCAATAGACTAGCACCTGATATGCTTGGAGCAATTGCAGTTGCAGCTTACTCATATATGGCACTAGTTCCTGTTATTCAGCCTCCTATTATGAGAGCATTGACAACAAAAGAAGAGAGAAGAATAAAAATGGGTGTACAGAGAAAAGTACATAGATTAGAAAAACTTTTCTTTCCAATTGTTGTATTGATGCTATCTATTATGATTTTGCCAGAGTCCACACCACTGATTGGTGCGTTTGCTTTTGGTAACTTTGTAAAAGAGTCGGGTGTTGTAGAGAGACTTAATGATACAATGCAAAACGCATTAATCAATACTGTTACAATCTTCTTAGGGCTTGGGGTTGGTTCAAAACTAGCTGCTGATAAGTTCTTGGTATTAGAGAGTTTAGGTATTATGATTATTGGACTTATTGCATTCTCAGCAGGTACTGCAGCGGGAGTATTGATGGGTAAAATTATGAATAAATTCTCAAAAGAGCCTATCAACCCACTAATTGGTGCAGCAGGTGTTTCAGCTGTTCCAATGGCAGCTAGAGTTGTAAGTAAAGTTGGTGCAGAAGAGAGACCAGGTAATGTTCTTTTGATGCACGCAATGGGACCAAATGTAGCAGGTGTTATCGGTTCAGCTGTTGCTGCTGGTGTTCTATTGTCTATATTTAACTAATAGGGTAAATTTTTACCCTATTTTAGATATTATAATAAATAAAATAAGATATATTTATATCTTATTTTATTTGCTATATTGCAAACAACTTATTTATACAAAGAAGGTAGAAAAGATGAGTACCAAGACACCAAATGGTCTTGATAAATTAGGGCTACAAAATATTGGTAAGGTTTACTATAATCTAAGTTATGATGAACTTCAAGCACATGAGATAAATAAAAATGAGTGTAAAATCTCATCAACTGGTACAGCTATATGTGATACTGGTATCTTTACAGGACGAAGTCCAAAAGATAAGTATTTTGTTGACCAGCCACCATCAAATCAACACATTTCGTGGGGAGAAATTAACAAAAAAATAGATAAAGAGACTTTTGATAAGCTTTTTGATATTACAAAAGAGCAACTATCAGGAAAAGATTTATATATTATGGATGTCTATTCAGGAGCTAGTGAAGAGAGTAAAAAATCTATTAGATTTATCTCTGAAGTTGCTTGGCAGGCACATTTTGTTAAAAATATGTTTATTCGTCCAACAGAAGAAGAGTTAGAGACATTTGAACCTGACTTTGTAGTCTATAACGCTTGTAAAACAACAGACAAGGATTATAAAGAGCATGGTTTAAACTCTGATGTATTTGTATGTTTTAATATCGAGGATAATGTATCTATAATTGGTGGAACATGGTATGGTGGAGAGATGAAAAAGGGTATCTTCTCTATGATGAACTACTGGTTGCCATTAGAGGGCAAACTATCTATGCACTGTTCTGCTAATGTTGGAAAAGATGATGATGTATGTCTCTTTTTTGGATTATCAGGTACAGGAAAGACTACACTATCAACAGACCCAGATAGAGCATTAATTGGTGATGATGAGCATGGTTGGGATGATAATGGTGTATTTAACTTTGAGGGTGGATGTTATGCAAAAGTAATTAATCTTGACCCAAAAAGTGAACCAGAGATTTTTGGTGCAATTAGAAAAGATGCACTGCTAGAGAATGTAGTCTCTGATGATAGTGGTAATGTTGACTACTCAAACAAAACTAAAACAGAAAACACAAGAGTATCTTATCCTATTGAGCATATAGAGAATCATAAAGAGGATTTACAAGCAGGTCATCCAAATAATATTATTTTCTTAAGTTATGATGCGTTTGGTGTTTTACCTCCAGTATCAAAGCTTACAAAAGAACAAGCAATGTACTACTTTTTAAGTGGATATACAGCAAAAGTGGCAGGAACAGAGAGAGGTATTACTGAGCCAGTTACAACATTTAGTGCATGTTTTGGTGAGGCATTTTTACCACTACATCCAACTGTATATGCTAAGCTTTTAGGTGAAAAGATAGATAAGCATGGTGTAAATGTATATTTGGTAAATACAGGTCTAAATGGGCAAGGTAAGAGAATGAGTATCAAGGATACTAGAGCATGTATCAATGGTATTTTAAATGGTTCTATAAATGATGCTGAGTTTGATACTTTACCTATATTTAATCTACAGTTCCCAAAAACACTTGATGGTATAGCTGATAATTCTATGTTAGACCCTAAAAATACATGGGATAGTCAAGAGAAGTTAGAAGAGACTATGAAAAATTTGGCAAAAGAGTTTATTAAAAACTTTGAGAGATATAATGATAATGGTAGTGAGTTTGATTATTCACAAGCTGGACCACAAGTTTAATATATAAAGTAAAAAAGGAGGATATTATTTTTCAATATCCTCTTTATCCATAACAAATCCTACAACAAGTAAACCAATAACAAAAATTATAACAGCACCTATATAAAAATACTCCACTATTTTAATACTCCTTTCTCTTTGGCTATAGATTTAAATTTACTTTTTTCTTCTATAGATTTAAACCCATTTGATGGAATATAATGAAAATTTGGATATTTATAAATCATAATATCATCTCCTAGAGGAATTATCTCATCTATATCTTCCCATTTCCATTTTTCATTATCGTTTGATAGTATTGTTATACCATCTTTATCTACACTCATTTCTATCTTTTTATCTTTGAATGGAGAATTTTTAAAAGATTTCATAGCTCTTTTTTTAGCTATTAGTTTTTTGCCATAATACCAATAAATAATCATAATAGTAGAAAATAATAGAAGCTCAAAAGCACCTTTTTTAAAAGATGCTACTACCCCAAATTGAACTAAGGCAATAAAAAGCCAACCAATATATCTTTTTGCAGAATGATTAAATTGGTATTTATATGAGGCATCAAATACTTTTTTCATATTATCCTGATTCCAAATATATGATATTTTGATAGGTTTAGACATGTTCTTCACACTCTTCTATAATGAGGTCAGATTTTTTTATACAACCTTTTTGTTCCAAATCTTCTATCATTTTTAAAGTTTCTACATATTTTTTTTCAAAAATCTTACTATTGATTTCATATTTTTTTCTCTCTTTTTTTGCATACCACCAAGCTATAGCTATGCTACTTGCAAAAATAGAATATATTAATATTTGCCACTCTTTGAGGTCAAGTAAAACAATAAAATATTGCACTGAAAATAGTACAAAAAATTCTATGGAAAATATAATAACCAGCGTAGAGCTTTGTTCAAAATCCAATGTATATTTCTCTATCTCTCTTATATAGGCTAAATTCTTATTGATTTCTTCTGCTTCTTTTTTACACTCTTCTTTGATATTAGAGATATCAATATCTCTAATATGAATATTACTTAGATTATATTCTATGTTAATCTGTTTATAATCTTCTAATATTTGAGGCTCTTTGTCCATAATATCTAAGATTTCATCTTTTGTTACTTTTGTTTTCCCCGCAATTTTTTGAACATCTTGTAGGACTAAATCATATAGACCAATGTTTTTTATCTCTTCTGCGACTCTTGGTAAGTGTATCAAGTGATTCCTTTGTTTTTATTGTATTCTATTTGTTAGTTTTTTAGTATTAGAATAAAAAAACTAACCCAAAAAAAGAAAATCTTTTAACTAATAAAGTAACTTTTTCAGATTTTCTTTTTTTGGGTTTTGTTTTATTGGTAAGTGTGGGCTTCTCAGCCCACATATGGTGCAATTGATACACCATTTATAAATTTTGTTTAGCTTTTATGGTTTTCTGCTATTGTTTCAGGCTCAATTCCATAAGAAGCTGATGGGTCTTTTGCAGGTAAGAATATACCTATAAGTCCTTTAATTCCAACTGATAATACAATGTTAAGCAAGAAAATAAACCATGCTATTAAAATCATTGTACCACAAATTGCAGCTAAAATCATTAATGTATTGAATTCACCATTTACATATAAGTGTCTTCTAAGCATACCATCAAGACCAGCCATACCACCAAATGCACCCATACCAATACCACCTATTAGGTATAACCAAAAGTGAATATTTGATAGTTTAGATGAGAACATTTTAGTATTGTTAGTTACAATTGGCCAAAGAACATATAATGCACTATAAAGTGTCATATAAAGCCCAACGATTAATGCAATATGAACATGTGCCATAATAATCCATTGAGTATTATGAAGTACTCTGTTCATACCCATATCTGCTTGGATAATTGCTGCTGGAACTGCTAAACCAAATCCAACTAGACCACCGAGTAGATATTTTAACTCCATTGTCATTTTAAGAGGTCTTGCTTTCCATAATGTTACAAGAGTAATAAATAGTGCTAAACCTTGAGTTAGAAGCTCAAATGCTGTTACCATCTCACCAGAGATTAGTTTCATCATTTCAGGTTGTCCTTGGTCTGCTAGTAGGTGGTGAGACCATACCATCCAAGATACCAAAAGTTCTAACATAAGAGCTGCTCTAGCAACATTTTCCATGAATAGTTTTTGACCAGTAATTAAAGTAGCCAATAGATACCAAGAACCTGCTACATAGATAAGTACCAAACCGTCAGCAACAAGGTCAAGTCCCCACCAAAAGTAGTTTTTATAAAGTAGTGCATCAATTGCTGCAACATTTAGTGGATTACCTGATGCATCAAAAATTAGATATACAAGAACAAGTACACCAGCACTTAAAATAACTACAGCATCAAGGAATGTATCTACTGTACCACGGAAAATAGCAACAACAGGAAGAGCAAGAGCTGGTTCTTTGCTGTAAGGTGGTTTACCTGTTAGCTTATGCCAAAGGTTAAGCATCCCATCAATACCAAAACCAGAAATTAAAAGTTCTTTTGTTGTTTTATCTTTATGAACACCAACTCTAGCAAAAATTGTTGCATAGATATTGTAGATAAATCCGAATGTTCCAAGCATAATTAGTGCAACACCAATAATAAATACTATACCACCAACAACTTTAAACTGTTCTGTATCAGCAGGAAGTGGCCAATATAGTGTATATAGTGGAGCATATTGCCATACAAATGCTGCAATCCAAGCAAGAGCAGTACCTATAGTTATAAGTAACCAAACTGCGTTAGCTAATTTAATGCTATATAGTGGTTTTTTTGTTAAAAAAGGAACCAAAAACATAAATGCAGCAAATACTAATTGATAGGTTGAACCAAAAATACCAACGATTGGGTGAACTGTCATAATAGAGAAATAATGATATGGATGAGAAAACATTTCTGGTAACGGATTGGCAGGTCCTGTTACAACAGCTCTCATAATCATACCCTCTATAGCTACCAAACCAAAGAATAAGAATGACATAACTACAGCTCTAAGCGTTACTTTTTGTAATGCATTTAGACTTGTATGGTCAAAATTTGTACCATGTATTAAATTTTTCATAATACTCATTTTGCACCTCCCTCTTTACAACCTACAACTTCAACAAAGTTTTTTACCAACATTAAATCCTTTTTTCCATCTTCAGAATATTGTGCAGGACCTGAATATTCAGTAGAAGTCAAGTCAAATACTCCATTGTGGTTAAATGTCCAAAGCATATCATTTGAATCTAAAATACCATTAACATCAACACCTGGGTTTACCTGCATTTGTGTTACCAATGTACCATCTTGTCTAAAGAGTCCAAAACCATAAACCAAGTCTCTACTTTTTACATCGAATTTAACAGTTTGTCCACATTGAATAGTGATTTTTTTTGGTAATCCTATCCATTTGTGTTTTGCTATTTCAAATTCATAAGAAGCATCTGGTTTAATATTGTGTCTTGTAATATCTTGTGATACCCAAGGAATGGCATTGTAGGTAAAAATATGATGTCCTACTCCACCTGCCACTAAAAAAGCGATATAACCATAAAATGGTATTCGCACAATAGAGTCAGCTTTTTTATCTCTGGTTAGATTGTATCCAAACCATGCAATTACTGATATAATCAGTAAAGCGTAGATAGTATAAGCTGTCTCATGAAACGCTAACAACTCTAGTGAGTTAGAAAATGTCATCTGTTCTCCTTTTTCTTTTCTCAATCTTAATGAAAATATTATCAATTTAAATTAAATTAACTTAAAATAATAATATCTCTTGTTAAGATTTATAATTCTATGCTTTTTAAATAATTAAAAACTTGATTTATATCAATACACATTCAATTAAGCATGTAAAAAATAGATATATCTTTATATTATTTTAGTTGTTATAAATTAAGCTTTTTTTTATAACTAAATATTATAATTGATTTATGATTTTTAATGAAAAAGAGTTAAATAATATAAGTAAATTAAGTCTTGATGATAAGATAAAAAAAATAAAAAACAGTAAAAGAGGGTTTGCTGTTCAAAAAAAATTTCGCTCAAACATGATGTTAAATCCTCTAAAGCTTAGACATCTAAATAGGATAGATAATTTAGAAGCTGATATGATAACTCTAAACCTAGAAGATGCCATAGCCCCAAGTAGAAAAAGAGAAGCACTAATTAATATTGCTCTATTTCTTTCACATCTAAAAAATTCAAATAGTTTTATAATTATCAGAACCAATCCTCTAAATGAAAGTGGGGCAGAGGAGATAGAGTTTTTGAACGATTTTACTTTTGATGCTATCAGATTAGCAAAGGTAAAAGAGCAAAATGATATAGAAAAAGCACTAAAAATTTTGGATAAATCAAAAGAGTTACATATATCTATGGAGACAAAAGAGGCATTTGAAAATCTCTCATCTTTGAGAATAGATAAGAGATTTACTACAGCCAATATTGGAATTTTAGACCTCTTAACCTCTCTTGGATTGCCCCAATTCCTGCTTCAAAGAGATAATCCAACCATACACTATATACTCTCTAAGTTTTTGATAGACTCCAAAATAGCAGGGCTACATCCTATCTCTTTTATGTTTCAAGATTATAAAAATATAGATGAGTTTAGAAAATGGTGTCAATTAGAAAAAAAGATGGGTTTTACAACCAAAGCCTGTATGGGACCTTTGCAAGTGGAGGTTGCCAATGAGATTTTTGGTGCAACTCCTGAAGAGATAGAGAGAGCAAAATATATCAAAAAGATTTTTGAAGAGTCTGTCAAACGAGGTGAAAATGGATTTATGGATGAGAGGTATGGTTTTATAGATGAGCCTATCTATCGTGATGCACTTTTGGTTTTGAGATAACTACTCTCATACAAGTTTATGTATGAGAATTTATCTTATATAAGCCGTTTATACTGCTCAATAATAGACTCAGGCATTTCAAAATCTAAAGCTTTTGTTTGAGGAGTTATCTCTGCTTCTCTATTGTTTAGCATATCTAACCACTTTTCGGCTAGTTTGGCTATATGTTGGGCTTTGTCTCTGCCGTTTATTACTTTTCTAGCATTGATATAGTCTTTTTCATTTTTGTTTACATACTCTCCCAATCTTTTACCAGAGAAAAATCCAACAGAAGAGCCATGTACTAAAATAAATAGAGATATATTTCTACTTAAAATCTTAT
>Ga0256843_1002362_pt1 | contig 13845 bp, 10 predicted proteins | sample AlvinellametaG_FD_191572 | JGI IMG/M metagenome (GOLD analysis project Ga0256843, IMG submission 191572) | Pompeii worm associated microbial communities from hydrothermal vent at the East Pacific Rise, Pacific Ocean - Alvinella | ecosystem: Host-associated > Annelida > Integument > Unclassified ... | reverse complement strand
GTGCTGCACCTATAAATAACTCTTTTTGATACTTCACATACATTTGTATCTTTTTTGTTAAGTTATTAATAGATATAGCTAAAGGTAAAAATTCAACAGGAAGTTTCTTTTCATTAATTTGAGTTAAAGTATGTTCATCCATATTTGATAATCTATTAGATAGATTAACTATAGGAAATAACAGTGTTTTAGAAACAGCTAGTGCGTAAATAATAATCATAATTAAACCACCAATACCAAGTATAAAAATATTTGAGAATATTTTTTTAAGCATTGCATCTTCAGTATTTATATTTTTAGTAAGTTTAATAAAAGAACTATTTTGACTATCAAATGGATAAAGAAGTTCTATATAATGATTTTTCTTTTTATCATAATATTGTTTTATTGATATCTCTTGAGGAGTATTTTTTTTGATTAAATCTATAGTTAAATCATCTTCAACTATTAGTTTTAATTGCTCTTTTGAATTTAGTGAATCTAGACTCACTTTATAAATGATTTGAGCTTTATTTATAAGTCTGTCTGTTATGCCTTCATATATTGTAGCTTTTGTAAAGCCATAAAACATGAAAGACATAATAACAGTAAAAAGTGTAGTAGCTATAATTAGTTTTGTTGAAAACTCTTTATAAATACTTTTTTGCATAATATTAGTTTACTTCATCTACTTTTGGAGGATAACAGAATCTATATCCTCTTCTTCTGATTGTTTCAATAGTAGCAATATTTAATGGTTTATCCATTTTTTGTCTAATTTGATTGATTGCAACTTCAATTACATTTGGAGTTACTAATTCTGGTTCTTCCCAGATTGCATCAAGAAGTTGCTCTTTAGATACAATTTGATCTCTATGTCTAGCTAAGTGTGTTAATACTTCAAAAGGTTTACCTTTTAATTCAATCTCAACACCGTCATAGATAATTTTTTCTTCATCAGGGTTAATAGCAAGATTTTCGATACTAATTACATTTGTACCACCAAATCTTAATCTACATTCAATTCTAGCAAGTAAAATATCAAAGTCAAATGGTTTTTTGATATAATCATCAGCTCCAACTTTTAGTGCTTGTATTTCACTATCTTTATCATCTCTTGCACTTACGATTACAACAGCTGTTCTTGAGCTTCTATTTTTAATAAGTTTTGTAAGTTCTAATCCATCACCATCTGGTAACATCCAATCTGTTAAAACTAAATCGTAGTTTCTTATATCTACAAAATATTCTGCATCTTTATAGTTTTCTGCAACATCAACTTGATAACCAAAATCTTGAAGACCTTCTTGTAGTGTTCTATTTAAAGTACTTTCATCTTCAACTATTAATATTCTCATTGGATTCCTTTTATTATTCTTTGGGTATAAAATATTATCACCCTTTAATTAAATCGAATTATAGCATAAAAGATAAGATAATTAAAGAGTTTTTAAGCTAAATTTTAAAATTCTTTATATCACTTTTCAGTTGTAATTAGATAAAATAGATAAAATTATAATAAAGGTTATATAAAATGATAAAAAAATCTATACTTAGTTTATCAGCTGCACTAGTGTTAACTACATCAAACCTAGCAGCAACTGATATACAAAAAGTTTATGCAACAGTAAATGGTAAACCAATAACAGGTGCTGACATAGCTGTTGCTATTAAAAATCCACAAGTAAATTTTGATACTCTACCAAAAGAGGATCAAAAAAATATATTAAAAGGGTTAATAGAAAAGAAACTTTTAAGTGGTGTTGCTTTAAATTCTGATGTAGTAAATGATAAAGTTTATAAAACTACATTAAAAAGTACTATAGATAATATAAAAGAAGAACTAGCAATGCAGATTTGGATGCAAAAAGAATTAAAAAGTATAAAAATATCTGATAGTGAAGCAAAAAAATATTACAATGAAAATAAATCAAAATTTATGCAACCAGAACAATATAAAGCTAGACATATTTTAGTAAAAACTAAAAAAGAGGCTGAAGATATTATTAATAAGTTAAAAAACAGTAAAAATTTAAAATCAGATTTTGCTAAATTAGCAAAAGAAAAATCAACAGGACCTTCAGGTAAAAATGGTGGTGATTTAGGTTGGTTCCCTGAAACTAGAATGGTAAAAGAATTTTCTGAAGCTACAAAGAAAATAAATGTTGGATCAATAACTAAGCAACCAGTAAAAACTCAATTTGGTTATCATGTAATATACCTAGAAGATAAAAAAGATAAATCTATAGTATCTTTTAATAGAGTTAAAAATGATATTAAATCATATTTAGCACAAGAAAAATTTAAAAATAATATTGATTCACTTATTAAAAAAGAATCAAAAAAAGCAAAAATTTCGTATAAATAAGGATTAAAATGAGTATATTAAGTATAGTAAAACCAGGTGTTTTAACAGGTTCTCAAGCAAAAAAAGTTTTTGATTATGCAAAAGAGCATAACTTTGCAATACCAGCTGTTAATATTGTAAATACAGAAAGTATAAATGGTGTTTTAGAAGCTGCTGCAAAAGTAAATTCTCCTATTATTTTACAATTTTCTAATGGTGGATCTACATTTTTTGCTGGAAAAGGTTGTAAAGCTAAAAATGCTTCAATTTTAGGTGCTATTAGTGGAGCTCAACATATTCATATGATGGCAGAAGCTTATGGTGTTCCAGTTATTTTACATACAGATCATGCAGCTAGAAAACTTCTTCCTTGGATAGATGCATTACTTGAAGCTAGTAAAATGCACTTTGATGCAACTGGAAGACCACTTTATACATCTCATATGTTAGATCTAAGTGAAGAACCATTAGAAGAGAATATGGATACTTGTGTTGAATACTTTAAAAAGATGAATGAACTTGATATGATGATTGAGATTGAGCTTGGAATCACTGGTGGTGAAGAAGATGGTGTAGATAATACAGATGTTGATAATTCTTTATTATATACTCAACCAAGTGAAGTATTATATGCACATAACAGACTTAGTGAAGTTGGTGAAAACTTTACAATAGCTGCAAGCTTTGGAAATGTACATGGTGTTTATAAGCCAGGAAATGTTGTACTTACTCCAAAAATTCTTGATGACTCTCAAAAATATATTACATCTGAATTAAATTGTGGTGAAAAACCAGTAAACTTTGTATTTCATGGTGGAAGTGGTAGTACATCTGAAGAGATAAAAGAAGCTATATCTTATGGTGTTATTAAAATGAATATTGATACAGATACTCAATGGGCATTTTGGGATGGTGTAAGAAAATTTGAAGCTAAAAATCACGATTATTTACAAGGTCAAATTGGAAATCCAGAGGGTGCAGATAAACCAAATAAAAAATACTATGATCCAAGAGTTTGGTTAAGAGCAGGTCAAGAGTCACTTATAGCTAGACTTGAAGTTGCTTATGCAGATTTAAATTGTATCAATAAATTATAATAGTTTATTGATATAATAAAAAAGGGGTTCGCTATTTGCGAACCCCTTTTTTTATTAAATAATATATGATTAATAATCATATGCTATTTTATATTTTGGATCATCTTCTTCAAATGTACAAAATTGTTTTGCATTTGTCATTATAGATTTACACTCATCACTTAGGTGTCTTATTTTAATATTTTTACCTGCTTCTAAATACTTTTTAGTAATAGCATCAATAGCTTCAACCCCAGATATATCCATAACTCTAGCTTCTTTAAAGTCTAGTACAACATCTTTTGGATCGTGTTCAATATCAAATTGCTCATTAAATGCAGTTACACTACCAAAAAATAAAGGACCATCAAATTCGTATACTTTTACTCCATCATCTTCTATATGAGTTTTAGCAGTTACTTTTGCATGTTTCCAAGCAAATACAAGTGCAGAGATAATAACTCCACTAATAACAGCAATAGCTAAATCAGCAACAATAGTAACAGCAGTAACTGTAACTAAAACAAAAGCGTCACTTCTTGGCATTTTTGTAATTCGTGCAAAACTACTCCACTCAAATGTTCCAATAGAAACCATCCACATAATACCAACTAAAATAGCAACAGGGATTATATTTAATAGATCAGTCATAAGTGATACTAAAGATATAAGTCCAATAGCAGCAGTAATTCCAGATAATCTTCCCCAACCACCACTTGTGTAGTTGATAATACTTTGACCAATCATTGCACATCCTGGCATTGCTCCAAAAAATCCACAAGTTATATTTCCACAACCTTGAGCAATACACTCTTGATTTGCACTACCTCTTTTTCCTGAAATTTCATCTAATACACTAAGAGTTAAAAGTGATTCAATAATACCAACAAGAGCAACAATAACAGCATAAGGAAGTACAAGTTTAAATGCCTCATAATCTAATATAACATCAGGTACATGAAAAGATGGTAGCATCCCTTTAAATTCAGTTAAGCTAGCTAAATCACCTACAAGTTTAGTATCTAAACCCATATAATAAACTAAAGCAGTAAAAGCAACAATAGCTATTAATCCAGATGGAATAGCTGTTGTAATTTTTGGTAATAAGTACATAATTAACATTGTCCCTATAATAATTAAGTACATAGTAGTACCTGTTCCATTTAGGAATTTTAATTGACTCATTGCAATTACAATAGCAAGTCCATTTACAAACCCATGAAGAGCAGGTGTTGGAACTAATCTTATAAATTTACCCATTTTAAATGCACCAATAGTTATTTGGATAATTCCAGCTACAACAGCTGTTAATGTGATATATTGAACTATCCCAAAGCTTAGTGCTTCACCAGTTAATCCTTGAGATATTAATATCTCTTTTGATGCAATACTAACTCCTACAAGTACAATAGCAACAGCACCAGTAGCTCCACTAATCATACCAGGTTTTCCACCCATAATAGCAGTAATAAGCCCTAGTATAAATGCAGCATATAATCCAACTATAGGGCTAACTTGAGCTATAAAACTAAAAGCAATCGCTTCAGGTACAAGAGCAACAGCAACAACTAATCCAGATAGGATGTCATTTTTTGCACTTGAACCAATAAATGTTTCTTTAAAATTTAACAATTTTATTCCTTATATATTTTCGCGATTATATCTAAAAGTTTATAAATTCATCTATTGATAAGATTATGGGATAATATAAGTACTTAAGTGTTATACTTAATGATGTAAATTAATAATTATGGATAAGATTATGAAAAAATATTTTATTTTACTATTTGTATCTCTTAGTATTTTTATTTTTAATACAGCAAATAGTATTAAAAATGAATCTTTAGAAAAATATAAAGATAATAAAACAAAAGAAGCTTATTCTAAATATAAAGCTACATATAATACTCATAAAGAGTTTGCTGATATTGTATTTAATACGTTAATATATAGAGATGATATTATTAGTGCATTTGAACAAAAAAATAGAGAACTATTAAAAAATATCTTACTTCATGATTATAAAGAGTTAAAAAAATTTAATGTAAAACAACTTCACTTTCACCTTAAAAACAATGTCTCTTTTTTAAGAATGCATAGACCCGATAAATATGGTGATGATCTTACAAAAATAAGACCAACAGTTGCATATGTAAATAGATACAAAAAGCCAATAGATGGCTTTGAAGAGGGAAAAATATTTAATGGATTTAGATATGTATTTCCTTTATTTAATAAGAAAAATATACATATAGGAAGTGTAGAGATATCGTTTAGTGCGTTGTTATTTATTAAAGAGTTTTATAAAAACTATAATATGAGATGTAATTTATATATAAAAAAAGAGGTAGTTGCAGCAAAGTTATTTAAAAGTGAAAAGTTAAATTATGAAGATAGTTTATTTAAAAACTATTATGAACAAAAATCAATTGTAGAATATATAAATAAAAATAATCTAAATAGTTTGAATCTAGATGAAAATATGTATGAGATTATAGAAAAAAAACTATTAAAAAATAAAAACTTTTCTATTTTTAATGATGAACAATTAATTACATTTTTATTTTTAAAAAATCCAATTACAAAAAAGAATATTGCATTTTTTACAATTACTACAAATGATAATTATAAAGTTGAACATGAAAGAAATATGTTTATTATAGTTGGATTAATTTTAACAATATTATTAATAGTTATGATTGTTTTTTATAAAAGTCTGAGTTCAAATAAAAAAATAAAAAATGATTTAGAAGAAAAGAAAAGAAAAAATCAACAATTAAAAGATCTTAGTAAGAAACTAGAAGATAATCTTCAAATGTATAGTGATCATATTATATACTCAAAAACAGATCTTGAAGGAAATATTATTGAAGTTTCTGATGCATTTTGTAAAATATCAGAATACTCAAGAGAAGAGTTATTGGGTAAAAAACACAATATTATAAGAAATCAAAATATGAGTGAAGAGATATATAAAAATATGTGGAAAACACTTATAAACAATCAAACTTGGAAAGGTGAAATCCAAAATATATCTAAAAATGGAAATATTTATTGGATAAGTTCTACTATATATGCAGAGTATGATTCATCTGGAGAAAAAATAGGATATATTGCAATTGCACATAATATAACAAATACAAAAAAAGTTGAACAACAACATAATAGACTTATGCAAACAGATAAACTTGTAGCTATGGGAGAGATGATAACAAATATATCTCATCAATGGAGACAACCATTATCTATTATATCTACATCAGCAACAGGTATTTTAATGCAAACAGAGATGGATAATATAAATAAAGAATTTCTTACTAAAGCATGTAAAGCAATAAATCAAAATACTCAATTTTTATCAAAAACTATTGATGAGTTTAGAAATTATGCAAGTGTTGATGATATTGTGCAAAATGTTGAGTTAAAAGAGATAGTTGAAAAATTTAAAAATCTTATTAGTTACTCTTTAAAATCAGATAATATTAATTTTGTTTCTGATATTGAAGAGGATTTGATTATAGAGTGCTCTAAAAATAGTCTTATTCAATGTTTAATTAACTTTTTTAATAACTCTAAAGATGCATTTGATGAAAAAGATATTAAAGATAAATTATTTATACTAAAAGCATATAAAGAAGATAATAAAATAATAATTATCATAAAAGATAATGCACATGGTATAGATGAAAAAATAATAAATAAAATATTTGAACCATATTTTACAACAAAACATCAATCACAAGGTACAGGACTTGGATTGCATATGTGTTATAAACTTATAACTGATAATATGCAAGGTATTATAGAGATAGAAAATAAAAGATTTGAATATAATAATACAACTTATATTGGAGCATGCTTTAAAATAATATTATAAATTTAGATAAAGATTTTAGTCTTTTTAATGATTTTTGTCCCAAATTTGTCCCACAAGATAATCGAAAAATCATGTAACACCTATAGCATAGGCTCTGTAAGGTATATAGGCACAGCGTAAGCTGCGTTTTGTCGTGGATAATAATTTATCTAGCTTTTAGATTACTCTAAGAGTCTTGCGAGTGCGAAAATTGTGAAGTTTTTACCATACACTCTTGCTTCTGTTTGGGTTTACATCTCTGCTATGATTACTCAAAGCTCTCCTAGGTTCTTACCCTAGTATTTCACCTTTTCCTACGAAAGTAGGTAGTCTATTTTCTGTTGCACTTTCCCTTTGGTTACCCAAGCCATCTTTTAGATGGAAACATACTTCACTGAAGCCCAGACTTTCCTCTTGTAAAAGTTTACAAGCTATTATCTGCTGTACCTAATGCAATTATACTATTATTTTCTTATGATGTCATAATATGCTGGAGGATTAAATTTAAAAACATCTTTTTTAAGATCTGTATTTGTTTTTACATTTTTAAAAACTATACTTACTTTATTATCTAACTCATCAGTATAAAAGATAGCTTGTAGTTTATTGTTATATATTTTTATAGTATAAGTTATGTTATTTAGAGTGTTTTCATAAGTGTTTTCATCTATTTTTTTAGATTCTTTTAATATATTTATTAAATTTAGCTCTTCACTTATATTACTTATTATTGCTTGTTCTAATTCTGGTTCATCAATTATTATTTGTGATTGTGAAATATATACATTTTTAGCTGGTTCATTATAGTGCCATAAAATATTATTTGTATCAAATATAATATTTCCTTGATATTTTATAATACTATTTGAATTGTTCTTTATAGTTTGAGTGAAATTGGCTGTTAGATTTTTTATATCAAATATATTTGCAAAAGATAGTATATAAAGATTTAAAAGTATTAATAATATTTTCATTTGGTTCCTTTGGTATTATTGGTATAGTAATAAAGTCTACATTATATCAAATAATTATTGCTTAATCCTTATATAACAAACTATTAGCTATAATCAGCCGTTTATTATAATAGAGGAAGTCTCTAAAAATAAAATATGTTCATAGCTTTAACTTATTTTTTCATAGACAAGGCAATGATTTGAAGTCCTATTTTTTATAAGACGAAAATTATTAACGTAGTATATGAAAAAATAAGAAAAGCCCATAGGGAAGAATTCCTAAAGTGATATTTTACTTTAAAAATTTTAAAATTACTTACAAGTAGTATTATAAATTTTTAAATCAAAATCTCATCTTTAGTTTTTTCTTCTATGAATGATATTTATTTTTAGAGAATTCCTTGAATTATGATAAATCATATTCCTATTGGAGAAAAATATATGTTACAATTTTTAGGTAAAATTTTTGGTACAAAAAATGATAAAGAGATTAAAAAATATAGAAAAAGAGTTGAGCAAATAAATGCTCTAGAAGACAAATACAAAGCTTACAGTGATGAACAACTACAATCAGATATAAACACAATTAAAGAAGATATACAAAATGGATCTAAAACTTTAGATGAAGTTTTAAATGATGTATATGCTATTACAAAAGAAGCAAGTACTAGAATCTTAAATATGAGACATTACGATGTTCAGCTTATTGGTGGATTAGTTTTAAATGACGCTAGAATTGCTGAGATGAAAACAGGTGAGGGTAAAACATTGGTTGCTACACTTCCTGTAGTACTAAATGCCTTAACTGGAAGAGGTGTACATGTAGTAACAGTAAATGACTATCTTGCATCAAGAGATGCAAAAGATTTAGAACCTTTATATAGCTTTTTAGGTTTAAGTGTTGGAGTTTTAACAGCAGAGATCCAAGACCATGAAGAGCGTCAAGAGCAATACAATGCAGATATAACATATGGTACAAACAATGAGTATGGATTTGATTATCTAAGAGATAATATGGCTTATGAAAAAGATCAAAAAGTTCAAAGAGAACACTACTTTGTAATTGTAGATGAAGTGGATTCAATACTTATTGATGAAGCTAGAACACCACTTATTATTTCTGGACCTACAAATCATAAAAGTGAAAACTATATTAGATCAAATGAAATTGCACTAAAACTTGAAAAAGGTGAAAGAATAGAACCTAAAAGACCAGATGAAAATGCAAAAATGACTGGTGATTTTTATGTTGATGAAAAAAATAAAACTGTACTTTTAACAGATGATGGTGTTAGAAATGCAGAAAAATTATTTGAAGTTGATAACTTATATTCTTTAGAAAATGCAGGACTTTCTCATCACTTAGATCAAGCTTTAAAAGCAAACTATATATTTGAAAAAGATGTAGATTATGTTGTACAAAATGGTGAGATTATTATTGTTGATGAGTTTACAGGAAGATTAAGTGAAGGTAGAAGATTCTCTGATGGTCTTCATCAAGCATTAGAAGCAAAAGAGGGTGTTGTAATTCAAGAAGAGTCACAAACTTTAGCTGATATTACATACCAAAACTATTTTAGAATGTATGATAAATTAGCAGGTATGACAGGAACAGCTCAAACAGAAGCAACAGAATTTGCAGAGATATATAACCTTGATGTTGTATCTATCCCTACAAATGTTCCAGTAAAAAGAATAGATAAAAATGACCTTATCTTTAAAAGTGAAAGGGAAAAATTTGAAGCAGTTTGTAATAAAATATTAGAATACTCTAAAACTGGACAACCAGTACTTGTAGGAACAGCTAGTATTGAAAAAAGTGAATATTTACACAAACTTCTAAAAGAGAAAAAAATTGCCCATACAGTGTTAAATGCAAAACAACATGAAAAAGAGGGAAAAATAGTAGAAGATGCAGGTCAAAAAGGTGCAATTACTATTGCTACAAATATGGCTGGTAGGGGTGTTGATATTAAGATACCTCAAGAGTGTTTAGATCTTGGTGGATTAGCTATTATTGGAACAGAAAGACATGAAAGTAGAAGGATTGATAATCAGCTAAGAGGACGATCTGGAAGACAAGGTGATGTTGGTGTTACTCAATTTTACTTATCTTTAGAAGATAATCTTTTAAGAATCTTTGGAAGTGATAAGATAGCTTCTGTTATGCAAAGATTAGGTATAGAAGAGGGTGAACATATCGAATCTGGTATGGTTACAAGAGCTGTAGAAAATGCACAGAAAAAAGTTGAAGCTATGCACTTTGAAAGTAGAAAGCATATTTTAGAATATGATGATGTAGCAAATCAACAAAGACAAGTAGTTTATACATTTAGAAATGAGTTATTAGAACCTGATTATGATATTGATACTAAAATCACTGAGAACATAAGAGAATATGCTCTTCATGTATTAAGTAATGCTGGATTTATTGATGGTATGCCAGTAGAAGATTATGATTTTGATAGAGTTATTGCTATTATCAAAGAGGAACTAAGACTTGATATTACAAAAGAGGACTTCTATGCAGATAATTTAGCAGATATTGAAGATAATCTAACAAAACTTTTAATTGAATCTTATGATAAAAAGATGTCAATAGCTCCTGCTGAACAAAAAAGTGATATTGCAAAAATGTTATATCTTAGAATATTAGATGATAGTTATAGAGAACATCTATATGCTATGGATACTCTAAAAACTGGTATTGGACTTAGAGGTTATAACCAAAAAGATCCATTAGTTGAGTATAAAAAAGAGTCTTATCACCTATTTATGGAATTAAGAGAAAATATCAAATTAGAGATTGTTAAAATTTTATTTACTATTCAACTTGTTGATGAAGAAGAAGAGAGACGACAAATGGAAGAACTAAAGCAAAATATGCAAAAAGAGGTTCAAAACATTGAGATCAAATCTGAAGATGAAGAGAAGTTTGAAAAAAAGGTTGCAAGAAATGAACCTTGTCCTTGTGGAAGTGGAAAAAAATATAAACAATGTTGTGGAAAAAGTGGACCAAAAAAAGGTTTATTAGCAAAATAAAAATATAATTAGCACTCCCCCTTGACAAGTGCTAAATATTAGTATATAATAGCGAAGTTAATTTGTAAAAATTAACTAAATTTTTATACAAAAGGTAAAAAATGGCAAAAAGTTTATATGAAACATTAGGTGTTAGTGAAAATGCAACAGCATCTGAAATAAAAAAAGCTTATAGAAAACTAGCAAAAAAATATCATCCAGATATGAATAAAGAAGCTAGTGCAGAAGAAAAATTTAAAGAGATCAATGCCGCATATGAAGTATTAGGTGATGAGCAAAAGAAAGCTCAATACGATATGCATGGTGATGATATGTTTGGTGGACAAAACTTCCACGATTTTGCACAAGGTCAAGGAGCAGGGGTTGATATAAATGATATATTAAACCAAATGTTCGGTGGTGGAGCTGCTAGAGGTGGCTTTGGTGGAGCTTCAGGGTTCCCTGGTGGAGGATTCTCTGGTGGATTTGGTGGACATGCTGCTCCAGATTTAGATCTTGAAGCAAATTTAAGTGTTGATTTTAGAACAGCAATATTAGGTGGTGTTAAAAACATCTCTGTAGAAGGTGAAACTTTTGATATTAAAATACCAAAAGGTATTAAAACTGGTCAAAAAATTAGAGCAAAAGGTAAAGGTAGATCTGCTCAAGGATTCCCAAGAGGTGATCTTATCTTAAAAATAAATGTTCTAGAAGATGATGAGTATACAAGAGATGGAGATGATTTAACTAAATCATTTGATATCCCACTTTATACTGCAATGTTTGGTGGAAAAGTTGTAATTGATACACTTTATAAAGAGATAACTCTAAAAGTACCTCAAAATACAAAACAAAACCAAAAATTCAGAGTTAAAGAATTAGGTGCTTATAATAGAAAAACAAAAGAGACTGGATATTTATATCTAAAAGCAAATATTATTATCCCTAAAATTGAAGATTTACCAGAAGACCTAGTAGATGCTTTAAGAGAAAAACTTCCAAAGCAATAATGGCTTCTTATAAAAAAGTAGTAAAACAACTTAGTCCTTTACTACGGAATATAACTCATATACCAGTAAAAGAAGTAGAGATACTTCTTTTACATATCTTAGGTCAAAATGTAATTTGGCTACATATCAACTACAACAAAGAGTGTGATGATAGCACTTTTAAAAAATTAGAAAAACTCGTACAAAAAAGATCACAAGATTATCCTATTGAATATATCACTTCAAGAGCTAGCTTTTATGGTGAAACATTTAATGTAGCACCAAATGTACTAATACCAAGACCTCAAACTGAGATATTAGTAGAAAAAGCTATTGAAACACTAAGTAAAATATCAAATCCAAAAGTTGTAGAAGTTGGAACTGGAAGTGGTATTATATCTGTTATGTTAGCTTTAGAAGTACCAAATATATCTATAATAGCTGTAGATATAAATGATGATGCACTAGCTTTAGCAAAAACAAATGCAAAAAAGTTTGATGTTGAAGATAAAATCACATTTGTAAAAAGTGATATATTCAATAGTATAGATGTAAAAGATTATGATATGTGTATATCAAATCCTCCATATATAAAGAATAATTACAAACTACCAAAAAATGTTACACATGAACCTTCAAATGCACTATTTGGTGGAGAGCAGGGTGATGAACTTCTGAAAAAAATAATAGATCAAACATACTTAAATAATATCAGGTATTTATATTGTGAGATGGGGTATGATCAAAAAGAGCCATTGGGTGAATTTTTGAAAAATTACAAAACAAAATCTGTTGAATTTTATAAAGATTATGAGAAGTTTGATAGAGGATTTACAGTGGAATTTGATTATGAATAATATATTACAAATAAAAGATATGCATAAAACTTTTGGAACAAAGAAAGTTCTAAAAGGTGTTACTTTAGATATAGTACAAGGTAAATGTACAGCTATTTTTGGTCTAAGTGGTGGTGGAAAATCTACTATTATAAAGCATATTGTAGGCCTACTTAAACCAACAAGTGGTGATATTATTTATGATAATGATAAAAATATAGCTAACATGGATGAGAATGAATTAAGAGATGTTAGAAAAGATATTGGATTTTTATTTCAAAGTGGAGCTTTATTTGATAGTATGAATGTATTTGATAATGTTGCATTTCCACTTGTAGAACATAGTAAAATGTCAAAAGATGAGATAGAAAAAGAGGTTTTAAAACATCTTGATATTGTAGGTTTAGATTCAGCAAGTGTAAGAGATCTTTTTCCTGATGAACTAAGTGGAGGTATGAGAAAAAGAGTAGGTTTAGCTAGAACTATTATTACAAAACCAAGAGTATTACTTTATGATGAACCTACAAGTGGGCTTGATCCAATTACAAGTGATACTATATCTCAACTTATACTAAAAATTCAAAGAGAATTTAATACTACTTCTATATTAATAAGCCATGATATAAAAGAGACATTCAAAAGTGCTGATTATTTTGCTATGTTATACAATGGTAAAATTGTAGAGTATGGAGATGAAGAGCATTTTAAAAACTCAAAATTAGAGATAGTACAAAACTTCTTAGCTGGACGAAGTGTTTAATGCAACTTTACCAACCAAAAGATGGATA
>Ga0256843_1002361_pt1 | contig 13847 bp, 13 predicted proteins | sample AlvinellametaG_FD_191572 | JGI IMG/M metagenome (GOLD analysis project Ga0256843, IMG submission 191572) | Pompeii worm associated microbial communities from hydrothermal vent at the East Pacific Rise, Pacific Ocean - Alvinella | ecosystem: Host-associated > Annelida > Integument > Unclassified ... | reverse complement strand
ATATAAAATATTTAGTTAGTAGAGATACAAAATACTTAAGTCCTTCAGAGATAAACAAAGCAACAATAGAGAGTTATGCAGAAAACTTAAGTGATGGAGTAATAGCACCACTATTTTATCTAATTTTATTTGGAATAGATGGTGCATTTATTTATAAAGCAATAAACACATTAGATTCAATGGTAGGATACCGAAATAAAAAATATGAAAACTTTGGAAAAGTCTCTGCTATTATTGATGATATAGCCAATTATATTCCTTCTCGGATTACAGCTATTTTAATTGCTCTTTTAATGGGAAGTAAAAAAGCTCTATTAAATTTTTATAAATATGGTAAAAAACACGATAGCCCAAATGCAGGACTTCCTATATCAGCTATGGCTTTGACTATTGGGGTAAAACTTGGTGGAGATACTTTTTATTTTGGAAAACTCAAAAAAAAGGCACACTTTGGAGATGGAAAAGAAAATATTACAAAAGATGATATAAAAAAAGCTCTTCAATTTCAAATACGCTTAGATATTTTAATATTATTGGCTTTTGTTTTATCTCTTTTGATTGAATATTTTTTATAAAATAATATGGTATAATACCCCTATAAGTAGGAAAGAAAGGATTATATATGTTAACAGTAGGAATAAAAGAGATAAAAAATAATCCATCTATTATATCAAAGGGTGTAGAGGACAAAGATAATTATCTATTTATATCCAAAAGAGGAAAGCCTATCGCTGTGGCTATGTCCTTGGATAATGAAATATTTGAGCATGGATTTAAAAAATGGATTCTAATAAAAGCCTATCAAAAAGGAGATTTATCGCTTGGACAACTCTCAAAAGCTTTAAATTTATCTCATTTAGATACTATAAAAATGTTAGGATTATTAAGAATTGATATATTAGACTATGATTTAGATGATGAAATAGAAACTATAGAAAAACTATTATGATATACCAATCAATTATTAGTGATACAACTACATTAATTATCTTGGGTAAGATAAATAGATATGATTTATTAGAGAATATTTTTGACAAAATCTATCTACCAACAGAGGTCACTAAAGAAATTTCTATAAAAGCAGATGGAATTTATGAAAAAATAAGAAATAATCAACTATTTGAAATCAAAGAAATAACAGATATAGCCCTTTTTAGCTTAATAAATGGTATATTAGATAGAGGAGAGAGTCAAGCCATTGTTTTGGCAAAAGAGCTAAATTTAATTCTCTTGATAGATGAAAAAAAAGGCAGAAAAATAGCCAAAAATATGGGACTAAATATTATAGGTTTACTTGGTATTCTAATACTAAATGTAAAAAAGCAATATATTTCAAAGAAAGAGGCTATTATAATCTTAGAAGAGATAAAAAAATCAAAATTTAGAATCTCACAAAAACTTGAAAAGAGTTTTTTGGAAAAAATAGAGTAGGTTTATAAAATTATTTAAAACTAAATTAAAAAATTTTATCTATCTTTAAACCTATTCAACTCTTTTTTAATATTAGCATAAAGCTGTTTTAGCCATGGATATTTATCATTTTTGATATTTACACTCATATACCTAAAATCAACTGGAGAGATAATTACTTTTATATTTTTTATACCTACCTTTTTGGCCAAAAAGTATAACTCCTCTATATTATCATCTCCTATGGGGATACAACCTACTGTTTTATCGCTTCCATGTATCATAATATCCCCTCCCAAATGTGTTCGTTTGTCTCTTTTTGCCATTTTTTTATCAAATGCATTTGGATAACTTACCTTCATAGATAGATGAAATTTACTATTTGGATTTAAATAAGAGATTCCGTATATTCCCTCTGGAATCTGTCTATCTCCCTCTCTCAATTTTGGACCCAATTTCCCTGAGTAAGCACTAAATTTATAATCGTGTATATGTCTCCATTTCCTATGAAGTTGCCCCCAAACTTCCAACTTTTTCTCATGTTTTATAGCTATCAGAGTTAATTTTTTGGGATATATTATAAAGTCACTATCTGCAAGGTATCTTTTGAGTCTCTGTTGTGAGGTTAAATTCTCTTCAACTCTCTTGATAATAGTTATATTTCTCTCTATAATCTTAGTTTCAACTTTTGGTTCTGGACATACAGGACACTCTTTTTGAGTAACCAAGGGAGGAGGAGAAGTTTTCTCTTTTTTGACAAAATATTTATTATAATAGGGTTGCCAAATATCTTTTCCCAAAAAATAAAAACCCAAAATAGACAAAAAAATAGTTAAAAGTGTAAATAAAATCCCCAATAAAAATCCCCTCATATCTATAATACCTATTTAGTTATCTCATACTCTTTTAGAATATTTGCTATTTTTAATGCACCATCTTTTGGAACTAACTCTTGTAATTTTTTACTCTTCTCTTCCATATCCTCATCCAAAATTTCCATAACTTTGTCTGGTACTACCTCATCTTCTCTCATTATCCAAGCTACTCCTTGGTCTTGGAGAAATTTTGCATTATAGTACTGGTGGTCTCCAAAAGCATAAGGATATGGTATAAATAGGGTAGGACAACCAATCGCAGATAACTCCCATAAAGTAGAAGCACCAGCCCTAGCTATCGCAAAGTCTGCCTCTGCCATATAATCAGATAGTTTATCAGTAAATCCAAATACAGTAGCTTTTACATTTATATCTCTATATAGTTGTCTTACCTCTTGGATATTTCTCTCTCCTGCTTGGTGTATAATCTTTATACCCTTTTCATCTAATCTTCTTGCCAATTTTAAAGCCAATTTATTAATAGCTACTGCTCCCTGAGAACCACCAAGAAAAATAACTGTTTTTACTCTCTTTCTAACTCTTGCTTTCTGGAAAAACTCTTTTTTTATAGGATATATAGGGTTTTCTTTACTATAAGAAGAGATAAATTTATCACAATAGGGTTTTAAAAGCTTATTTAAAGAACCCATAGAGGCATTTTGCTCATGTATTACTAGAGGAATCCTAAGTATTTTTGAAGCAAAAGAGGTAGGTGCTGCAGAAAATCCACCTACCGAAAAGACAACTTTTGCATTAGTTTTTTTGAGTATCTTTATGGCTTGTAGTGTTGACTTTAATAGCATGTAAGCCGATTTAAACTTTCCCAAAACTCCTTGATTTACTACCCCTTGAGTAGAGAGAAAATGCTTTTCTCTAAAATCATTATCATTTTCAAACCATGCTCTATCTTGTCCTTTTGTAGAACCTATATAGATAAGATTTGAATCTTTTAGCTCTTCTTTAACGGCTTTTATAATAACTAAATGCCCTCCAGTTCCACCACCTGTCATAACTATACTCATTGCTTATTCCTTTTTTTTGGTATAACTTTTTTTGAAATCATCAATATCAAACCTATAATAATAGAAGAAGCAATAATTTGAGAACCACCATAACTAATAAAAGGAACAGCAATACCCTTAATAGGAGTAATACCAGATATTCCAAAACTATTGATTAAAAATGAAAATGTAAAAAGTAGAGCTGACCCTACGCAAAATAGATAATATGTTGGATTATCTACTCTAGCTGCTATTTTAAAAATACGAAATATAATAAATAACATTGTCAAAACCACAACCAAAATAGACAAAAATCCAAGCTCTTCCATCATTCCAGCTAAAACAAAGTCGGTGTGAACTTCTGATAAAAATCCAAGCTTATACTGCCCATTACCTAAACCTTGCCCCCAAAATCCACCATGATTTATAGCATCAAGAGAATTTGTAATCTGATAAGTTTGTAACCTATTTGCTGAATTATCAAAGGATAAAAACCACTCCTTGATTCTCTTTAGTCTATGAGGTTGAGTAATAATAAGTAGAGCCAATCCTACTAAACCTATACTAAATAACATAGAAAAAAATCTAAAACTACTTCCAACCAATACAAAAAGCACCAATAAAGTAGCAGAGATTACAACTGTTTGACCTAAATCTTTTTGAAATACTGCAATAAGTAGAGAAGATATTATCAAAATTACTACATATGGAATAAATACCTTTATCTCCTCTTTTATTGGCATATTTCCTCTAGGTAATCTAGTCCTAACCAAACTCCATGAAATAAAAGCTATAAATCCAATCTTATAAAATTCAACTGGAGTTATAGAGATAGAACCAAAATTTATCCACCTTTTTGCTCCTCCTACACTGTGTACCAAATTTTCAGGTAAAAGTGGCATAATAAGTAGTATGCCTAGAAAAAATAAAAATAGCATAAGCCCAATTGGTTTAAACCAAACATCTGGGTTTAGCTTTGATAGTATAACTATCAAGGTTATACCTATAACTATTGCTATAAGTTGCCTAATAAAAAAATGTGTATCTGTAAAACCGTGTTGAACTACTGTATAAGTTGATAGTGAGTAGCTCATCAAAAGACCTATTAAAAGTAGTATTATTGTAGCACCAAAGAGAGGTTTATCAATCATATTTTATCTCTTTTCCATATTTGTTTGCGATATTTTATCCAAAATTTTTAAAAAAAATAGTAAAATGGCACTCTTATATAGCATATACATTATAATTTGAAATAATATTTAATAGACTTAGGAAAAGTATGAAAGAAGAGTATGTAGAAAATAAGATAATAAGGTATAGAAGTGGTATTCTCTTGGGAATGTTTCTGGTGATTACTTTTCTTTTAACTATCTTTTTAATTAATGTTCTCCTCACTATAAATAGCGACCGACATGTCAAAAACAAGTATGCAACTATCAAAAATAGAGCTATGAGAGGTTCTATTGTCTCAGCTGATGGATACCTTGTGAGTTATAGTCAAAAACTCTTTAGAGCAGAAGTAAATACCCGTAGTATAGACCCTCGAAAAAAAGACCTCTTTATAAATCTATTTAGCATATATAGTGGTATTCCAAAATATGAAATAGAAAAAAAATTTCTAAATAGCTATGGTAGAGAGATAAAAGGTAGAATAGTTATAACCAGAAATATTAATGTTAGATTAGCAAGTGACCTAAAATATCTAAGCAAAAAAATGAATAGACTAAAGGTTTTTAGACCTCTAGACAAAAGTAAACCTCACTTAGTATTGGGATTAGATATTATAGAAGATGATGAGAGTAGATACTTTCCTCACCATGACCTATTAACTCCAGTAGTAGGATATATGCAAACAAAAGAAAATGATGGTTATAGATATTCAGTAGCTATAAAAGGACTAGAGAAAGCTTATGATTCATATCTATCTCCTAGTCAAGATGGAATCATTAGAGGAAAAAGAGATGTACTAGGTACCGTAATATTATCAGGAGATAGCAAAGTAATTCCTAGAATAGATGGGATGAATGTTCATATCAATATACCTCTTGATTTTCAAAAAGCAGTAGAGAGAGCTATAGATAAAAGAAAAAAACAGATTGGAGCAGAAGAGATACTTGTCGCTGTTATGGACTCAAAAAGTGGTGCAATATTAGCTTTGGCATCATCAGAAAGATTTGACCCAAAACATATCCACCAAAAAGATGTAAAAGCACTAAATCCAAACTTTTCAGAGTATCTCTATGAACCAGGTTCTGTTATAAAACCTCTAACTCTAGCCATAGCACTAGATAATGGAGTAGTTGATTTATATGAGAGTATAAAACTAGGTGGAAAATATAGAGTAAATGATAAATATACAATTACAGATGATAGCTATTTTGAATCTCTAACTCCAAGAGGTATAGTTATTCACTCATCAAATATCGGTATCTCAAAAATTGCTTGGAGATTATCAGGAAAAGAGCTATATGATGGATTTATGGCATTTGGACTAGCTCAAAAGAGTGGAATTGACCTCTCAAAAGAACTCGAAGGAAGAATAAAACCACCATATCAACTAGATTATCCGACATATAGTGCAAATAGTGCTTATGGATATGGTATGTATGTAAACTTTATGCAACTACTAAAAGCTTATAGTGCTTTTAATAATGAAGGAATTGCTGTAACTCCAAAAATAGCTAGTTATCTATCTGATAGCAATTATAAAGAGTATGATATAGAAAGTGAAGTACCAAACCTAAAAGCATGTTCTGCAAATACGGCTATGGATATTCATAATATTTTGGTATCAGTAGTTCAAAAAGGTACAGGAAGGTCAGCTAGATATGATGGTCTAGAGATTGGAGGAAAAACAGGAACAGCTCATATAGCCTACAAAGGTAAATATATAGATGAGTACCATAGTAGCTTTTTTGGCTTTGCAAATGATAAAGAGGGACACAAATATACAATAGGTGTGCTTTTTATAAAACCACTTAGAGCATATTTTGCATCAAAAACATCAGCTCCAATGTTTAGAGATGTAGTGGAAAAAATGGTAGAATTTGGTTATCTAGTTCCAGATAAACTTCAAGCTCAAATAGATAGACAAAAAAGAGCAAGTAAATAACTTTTAAGGAGGTAATAAAATGAAAAAGCTGTTTCTATCTTTGATTCTTTTGACTTTTTTTAATGGATGTGTAGGAGTTGACCCTCAAGGTAGAGGTTATAGTGTAGCTATTCCTTTGGATGTAATAAATTCTACTTTAGCAAAAAACTTTCCAGTTAATGAAGAGCTAAAATATGGAATTATTAGTGGTAACTTAAATATCTCAAACCCAAATGTACTTGGAAAAAGTGGAAAAGACAAACTAGGTGTTGGAACATCATTTAAATTTACAAATATGTTTATTCCAAACGGTATATCAGGTAGTATCAATCTCGCTTCAGGAATCAGATATGATGCAAATACCAAAAACCTTTATCTAAAAGACCCTATGGTAAATAGTATCAAATTTCAAAACCAATCTCTATTGACCAAACTTCCAGCAGGTATTCAAAATGCGATTGGTGTAGTTATCTCTGAAACTATTGCTAAAAAACCTATATATAATCTAGAAAAATCAACAGGTATTGCTACTAGCTTTGTAAGAGGCATTGATATTAGAGATGGACAAGTTTATATAATATTTGGACTATAAAAGATGAACAATAAACCCAAATATACTATATTCAACAATGCAAAATATGCAATAGAGGGATTTCTACATGCAGTAAAAACAGAATCATCATTCAAAATAGAACTGGCTTTTGCTGTTGTATTTTTTCCTGTTATATATATATTGCCATTTGAATTAATCTATAAATTGATTCTAATAGTTACATTTGTAATGATTCTAATAGTAGAGTTAGTAAACTCTGCTATTGAAAATGTGGTAGATTTAGTAACAAAAGAGAGGCATCCTTTGGCAAAGTCTGCCAAAGATATAGCCTCTACTGCTGTATTATTTACAGTTTTATTGCATATTTTATGTTGGATAATTATTTTATATCAGTTTTTATAAAATCTACTCAAGCAAACTTGGTGCAGATACAAACTGATAACCCTCTTGTTTCAAGCCTTCTACCACATCAGATAAATAGTCTGTTTTTAGAAATGGATGATAAAAGAAACTAGCAACACCATCTCTAACCACTTTTAGTTTTTTAGCAAATCTTATAGTATCTGCTGGTAAAAGTGGTCTATATCCTTGATTTGGTTCATCTTCTATATTGTGAATATTTTCAGGAATTATTGTATAACCATATAAATCTTTATGTATTACATAAGGATAAAACTGTCCTATAAATTGATATTTTTGATTTGTATCATTACTATCCTCATTTGGATAATATAAAACCCTAGCATACTGAACTGGATAAATTTCTCTAATAGCTCTATAATGATTAGCCCCAGCCATATAATGAGGTGCTTCCCATCCAAAAGCTGTAATTCCAATCTGATTAAATATATCCTTACCACTATTTATCCTATCAGTTGCCCAAGTTGCAGAATCATCCATAGTTGGTTTTTCATATATATATGGTAGATTTGGGTCACTCTCAATCACTCTCATAAACTCAAAATCATCTCCACTTAACCCATTATATGGATTTCTAATTTCTGATTCATTCATATCTGGAGTACTATATTGATGAGTTGTTCCATGCTGTACTATTGATATTCTTCCTTGGTCATAGAGAGTTTTCAATCTATCTCCTATCGGAGAGTCTGCCAAACTAACAGTAGTATCAACTCCACCATTTTCAATTCCCAATGGGTCTCTATAAAGAGGTATTGTTGCTACTGTAAAAGAGATATTCTGTTCTTGCATATAATTTGCAATAGCATTTAAATCATCAAGTTCTGTTCTAGCATCTACATCTTCTAATCTCATAATCGCTTTGTGTGATTCTGTATGATAGATATTGAGCATATCATGAAGTAGGTCAGAAAAAGCCAAGTATCTATCCTCTTCAGACATATAAGTAAATGGAATATCTCCTACATACCAAAATTTACCACCACCTCTAGTAATATAGGGTCGAATCGGAGTATTAGCTCCACTAGAGAGTGTAGAGTAGGCTGTTGAAAAAATTTTTGTTTTATTCTCATCTAAAATATCTACAATATTCAACTCTTCTTCACAAGCATAACTATTGTTTCCTTCACTCTCACAATGAGATGTATCAACCCCTGGTGTTGCAAAAGGAATTACACCCTTAAAAAGCTCAGTATCCTTATATTTTATTCTATTATAGTGGGCATTAGAAGATGTTCCTAGAAAATGTATTCCATAAGTATTTGCAAAACTTGTCTCATTTAGATAGTTATTCATCCAATACTCTTCAAGAGCATATAAATTATAATTCATCCAAACCACATTTTTATTATAATAAGCAATATCCCTAAAAAAGTTTTCATAAGCATCTCTTTGAGGAGTTCCTTGAGGATAATAACTCAAAACATCATATGTATTTCCTATATAAAAAATAGCTAATTTCTTATTCATATCATTAACTTTATACTCATCTGCTGGTTTTACTATGACACTATTTAATTCTTTGAAATGTCCTAATAGATTCTCCAAAAATATTGCATACTCTTTTCCCAAATAGCCATAGTCCCCTGCTCTATCATAAAGTACCAATACATCTTTTGGTCTATTTGGGTCTTTTTGTAGCTCTATATTATCAACTCTCAAAGAGCCTCTAACCAAAAAAGCATTTACAGAAATTAATTCATTATCTGGTTCAAACTCTTTTAAATCTGCTTCCAAGTCTCGACCAAAAGTATGCCAAATACCATCATTAGAGCCACTACCTAATCCATGATGAATATATTGAGTGTTATCTCCTATACCATAATTACTATCTACTGGGGTATAATAAAGATACCTATATCCTTTTATAGTTTTTAAAAGAATATATATAGTATAGTTTTCACTACTCTTCATATCCCATGTTATAATTGACTCTTCACAATTACGCCAAGAGTAAGTATCATTAAATGAACCTAAAATATAACCATTTTCCAAGCCACTACCATTTAAATCTATAACACTATTATTTCCCTCTTGTACTACTCTAATAGTAGCACCATCTGGAGTATTATCATATATACTCCACTCTTCACTAGTGTTACCATCTGTATAGATAGTAGCAAAAAGAAAATGATTAAATAAAATTAAAAAAAGTATTATTAATTTTTTGAAAACCATTTTTGTCCTTTTTTGATAAAATCTTATCATATTTTCTATGAACAAAAATAGTTATTTTTTGTTTAAAAAAATTATTTTAGAATAATTTTATTTAATACATTCCATAAAGGTTTTGATTTTGGTACCATATCCTGTTTGAAATACCACCAAAAATATCCACCTATATATCTAGGATTTTCTATTTTGAGAGTATAATATTTTTTGAGATATTTGGCTTTTTCTTCCTTTTTTGATGTTCCAACTTCCCCAAATCCCAATTTTGCGTTTGGAAACATCTTGCCCAAATCATCAAATACCTCCTCCCATTCTGACAAAGTAGGTTTATAGTTATCACAATCCTCCTCATAATAGCTAATAAAAAGATAATCTATCCCCTCCTTTACCTCATCACTCAATCTCTCTTTTGCCCAATCTCTCATCTTTTCATAAGGCTTACTCCAACATCCATCATTATATTTAAAATCATTATAATAGAGAGTCAAAGCAGTTTTGTAGCCTCTTCTTTTCGCCTCTTTATATCCATATATCGTCTTTTGAGCTACAACTTCTGGGTCTCCTGTCCACTCTCCATTGACTTCATTCCCTATTTCCCATATTTTTACCTTCTCTCCATACATATCTAAATATTCATTAACTCTTTTTTTATAAGCATCTATGGAGTAATCTTTTATATATTCAGAATCAAATAGTTCTCCCATAATATCAGTATATGGAGTTAATTTCTCTATTGCATTAGAATAAGTTTTAGCTGGGACTTTATCGAATACCAAACGAGTAGTTACTCTCTGAGAGAGAGACTTGAGAGCATCTACACTCTGGTCTATATTATCTATGGAATCAAGAGTCACTCCATAAATAATTTTATTTTGTGTTAAATTCATAGAAGTAGTATCAGAAGATTGACAAGATACCAAAAAACTAATCACTACTAATATCCTAATATATTTTAACAAGAAAAAATCCTATTTTGATTTAATATCAAATTGTAAATTTTGAAATATAAAATTCTCCTCATCTCCTTTACCTGAAGCTTCCTCTAGATTGGCTGTTCCTGTTTTGGAAATCACCTCTTGTCCCTCATCGCTTAGAGCAAAATCTACATATTTTTTAATATCATCATCTTTTGGTTTACCATTGATATAAAAATAGAGAGCTTGTCTAAGTACATATTTATCTAATAAAATATTCTCTTTTGTAGGTTCTACTCCATCTACTTTTAGCAACTTAATATTTTTATGTCTTGATGAACTAATAACATTATCAATCGCAAAGGCATTTTCATCTTTTGCTACCTCTTCTATTACAAAATCTGAATTTTTTACCTTTTTGGCTTTGTCTGTAAAGTCTTTATCAACATCATTAAATAGATGCTCTCTTGCACTTAGTCCTACTCCTGACCTCTTACTCTCTCTAACTATTAAATGAATAGGTTTATCCTCTCCACCTATCTCTTTAAAATTTGTAATCTCCCCTGTTAATATCTTTTTTATATTTTCTATGGATATATTATCTATTTTATTTTTTGGATTAACAATAAATCCCAAAGCCCCCCAAGCTACTTGTGTTGACCACAAATTCTTTTCAGCTTCATCATCTTTTAAAATCTCTCTACATCCTGCACCAATATCTGCTTTTTTATTTGCTACACCATCTAATACAAATAAGTCTCCTCCCCTCTCATTCATATTCACTTTTATTTTAAATTTATCCTCAAAAGCTTTATTTAACTCTTTCATAAACCCAACTCTTGTTACACCACAGGCATAAACTGTTAACTCTTTGGCACTCAAATTTATACCAAGCAAAATTATGCCTAATATCAAAATAGATAACATTTTCATCTAATTTCCCCTTAAAATTTAAACTGATATTGTGCTAAAATAGCATCATCTTTATAGCCTTTTAGACCACTCCACTCATCTTTATCTCCACTTGCTACAACATAATTGAGCTGAATTCTATGCTCATTTCTAATCTTTTTAGCACTTCTATTCATTTTATTATCTCTTGGTTCTAGATAATAATTAAACCCTATAAAAGTATTCCCTAAATCTGTCTCTTCTCCATCTTTTTTAGATGTTCCTTGTATATGTTTAGTAGCAAATTCTAGCGTATCTGTGAGGTAATATGTTCCTGTCAAAGAAAAAGTCGTTTCATCCCAATTATCAACTCCCCTCAAATTTTGAGCATCAAAATACTCAAATTTTAAATTTCCCTTCTCCAAATGAGAGTCCAATCCCAGATTAAACGCTTTATATGCTTTTGTATCAGAACTCAATGGTACTCCATCTATCTCTGTTCCTTCTATACCTCCTGCTTTTTGAGATATACCATAAGAGACTTCTGCATGAAAAACTTCAGTCCAATCGAACATAATTCTACCACTATAAGCATTGGCATCTCCAGTATGTGCATTTATAACTGCTCCACTTCTCCCTGCTTGATTTGCTATCATCAAATCATATCCAAAGCCTTTCCATGGTCTCTCATGTCCCATCTCAAAACCATTAACTTTTCCATTATTACCAAATCCCAAATCTCTTCCAGAGAGCATAACTCCCATACCTCTCTCAAAGGCTAACTGTTTATCAAATCCTCTCTCTACAACATCGAGGTTCCAACCTGGAGTAGTAAATCCCATACCAACTGGCTGTTTCATAAGTCCAGCTTTAATAATACATCCCTTATCAAAAAGATATGAAATAAAAGCATCTTTTACCATATCTGGTAAACCTACTCCAGCATTATCTGTGTGAACTTGATTAAAATCTAAAAAAACTTTTGCTCTAACTTTATTAACTACATATTTCCATCCCAATCTAACTCTTTGAGCCTTAAACTCAACAGAGGCATCTTGGTTATCAGATATTGCTCCATCTCCAGCTCTTGCCTCTAACTGAGTAAAACCAAATATCTGTAGTTTTCTATCTTGGTCATCTACTTTTGTTTGCATATCAAATGCAAAAGATTTTGAACCAACTGATAGTAATAGAGCTATCAAGCCCAACCTCACCCTTTTCATAATATTATCCTTTTTTATCCTATAAAACTATTTCGTAGTCAATCCAGCCAAATTCCACACCTGAACTCCACCACGATAAAATCTTAATTTATCTGCTGGGTAACCCATATCAAGTAAGCTTTTTATAGCCAAAGTTGCTTGGTCATCCCAAACACCATTTCCAAAGATAAGCAGTGTTTGAACATTATCAAAATTCCATTTACCATTAACTTTATGTCCACCCAATAGAGTTAAAATTTTATTGATATATTTTCCCTCTTTTTTGAGCATTGTATAAGGTAGATTTATAGAGGCTGGAATTGTACCTTTTTTATACCAGTTTCTAGTCCTAGCATCTATCAAAAGCATATTACTATTATCTTTCATCTCTTTGATAAACTCTAAAACTTCTAACTCTCCCACAGTTTTAACATCTCCAATACTCATAGGTTGAATACAGTTAGGTGGACACTCTTTATCTGCATTTAAAAAAGCACTATTTAATCTACTGTTTGGCTTTTGTGTTCTTTTTATAACTACATCAACACCTTTATCTTTTGCAACAATAGAACTAATATCTTTTGTAATCTTAATATCTTTAGCTATGACCATTTGAGTCTCTATCAATATTAGGGTTATTGCAACTATGCTTATTTTCATTTTATTCTCCTATATTTTATTTTTTTATATTTAGAGGGATAACCAATGTAGTACCTGGATATATAATATTACCATTTCTTATCTTGCTTTTATTGGCATTATATATTATCCTATACTTTTTTGGGTCTCCATAATATTTTCTTGCTAAATCAGAAAGATTATCTCCTACTTGGACTCTAATTGTTACAGACTCTTCATCTGCCTTTATAACTTTGATTTTCTTTTTAGAGAAATCATCCAAAATAGACTTAGCAAACTGTTTTGCTTCTTTTGTACCACTCTTTTCAGCTACTTTAACCAAATGCTCTAAATTCTCTTTTGTTTTTTCCAAATTCTTTTTTCTCTTTTTAGATGCATCCTTTACAAGCTCTAATAGTCTCTTTTTTACCTCCTCTTTTTTGTTCTTTTGAGTTTCAGCCTCATTTACCAAAGATAAAAGTTGAGATTCTATTTTTTCTCTTTTATCTTTTGAGTCTTCTGCCTCTTCTACTAAACTTATTAATTCATTCTTGATAGAATCTGCATTACTCTCCTTGTGATAAGATTCAACTAAATTCTCTAAACCCTCTTTTATATTACCATTTGAACTCTTTTCTACAACTTCATCTACTAAAGCCTCTAAATCTTTAGCGGAACTACCCTTTTCTTCTTCTTTTGA
>Ga0256843_1002359_pt1 | contig 13849 bp, 17 predicted proteins | sample AlvinellametaG_FD_191572 | JGI IMG/M metagenome (GOLD analysis project Ga0256843, IMG submission 191572) | Pompeii worm associated microbial communities from hydrothermal vent at the East Pacific Rise, Pacific Ocean - Alvinella | ecosystem: Host-associated > Annelida > Integument > Unclassified ... | reverse complement strand
AGAAATATAAAATTTAAAAAAAAGATATCAAAAACATTTGATATAAGTATAGATAAATTAGAAATACTAGGTACTAAAAAAAATACTATAAAATATAAAAATAATATTTATAGATCATTGGATTTAATAAAATCAAATTTAACATCTGATAATTTTTTTAATAATAATGAATTTAAACTTTTTGTTGAAAAATTATTTAAAGAAAATAAAAAATTATTATTAGAATTAGGTTTAAAAGATAAGCCAAAATTAGATATTAATAAATTTAAATATACTCAATGGGAAAAAGATATAGTTAAATTAAGTAAAGAATCAAAACATATATTAAATTGTGAAATAAAAAATGATATATTAAAAACATCTTTTATTGATAATAATATTATTATTAATTATAAAGATATAAATAGAAAAAAATTATTAGAATTATTAGAACATATATATAATGATAGTAAAAGAATCTTAGGATATCATTATTATCTTAGAGATTTTGTAGGTCAAATAGCTGAAATTAATAATAAATATGTATTAATAGATCATAAACATATTAGTTATGATCCTTTTCAAAATTTTGAATTAATGTTATTACAATTATGGATACCAGGACATCAAAAACTAAAAATAACAGATAAATATCCAAAAAATTATTATTATGATATAGAAGTATATGATGATCATGATTTTACATTATATGATTTAACAACAAAGGATAGAAAAATATATGAATTATTCAATTAAAAAACTATTAAAATATTCAATAAATAATAATCTTAAACATATTCCAAGTGCACTTAGTCAATTTAGTTATCTAAAATATGTTCTTCCTGTTATAAAAAAAGATTTTAATATAGTAATAGGTAAACCATTTGGTTCTCAAGCATATTATACAATATGGGAAGAGCTTGGATATATTAAAAAAGATGATAAATTAAGTTATGGTGTTAAACATGAAGAATTAGATTTTGTTAGTTTTAGTGAAGAGACTCTAGGAAATGCTTTAGGTGTGGCATCCGGTATTGCTACTGTTTCTGATAAGGTTACTTATTGTAATATTAGTGATGGTGCGTTACAAATGGGTCCAACATTAGAATCTATAATGTATATTGGTAAAAACAAACAAAAAATATTATTAACTGTTGATTGTAATGATGAACAGTTAACAGGAAATACTAATGATATTTTAAATATTAATTCAAGTAAAATTAGAGATATTTTTAAAATGTATGATTGGAATGTTTATTTAGTACCAATTTATTTACAAGATAAAAATGTAAAAATATTTACAAAAGAAGATATGATTCAAATAATAGAAACACAACATTTTGATAATAAACCAACAGTATTGATTTTTGAAACTATAAAAGGTTATGGAGTTACAGAGATGGAAGATGACCCAGTAAAATGGCATTATAAATCATTGAAGGATATAAATGAGGTCACAATTAAGTAAAAATAATATATTTATAAATAAAGCTATATTAATACATAGTGATAAATATGATTATTCTAAAATTATTTTTATAAATAATACTACTAAAATTGAAATAATTTGTCCTATACACGGTTCATTTTGGCAATTACCCAAATATCATATATCAAAAAAAAGAGGTTGTAAAGAATGTAGTTATGATAATATTAGGGTATTAAAAAATAAATCCATAAATATTGATCACGATAGTAATTTTAAAAAAACATGTATAATAAAATACAGAAATAAATATATTTATATCGATAAAATAAAAAATCATCATTTAGCAATAAATATACTATGTAAAAAACACTTGTTATATTTTAAACAGACACCTATGTCACATTTAAAATATTCTGCTTGTCCCTCATGTTCATTAAATCGTAAAAAAGAAAAATTTATAAAAAAATCAAGAATAATACATAGTGATAAATATGATTATTCTAAAATTATTTTTATAAATAATACTACTAAAATTGAAATAATTTGTCCTATACACGGTTCATTTTGGCAATTACCCAAATATCATATATCAAAATATGGATGTCCTTCATGTAGTTCATCTAAAGGTGAAAATTTAATTCAAGAATATTTATTAAATAATAATATAAAATTTATAAAAGAAAACCGGTTTTATAATTGTAAAAGCAAAAATACTTTACCATTTGATTTTTATTTAATAGATTTAAATATTTGTATAGAATATGATGGAATACAACATTTTAAACCAATAGAATTTTTTGGTGGAGATAAATCATTAAAACAAATAAAATTAAGAGATAATATTAAAACACAATTTTGTATAGATAATAATATTGAATTAATAAGGTTTAATTATAAACAAACTAAAAATAAAATAAAGGATATATTAAATGAGAAAATATATAGCGAAACAATTAACAGAAGATGAATATTTATTACATGCTGATATGTTTAATACTAAAAACTTTCCAACTAAAGCTACAGTTATTAATACTGGTTTAGGAGAAAGTAACTTATTAAATATTGCAGGTGGAATTGCATCTCAAGGTAAAAATGTTTATATATATGGTGTTGCAGGATTTATAATACATCGTTTAGAACAACTTAAATTTAGTTGTAAACATTTTGGAGCCAAACATGGAAAGATTATAATTTTTAATGCTGGAAAAGTAGGATACGAGGGTTTGGGGATAGGTCATAAAATGGATGATGATATAGATATAATGAGAATGTATGATATACCATATTTTCAACCAAAAATATTAAATAATTTAAAGATAGTTTTAAAAGATATAGAAACAGAAAATAATGGATTATTTTATATACAATTAGGAAAAGATTTTAAAAGATAATAATCTTATTATAGAAATTATAATAAGATATAAGGAAATTAAAATGGAAAAAATAAAAAAAGAATTAGAAAATATAAATACAGAAGCACCGAAAGAAATGATATTCGATTTAAGTAATGAATATCCTGAAAGAAATAAATATTTTTTATCAGTATTGAAGGATGATAAATATTACTTTATGTATTCATATAAAAATAAATTATGTTATACTAATGGAATCATTATAATCGAGGTTGGTGGTTATAGAGATAACTTCACACCAATAATAACATTAGATGATTTCACAACATTTGATGATATTACTATTATTGGAAAAGAATCGCATAGAAAATCAGATTATGATAAAATTGAAGAAATTTTATCATTATATAAAAGGAATTAAAATGAGTTATTTTAAAGATATAAAAGTTGGAGATGAAATATATGGTTTAGTATATGGATTAGGAAAAGTTGTTAGAGAGAGTGATAGCTATTATAGATTTGAAGTTGAATTTGAGAATGGTCATACAGTTCCTTATACAATAGATGGTATTCCTTCATGGAATACAAGATTAGATTACCAAACAGTATATTATAAAAATGATATAGATGTAAGTGAATTTGATTTCTCTCCAAATATAAATGAATTATTAACACCTAAGCAAATTATTAAATTAAGAATAAAAGGAAAATTATTAGTTAAATGTCGTAGTGATATATGGTTTCCATCAGATAAATGTCCAATTGAAACAATTCAAGATTTTCTTGAAAACAATCAATTAAATAGATTTAAAAAGAAACCTGAATTATATGATGTGTGTTAACTAATATATATAATAAAAATAGGAAGAATTATAATGACAAAATATCAAATTAAGAAAACAAAATCTACAGTTATTGCTTTAATGCAAGAAATATTTTACAATGAAGAATGTGAATACATATTTAGTTCAAAATTACTTGAATATGGTAAAAAAGATTGTGGATTAGAATTACATGAATTAGAAGATCTTATAGATAGTATAAATGAGGTATTTGATACAGATATAGAATTTGATAATGAAAAAATATGTTTAGAAAATATTGGTGATTTATTCGAATATATTATTAATGAATTAAATGTTAAATAATATATTAAGAATAATATGATTGTGGTTATAATAAAACAAAAGTATATAAGGAACACTAAATGAAAGAAAAATTAAGAAAAATATTTAAAAATGCTAAAACATTTAAAATTGCAATATTGTTATTATTTGCAGTAGTATTTATATTTTTAGGAAATAGTAAAATTGCTGTATTTATTATAGGTTTAATGATAGGATATTTTTTAGTATATGGTATTGAAAATATATCTAATAAATTATTTGAAGAAAATATATCTAATAAATTATTTGAAGAAAATGTATCTAATAAATTATTTGAAGAAAATATATCTAATAAATTATTTGAAGAAAATGTATCTAATAAATTATTTGAAGAAAATATATCTAATAAATTATTTGAAGAAAATGTATCTAATAAATTATTTGAAGAAAATGATCAAAAAGTATTTGAAGATGGTTGGAATGAGATGATAAAATTTAGAAATGATTTAGAAACTATAAAATGGTTAGGACATGATGAAGGTTGGGATTTAGCCATTAATAAAATTAAAGAATCATTAGATGATATCTTAAAAAAATATCATTATAAAGATTTTATAAAATAGTAGAGATTTTATCTCTACTATTTTCTTGTTGTTTAAATCAATAATGATTAAATAAAATCATTATTTTAATATAGAAATATTATATATTAAAGGAAAATTATGAAAAATATATTAATAACAGGTGACAAAGGTTACCTAGGAATGCATATACAACATATGATTGCACAAAAATTTGATGATATAAATATTATAACATTAACAGAAAGAATTGAAGATGATTTCTCTATATTTGATAATATAGAACAATTAGATTGTATTATTCATTTAGCAGCTATTGCTAATACTTTTGATAAATATACAGATGATGAAATTAAAAAAGATATTGATAGAAATAAATTAATAATAAGATTAGGATTAAAACATAACATTCCTATTATATATGCTAGCTCAGAAGTAATATTAGATGATAATGATAATTCTGTATATAAGTATGTTAAAAAACATTGTATAAATGATTATAACACATTATGTGATAAAAGTATAATTATGCATATACCTCGAGTATATAGCGCTGATAGAGAACAAGGTTTAATACCTAAGTTATTGAAAAATAAAATTCCAGAAAAAGATTTAAATAAAGAAATTGAATTTATAGATATTAAAGATTTTTTAAAAATCATAGAAGATTTATTAAATCATAAAATTATATGGAGTAATAAAAGTAATCTAAGGTTTAGATTTACAACTAATTGGGTTAATAAAGAAAAATTAACATTGAGAGAAATAAAGGAAAAATATGAAAAAAAAAGTAACAGTAAATAATACATATTGTGATATTTGTGATATTGTTTTAGAACATTCTGGTTTTTGTGTAAGTGATTTAAAAGCTTACCCTCATCATTGGATACAAATAGGTGATGTTGATTTATGTTTTAAATGTGCAGGTAAAATATTTGATAATTTTTATGTAAAAGATATATCATATAAATCATTAAAAGATAATATAGATGTATTTAAAACTAAATATAATATAACATCTACAGATAATATGTTATTTACTAATTTAGATAATGCAATTAATAATTTAACATATGAAGGAAAATAAAATGAAGGAAAATAAAATGAAAAAAAATAATATATTAATATTATGTGGAACTCATGGTAATGAACAAAGTGCAATTGAATTAGGTATATATTTAGAAGAAAAATTTAAATATCATAATCATATAACAGTATTTCCATTTGTAAATAAAACAGGTATATTAAATAACTCTAGAGAAATGGTTCTAAATAAAGTAGGAAATGATTTAAATAGAAGTTTAGGTCAATCTATTAAAGAAACAACAACATCGTATACAGAAGCTGTTTCAAGTTTAGTTGAAAATTATGATTATGTAATTGATATTCATAATTCACCAAAATGTGCAAATTTTTTCTTAGTTGATAATGATAATAATAAACAAAAAGAAATTATCAATATTCTAGAATTATCTAATCAAAGATATGCTAGTAGATATAGTAAACAAGAAACTATTAAAGCTTATGTAAATAATAATACAACCAATATTGGTTTTACTTATGAATTTTCTGGTATGGATCAAAATACAACATCTGAAAATATATATATGGAAATTGCTAAAAACGATATTTTAAGGTTTGTAGAATTTTTAGAAACATATATTAAATATAAAACAATGCATGAAAATATAGATGAATTAATAGAATTATCACAATTAAAAGATATAAATATTATTGATGAAGGATTTTTAAAATATAGTATAGATGTTAATGATATTGTTCGATCAAATGATTTATTAGGAACATTATATAAATTTAGTGATATGAATCTACTTTCTAGTAATAGTGAAAAACAAAATATTATAAATAATACAGAAAAAAATATTGAGATTATAGCGATATCACCATGCGGTGTTCAAAAAGGACAATCAATAATTTCTTATAGAGAAATAAAGGAAGTTTAATGAAAACTATTTTAGTAACAGGAGGGGCTGGTTTTATTGGCTCTTCTTTAATTAAAGAACTTTTAAAAAGCGGTTATAATATTATATCTCTTGATTTAAATCATAGAGATAATATAGATAAAAATTATATTTCATATGATATAGACTTATCAAATAATAATACAATAGATTGGTTTATTTTAAATGAAGATATTGAGAATGTTGATTTAGTTATACATTTAGCAAGCCCAATTGGTGTTGATAATATTATTAATAATCCAAAAATTACTTTACAAAAAGCAATAGATATAAATATGAATGTTCATAAATTATGTAGTTACTTGAATTGTCCAATTATTTTTAGTTCATCAAGTGAAGTTTTTGGTAACAATGATTGTATTGAAGATAATTCAGATTTTAGTATTATTAATACTAATGATTCTTTAAGAAGTTCTTATGCATCTCAAAAATTAATGTTTGAACAATTTTATAAATCTCAAGATTATAGTGCAACTATAGTTAGATTTTTTAATATAATTGGTCCAACACAAGTAACTGAGGGAATGATTGTTCCAACAATGATTAAAAATATTTTAAATAAAGAACCAATTACTATTAAAGAAAATGGTTATAGAAGTTATTGTTATATTGATGATTGTATTGTAATGTTAAGATATATTATTGCTAAGATATTAACAGATAATAAAAATGAATTAACTTATAATAAAAGTTTAAATGTTGGTTCTCCTCAATCTTATAATTATGTAAGTGCATTAGATATTGCTAAAACAATTTGTAATATTGTTAATATTGATATTAGTACAAATATATGTTATGAAAAAAATCATAAAAATTATATTATATGTAGAGGATTACATGATATTCATGCTGAACTTAAAGAAGTTGTATATGAGGAAAATTCGAATCATTTTAAACCAATTGAAACTATGTTAAAAGAAATAGTTAAATATAAATTTAAGGAGTTTGTTCATGGAGAATAGAAAAAAAATAAGTATAATAGGTAATTTAGGAATAGTTGGTTCAGCAATTCATGCAAATCTAAAAGATGTTGATACTGTTTGTTATGATAAACAATTTGAAATTTTAAATAAAAAGAATTATATATTAATGAAAGATACTTCTGCTGTATTTGTATGTGTACCTGTTGATACTAAAAGTAATGGTGAATTAGATTTAGATAATATTTATGATGTATTAAATGTTCTCTATAATAAAAATTATAAAGGTTTGGTTATTATTAAATCAACTATTGATTATGAAAATCTTCATCTTTTACAACAAAGTTATTATAAAATGAAAATTGTTTATAATCCAGAGTTCCTTCAAGATATTACTGCAATAGAAGATTTTAAAAATCAAGAGTATATTATTTTTGGTGGAAGATCTACAGATTGTATTGAATCTAGAGATTTATTTAAAGAAATTTTTGAATTTAATTGTGAAGCTTGTACAGATGAATGGAAAGAAGTTAAATATGAATTATGTTCTTTTGAACAAGCATCTATGTTTAAATATTTAAGAAATTTTAAACAATCGTTGAATGTAATATTCTGGGAAGCTGTTCATGATATGACTTGTAATAATTCAAGAATAATTAATGAGATGATGAAACAATTACCAGTTAATGATAATGCTATTGTTGGGTTAGATGGGTTTAGAGGTTATGGTGGTAAGTGTTTACCTAAAGATAATGCTAGATTATTAAAAATAACAGATAATAAATTAGTAGAAAATGTTATTAATTATAATATATCTTTAGCAAAGCGTAATTCATAAAGGAATAAAATGTTAAAAAGAATTAAAGCTGAGCAACTACAAGCTCGTAAAAATAAAGATAAAGTTAAGAGTACTATCCTTACAACTTTATATGGTGAATGTGCTATTGTTGGTAAAAATGATGGTTCAAGAGAAACTACAGATGAAGAATGTTTTAAAGTTATTACTAAGTTTCTAAAGAATGCTAAAGAAATTCAATCACGGTTACTTACAAATTCTTTAATTGAAGGTGGAAGTGATGAAACAACATGTAGAATTATAAATATTAAAGATGAGATTAATTTATATGAATCATTTCTTCCTAAACAATTAACAGAAGAAGAATTAACAGAACATATAAAAGAAACAATTGCTTTAGGTGCAAACAATATGGGTGCAGTTATGAAATGTTTAAAACAAGAGTTACCAGGATTATATGATGGTAAATTAGCAAGTAAAATTACAAAGGAATTATTATGATAAGTGGAGCTGCAGGAATGAGTAACGAATTAGTTAAAAATAGAAAAAAAGAAGTTGAAAAAATTAAGAGATTAAATAATATAAATTTAATAACATTATTTATGAAATCACAAGATTATATATTAAATGAAGAAGAATCATTTTTAGAATATTTTGTTTTTCAAAAAAATAAAAAATATATTGCTGTTACTATTGGTCTTAAATATATGAGATTTCCAAATGGTAGTAAAATTAGTATGAAAAATTTTAATTATTTAAAATATGGAGTTACTGAAAAAATTAATATTATTGATGTTCTTAGTAAATTTGGGGATCATGTTATATCATATCATATATTATATAAATTTAAAAATAGTTTTATATATGATGTTGATAAAAAATTTAATACTAAATTGTTTGCAAATAATTTTATTAAAGATTTAAATTTACATAATAAAATTGATGCAATTCATACACAATTACGTACAAGTACATCAGATGAAAAAATTGAAGAAATTTATTTTTATAAAGATAAGAAATGTATATTAATGATTGAATTTCATAATTTACTAGGAATGATTAAAGATATTGATCATAGTATTTTTAATGAAGAAAATTTTAGAATTTTCCATAAATATATTATTGATTATGTAAAAGAAATGCAATTAAAATTTAGTTAAGATTATATAATGAATAATTTTAAAGTGCCTCAGTTGTTTTATACTTCTGAGGCATTAATTAATAATGGTTATAGTAAACAATTATTAGATCAACCTGTAATTCGATTATCATTTGATAATGCAATAATTAAAGGTTTATCTTTAAAAGAAGATGATAATAAAGTGTTAACAAAGTATGTTTTAAATATAAAACAATATGTAAAGGTTAAACTTAATAATGATTTTGTTTTCGTACTAGAATATTATGTTGATTTATTTAAAATAGAATATTTAGATTCATAGAGAATTTTCTCTATGAATTTCTTGTGGTTTTTTTTATATAAAAAAATTATAGAGAAAATATATGAAACATAACAAATAAACATAGCTAAATAAATATCATCTTTTTATTTGTGCTTAAATTCAAACAAGATGAGAAATTAGTTCTGCAGAATTAATATGAAGAAAGGATTATACATATGCAAAAAATTGAAATGTTCAATGAAAGTGCTTTTGTAGCTGATAATGTAAAATTATTAGAAGAATCAACTTCTATTGGAGAACTACCTAAAATAAAATTTAAAGCAAAATTACAAGAAGCTAATGTTAAAAATAACAATGGTAGAATGTATAGTCCTGAAGTGTTGGCAAAAATTGTTCAACAATTAAAGGATAAAGCTTTAAATAGATCATTAGTTGGAGAGATGGATCATCCATCTCCTCAAGGTGATGATAAAGCTAAATTAAAAAGAAGCTCAACAATTAGTTTACAAAATGCATGTGTTGTATTTACTAAATTAGAATTTGATGGTTCTTTTATTTTAGCTGAATGTGAAACAATGACTAATACTAAAGGTATGGAATTGTATCGAATGTTAAAAGATAAAATCGTTTTTGGTTTTTCTTTAAGAGCATTTGGTGGTAGTTCTCAATTACCTAATGGTACTATTATGGTTGATGTTAATACTATTCATAGTTTAACATTTGATGTTGTAAGTAATCCTTCACATCCATCAGCTGTAGTATATGAAATCATTGAAGAAAATGCTAATATAGATGATATTATTTCAGTAGCTAATACTCTATTTGAACATAGTTCAAGTGAAGATATTGTTGAAATAATATTAGAAAATGATAGTTTTGATTCACAAATGACGGGTAGAAATCTAGATGGTGAGCAAGTATGTGCATGTTCACTTGATGGAAGTTGTATTCAAGGTACAATTGAAGAAAGTGTACAATATATGTTAAATTTATCTTTAACAGAAAATACATTAAAGAGATTTGATCTAAAATTATTTTAGATTAAATTTATAAGTTATTTTAATAATTAGTATAACAAATACTAGATAAAATAAAAACAAAATTTAAGCAATTATAAATATACTATTTTTAAAAAAATTCTAGGACAAAAAATAAACTGTATATAACAAATACTAGATAAAATAAAAACTAAAAATTAAGGAAAAATAAAATGAATGAAAATTTAATTTTACAAAACTATTCTGACTTCTTACAAGAGAATACAGAACTATTCGAAGAGAGTGCAACTGCGTCAACAATTATTACTGATAGTATGACATATGATTCATATACAAATAAGTTACTTGAAGGTATTGAAGAAAGTTCTGCAAGAACTATTAGAGATATGTTTGATAGACAAAGAGATGTTCTTTTAGAAGAAAGTTCAAGTTTAATGGGTACATCTGAAGGTATCACATATGCTGTTGCTTCTTTCCCAATGTTAGTAGATTTATATGCTGATCCTCTTTTATCTAAAGTAGTATCTGTTTATCCTTCAACTGTTCCAACTATGTCTATTCCTAGACTTAAATGGGTATCTAAAATAATTGATATTAAAGGTAACACAACTGAATTTGAATTCCCTAATGCTGAGAAATCAATAAGAGTTGGTTTTGAAACTGTTACAATGGGTCAATATGGTAATGTATTTGATATTGCTCTTGGAGATGATTTAAAAACTACAAAAAGTGAATTTAGATTAAATAAAAGAAATTTCAAAATGACTTCTGTTACTGTTGTTATTGATGGAACTGATACAAATGTACCTGTTATTGCTGTAGCTGATGCTAGAGGACACTTTGTTGCTGAAGATGTTGAAGTTGGTGGATTATCTGTAGATGGTATTTTATTTAAAGTTGCTGGTCAAATTAACTTTGAAACTGGTGATGTAACATGGAATGTTATTAATCTTGAAGGTTCAACAGTTGCTGTTACTGCAAAAGAAGCTACTCTTAGAATGAGAATTCAAGGTGTTGGTAATGCTAAAGGTGTTGTTAAAGCTAGACCAAAACAAGATGTTCTAGATATTAACTGTGATATTGAAGATTCATTTGAAATTGAAAATATTGAAGAAGTAATCCAAGATTGGAAATCACTTTATAATTTAGATATTATGTCTCAACTTAAAAATTATGTTAAAGATCAAATCAAATTAAATAGAGATTTTGAAATTGCTGAAATATTAGAATCTAATATTCCTGTTTGTAAACAAAATGGTCTTTATAGAGAAGTTGACTTTAGTTCTGTTGCATCTGCTACTGATACTAAACCATCTACTGTTATGGATATCTTCAGAAACTTAGTTCCTGTACTTGTATCTCTTATCGAAAGTTTAAGAAAGAAAACAAGAATGGAAGTTAAATATTTAGTTACTGGTATTGATGGTGCTGCTATTCTTAAATCATTACAATCATTTGCTGTTAGTATTGATAAAATGGAAGGTACTGTAGGTCAATCTGGTGATACAGTTGGTTCATTTAATAAATTAGAAGTTATATCTTCTTTTGCTGTTGGTGATGATTATATTTACCTTATTCCTAAAGCTGAGTCTTTAAGTCAATCAACATTAGTTGAAATTTCACACAAACCACTTTATGTGATTGTTGAAACAACAAACTCAATTAAAAGAACATTTATCAAGTGTAGAAACTGGATAGGTTTAGTTAGAAATGAAGCTGTTGCGACTGTTCATTTAAAAGGTTATGAAGCTGCATTAGGTCAATCTTAATAATTATATCATATGAAATATTGATTTATTTCATATGATAATTTCTTGTGTCTTAATTTATAAAAATTAAAATAAATACATATTTTAATATAGAAATATTATAGAAAGGAAATTATAATGAGTGAATCAATTTTTAACCATAAATTATTATTTAGAATAAATAAACAATATTTTAATTTAAATAATGGTTTATTAAAAGACGAATATAAAATATCTCCATATATAGATGAATATAATGAATTAATAAATAATATTCCTTTTAATCATAGTTATACAAATATTAAAATAATATGTTATATATTAAAAAATAAATTAAAACAAGAAGACTTAAAATGTTTAGAATGTAATAATAATGTTGAAATATATTGTAATAATTTTAATAGTGTTAGAGTTAGAGATGTTTGTTCAAAAGAATGTTTAAAAAAATATAAAATAAAAATATCAAATTCTAAACAATTTAAAGATAAAGTTAAACAAACTAATTTAGATAAATATGGAACTGAGTATTATTTTGGATCAGATGATTATAAATTAAAAACAAAACAAACTAATATTAATAAATATGGAGATGAAATATATCAGCAAACTAAACAATTTAAAGAAAAAATTAAACAAACTAATATTAATAAATATGGTGTTAAAAATGTAATGCAAGTTAAAGAAAATATCAATAAAGTTAAACAAACTAATTTAAAACGATATGGAGTTGAAAATGTAATGCAATTTAAAGAAAATATTAATAAAGTTAAACAAACTAATTTAAAACGTTATGGAGTTGATTCATATAGTAAAACAGAAGAATGTAAATTAAAAGTTAAACAAAATAATATTAATAAATATGGTGTTGAATCATATTTTCAAACAGAAGAATTTAAAAATAAAAATTATTCTAAAACAGAAGACTTTAAAAATAAGTTAAAAAAAGCAGCATTATTAAAGATAAAGAATTATCATTTCTGGAATAATAATAAATTTATAGAAGATAATTTCTTTACAAAAGAAAAATATATAAAATTAGAATATTTTATGAAATTTTTTGAAATTTCAATTTCAACAGCTTATAAAAAATTAAAAGAATTAAATATTGATTATAAAAAAAGGAAAAATGTTTCTGAAGCAGAGTATATAATTAATGATTATATTACTAGTTTTAATTTAGAAACAATACAAAGTGATAGAAAAATTCTAAATGGTAAGGAACTTGATATATTAGTTCCTGAAAAAAATGTAGCATTTGAATATTGTGGTTTAATGTTTCATAGTCACGGTATAAGTGATTATTCAATGTTTAATAATCCTAAAGAAGATAGATATAAACATTCTAAAAAATACGAAGAGGCTAAAGAAAAAGGTATTCATTTATATACTATATTTGAAAACGAGTTCATAGAGCTTCATAAACGCGAAATATGGTTTAGTATGATATCAAATGCTCTAGGAAAGAGTTCTCATCGTATAGGCGCTAGAAAAACAGATTTAAGAATAGTTAACAATAAAGATAAAGATGAATTCTTAGAAGCAAATCATATGCAAG
>Ga0256843_1002358_pt1 | contig 13855 bp, 12 predicted proteins | sample AlvinellametaG_FD_191572 | JGI IMG/M metagenome (GOLD analysis project Ga0256843, IMG submission 191572) | Pompeii worm associated microbial communities from hydrothermal vent at the East Pacific Rise, Pacific Ocean - Alvinella | ecosystem: Host-associated > Annelida > Integument > Unclassified ... | reverse complement strand
CACCTAAACCATCAGAGTTTACTACTGTTACCTCAGGAGCTTTATCTCCAACATTTACTTCATTACCTAATAACTCTACGTCTTGACCTTTGAATTTAGTTGTTGCCATATTCAAATCCTTTTATTTAATTTTTACGCTTTTGCGTTTTGTTGTCAGAAGTATATTTTAAATCGGATAATAATTGTCTTATTTAAAAAAAGAACAGATTTGTATAAGTTTATATTAAGTTTTATAGTTTGCTTTTAGGCGAGATGTCCAACTCTTCTAATGATGAAAACATTCCTTCTTTATACATATCTACTGCAACTCTTCCTATCATAGCCGCATTATCCGAGCAATATTTCAACTCACTAAGAAGCAGTTTAGCACCAAAGGGCTTTAAAAGCTCTTCAATCTGCGCACGCAGATAAAGATTCGCACTTGCTCCTCCTACTATGGCAAAAGTTTTTGGAGGGTGTGTTTTGAAGTATTTTTTAAGCTTCATTGTAAGGTGTTTAGTAGCGATATGCTCAAATGATGCTGCAATGTCTTTATATTTCTCTCTATCTTCGCCTGCTTCCTCAACAGCCAAACGCACTGCATTTTTAAGGCCTGAGTATGAGAATGCAATAAGAGGTGACTGATACAGAGGTACTGTAAAGTTATATGCCAGTCGATCACCATCTTTTGCCAACTCCTGAATCAGTGGACCTCCAGGATAACCAAGCCCCATCATCTTAGCTACTTTGTCAAAACTCTCTCCAAAACTGTCATCCATAGATTTGGCAACTGTCTCTATCTCACGCAAACTTTTTACTTCCATAACCTGCGTATGCCCTCCTGAGACCAAAAGAACAGTCAAAGGAAATATCGTCTCTTTCTCTATAAAGAGCGAATAGATATGCCCTATAAGATGATTGACTCCAATGATGGGAATATCAAGTGCCACAGCAACCGCTTTTGCCATTGTTACACCTTCAACAAGGGTAACTGCAAGTCCGGGTGAAGAGGTAACTGCCACAGCTTTAAGCTTATTAAAATAGGGTTCACACTCTGCAAGTATCTTTGGCAAAGCTTCTGCATGAAGGCGTGCTGCGAGTTCAGGAACAACTCCACCATAGACAGAGTGCTCTATCTCTTGACTTATCTTCTTATGAAAAAGAAGCCTGTTTGTGGCTATCTCTGTTATTGCGATTGCACTATCATCACATGAGCTCTCTATACTTAATATCATTGCTTCTCCAGTATACAATTTTTCCCAAAAGGAATCGATACAATAAAACAAGAGGGTCTCTTTTTATCTACATAAAGACGCCCATCAAATATTGCAAAGACTATCTGCTTAGACATATAAAGACCAAGCCCAGTTCCACGATTTTTTGGCTTTGTTGTAAAGTAAGGTTCAAATATCTTTTCCTGAAGTTCCTCAGAAACACCTTCTCCACTGTCACAACACTCAATAAAAAGTTTTTCATCTCTTACAAAAAAAGAGATTATAATCTTTCTATTTTTCTGTTTTTGTATAAGCAGTGCATCTTTAGCATTACTTATCAGGTTTAAAATTACTTGTGTCATAGAAGAGACCAATAAAATAGTTTCCGCACTTTTTTCTTTTTCAAAAATGAGCTCAATATTACCAACCTGTAGCTGAGCGGATGTTATACTCTCAACCTCTCTTATAATTTCATCTAAAGATCGTAACTCTTGGTGACTTCTTTTATCAAAAAATGATAAAAAATCATTGACAGTTTGCGCAAGATACTCAACATTACTCTCTATAATATCAAATGCCTTTTCCACCTCTTTCCAAGATTTTTCATTTGAAAACTTTGTAGAAAGGATCACAAGATTTATAGTGTTTAATGGCTGTTTCCACTGATGAGAGATGTTTGCCATCATCTCACCCATAACTACAAAACGTGCCTGTTCATACAGAAGAAGATCTTTTTCTTTATTCTTTTGTATCTCCTTTTCCAGATACTTTTTATAGTACCGAAGATGCTTTGTTAACTTCATAATCAATATAACGACAAGTGGTGTTAATATAAGTGGCAATACAACAGAGAGCATAAATAAAAAGTCTGTATACTCTTTTGAAAAAGCTTTTGTAAAAACATAAACAAATAAAACAGAGAGAAAGAGAATCCCTATTGTCATCATCATAACAACTTTAACTGAAGAGAGATCAGTTAAATAAGAAATAAGTCTATTTAAAAGAGAGTTGCTTTGCATAAGCTCTTACTTCTTTATCTATAAGATAAATATCATCTATACTCTGTGGTTGTGTTTGAAATGCCCGATAAGCTTGAATGATAGTGCGTGAGATATCCATAAAACCTATCTCTTTGGCTACAAACTTCTCAATAGCTGCTTCATTTGCAGCATTAATGACAACACCAAAATTTGGTTTTTTTAACAGCTCTTCTTTAATCTCCCAGATAGGATAACGAGCTTTATCAATCTCTTTAAACTCCAAACTAGCAACTTTGAGCAGATCAACATGGGATAAAATATTTTCATCCATCTTTTCATCAAGAGCATAAGCGATAGGTAATTGCATGGAAGCATGAGCAAAATGGGCTGTTGTTGAACCATCTTTAAAATCAATCAAAGCATGAATAAGAGAACGTGTCTCAATAATAGCATCATACTCGCCTTCGCCAAAAAGCCAACGCGCTTCTAGAAGTTCAAACACCTTATTGACCATTGTAGCAGAGTCTATTGTAATTTTTTGTCCCATAGACCAGTTTGGATGTTTTTGTGTATCTGCTAATGTTGCGTGAGCAAGCTTTTCAAGAGGCCAATCACGGAATGCTCCACCACTTGCTGTAATAATCATCTTACTTATCGGCCTATCTTGCAAAAGATACCAAAGCCCAAAATGTTCTGAATCAATCGGCTGAATCTTTGAAGTATCTATAAAAGCGCCACCTGCGACAAGCGACTCTTTATTTGCAAGGGCAATACGTTTACCGCACTCTATAGCCTTAAGTGTTGGTCGTAGTCCCAAAAATCCCACCAAAGCATTTACAACAAGCTCACTCTCAGAATCTTCAATAGCCTCTAAAATAGCTTCTTGACCATACTTTACACAGCAGTGGTTTACAAGAGGAACATCCTCTTTATTTGCAATAATAACAACTTTTGGTTTATGCTCTAATATCTGCTGATTTAAAAGCTCAATATTTTTTCCACAGACCAAAACCTCAATGCTAATATCAAATTTTTGTGCAACTATAAGAGTATTTACTCCTATAGAACCCGTTGAACCAAGAAGAACAATTGAAGACAATTAAACAAGTCCTCGAAGAAGTACTAGCATAACTACACCACCAAAGAGGTAACCATCTATACGATCAAGTACACCACCATGACCAGGCAAGAGATCTCCACTGTCTTTAACTCCAACTTGTCGTTTGAGCAAAGACTCAAAAAGATCACCAAAAATAGAACTGATAGCAACTGCTAAAGAGATAAGGAAAGCAACACCCAAATCAACGATAGGAAGACCAAAGAACATCCCACCAAACGTCGCTACTATTATACCCCCAACAACACCTTCCATTGTCTTGTTTGGTGATGTTTCACAAAATGGTGTCTTTCCGATGCTCTTACCAACTGCATATGCACCTATATCAGTCAATGCAACAACAGCCACAAGCCACAAGAGTGCCATAACACCATACTCTTCATACATTGTAAACATAAAAAGCATCCCTGCTGTTGGGTAGATAAAAGGAAAGAAATCAATCCATTTGAGTTCTTTATTAAAAGCAACTGCACCTGCATAGGCCACACCAGCAAGCACAAACAGATCATCTCCATAAGGGTAAATACCCGCAACAATCCAAAGTCCTATCGCATAAGGGAGCAAGCCATCTTTTTCAACACCAAAAAGCCTTATAGCTTCTTTAAAAGCAAGTATGTATATAACACCAAAGACTAACCACATTAAAAAGAAGTTATCTATAAATCCAACTACTAAAACAGCTACCAAAAGGGCAAAACCTGTCACTATTCTCTCTTTGTGTGCACCAAACATACTCATAAAAATTCCTATCTATATTTTAAAACAGATTATATCGTATCAGACTTTAATATCTAATAGATGCTCTCCTTCATGAGAATCTTCAATGGCCTCTTTTTCACTTTCAAGCTCTCTTTTTGGCCTTTTTTTACCTTGATAGATCTCTTCATCAGCCTCTTGACGAGTATGTTCACGGTCCGGATCTACTGCATGATTCTCTTCTGTAGGGCGCAGCTCTTCAATCTCTTTTTGTTTTTCATTAACAGCAGCTTGTGCAGCAATATTTTGTAGTTCAAAACGAGTATACTGTCCCCCTTGAACAGAAGTAACCGCAGGAGTCATTTGATTTACTAAAATTGCACCACCGATTGGGCTTACAGCCATTATCTTTTCCTTTATCTCTAGAAAACTATAAATAGTAACATCGACCAAAAAAACATATTCATAAAACTATTCTCAAATTTCAACTTGACTTGCATCAAATTTAACATTATGAAATTATGTTATTATTCTAAAAAGCAAGGGGAGTATGTGTTAAGATTTCTCATTCTCATTTTATTTACTATCTCTCTTTATGCACAAGAAAACCTCGTTACACTTCTAAACAGTTATAAAAAAGAGTCTGATCTTTCTAAAATCACAAAACAAGAAGCTGCAGGCATCATTGATATTTTCACAAGAGAAGATCTTGAAAAGATGCAGGCAAAAGACTTTAATGATGTCTTAAAACTCATCGGTGGTCTCCATGAAACACGCCTTAGCAACAATATTACGGCATTTTCCAAACCAACTACCACAACTATTCAGCTCCCATCAGTTCGTCTCTATATAAATGATCATGATATGAGTTCAAGCTCTTTTGGAAGTGCTTTTCTTATCTGGGGAGAGTTGCCTCTTGAGTATATTGACCATATTGAAGTATACAAAGGTTCATCATCTATCGAGTTTGGAAATGAGACAGCTTCACTTGTTATCAGACTGTATACTAAAAAAGCCAAACGAGAAGCAGGGAGCAAAATACGACTTTATGGAGACAATTTAGGTTCATTAAATGGTGATATATATCATGCAGATATACTCGATAATGGGCTCTCTTACTTTGCTTATGCAAATATAAACAATATCAAAAGAACAACCTATCATAATCTATATAATCAAAAAATCTATGACCTTAAAAGTAACCGAAATGGACATAACCTCTATTTTAACCTAGCAGGGAAAAATTGGTCCTTTGAAGCAGGTAGTTATGTTAAAAACAGCGATAACCTTTTAGGCATTGGTGTACATAGAACACCAACAGGAGGGAACCTTGAATCGTATCATCATTATCTCCACTTTACAAAAAAATTTCAAGGAGATATAAAACTAGAACTCTCTTATGATCGACTCGCATATGATAGACTTTATGAAGATGAGAATGGTATCCAAATTGCAAATGCTCCAATACTCCAATCTTATAATATTCATTTTAACGATACTATAAGTAGTATTGTTTTAGAAAAACTTTTTCATTACAACAAGCACTCTTTGCTTATTGGATCTTTTTATAAACGAAAAGAGTTTAAAGCAGATGGTAATTATGCAAATTTCACGAGTGGATATCTCCATATGAATAGCTATGACAATGCACTTAATCTCTACTCTCTTTATGCAGAATATACATATAACTATGATGATTCCCTACGTCTTATGGCATCTGTAAAAGGAGATTTTACACGATATAACAAAAGTGTCCAAGCAAGTAATGAGTCTATAGTCAGAGTTGGAGCTATCAAACATATTAATTACTTTCAAATTAAAGCTTTTTTAACAAGATCTTATGTTCCGATAGCCTTTTATCAACTCTATAATCCAGAGAATATCCCTTATAAAGCTAATCCAAATCTTGAGCCAATGCGCCTTAATCTTGCTAGTTTATCTGTGAAATATAAAAAAGGAGACAATGAACTTGAATTGGTATTTGCAAAGAACAGACTGCATAATGTTATCGTTTATGACAGAACAACTACCTATGGCTATAAAAACTCTGCAAATGCAGTAAATTATACCCGATACCAATTGAAATATACACATAATTTCAATCAAGACAACAAAATCGTTTTTGATCTTTATACAGGAAACAACTCAAATGATGTAGTCCTTAGCCCCCAATATGCTTCCTTTGTTCAACTCTATAATACAATTGGAAAGTTTGATATATATAATGAACTTGTCTACAAGAGTTCCTATAGCTATCTTAATCTCTATATGGATGCCTCATTTGACTATACCTTAGCCATTAAATATCATCTCAATAAAGATCTCTCTTTAGGACTTAGAGGTGAAAATATTTTTAATGACTCTTTTGAACAAGCCTATCGTGGATATGATACTGCAATACCGGTCAGTGATCAAAAAGTATGGCTAAATATGGAGTATCTATTTTGAAAAAGTTTCTACTTCTCCTTCTTCTTGGTAGCTCACTACTTTTTAGTTCAGACCTCAAAACAGAAGAGAAGATATACAAACTCATCATCCATACACTCCTCCCTCAAAAAGAGGTAATTAAAGCTTGGAGTGACACAACACATAATAAAGAAGTTTTAAATACTATACCAAATGTCATACTTGTAAACTCTCCACAAAAAGCTGATTTTTTACTTTTAAACAACAATAAAGTCTCTAATCCAAAAGCACTTATTTTTGTCACTAACTTTAAACTCTTGGGAAAGACGCAAAATAGTGCATTAGGAGGCTTTTTCTGGCAAAAAGGACGTCCAAATATTCTATTTCTACGAAAAAATTTACAAAAACACAATATCACTCTTCCACAATCAATGCAAGAGTTTATAGAAGATGATCTATGAAGTATTTGGCAAAACTATATATATTCATCTTTATCTCTATCTTACTTGCCATCGCTTATCTTTTTATACAAACTTCACAAACGCAAACACTCCTCAATACAAATGTTGAAAAGATCCTTATCAATGAAGCGAAAACCTTTGCACATAATATAGATAAAAACTTACAAAAACATCTCAAAAAAGATCCTTACCAAGAGTTAAAAGAGAATAAAATATTACGTAAACAACTTGAAAATGCACTTGAGCTTCTTAGAAGTGATACTTTTAAATATATCTTTGTACTCTATAGAGACAATCATGGAAATTACAGATTTTTGCTTGATGGGAGTAAAGAGAAAGCTGCTTTCAATCAAAGACTCAATGTCGATAAAAAACTCTGGAATAGAGTTTATGAAACACAGCAGCCTCTCATCGTAAATCAAAAAAAACTTGATGGACTCTGGATTAGTTATCTTGTACCTTTTGTTATAGATAAGAAGACAAAAGCTGTTATAGCCATAGATTTTTCTAAAGAATTACCTCAAAATATCTACAATGCAATTGCACCTCTTAACAATATATTTTGGTATATCTTCATCGCTATCAGTGTACTAATTTTTATCTTAGTCTACCAAACCCTTTTAAGTATAAAGAATAAGAAAGAGAGTATTACAGATCCTCTCACGCAAACATATAATAGAAACTATATGCGTGAGCTTCTTAAAAAGATAAATATAGATAATTATCAAATCATGATGTGTGATATTGACTATTTCAAATATATTAATGATAATTATGGACATAAAGCTGGAGATGAAGTACTGGTAAAAACAGCACAAATTATCTCTACCGAAATTCGATCTGATGATATACTTATCAGGTTTGGAGGAGAAGAGTTCTTACTCTTTATAAAACGTGATAATACAACAAAAAATCTTGCGTACCATATTGCACAACGTATCCGTAAAAAGATAGAATCAAGCACTTTTTTATATGAGGATAAAGAGATCAAAATCACCCTCTCCATAGGTATTACCTGTCAGCCTGAACATTTCAAAAGTATCTCTGAAGCCATAAAACATGCAGATAAGATGCTCTATATAGCCAAACGAGAGGGCCGAAACAAAGTTGTCTCTACAAAAAGCCATCATATAAAAACTTCACAAACCAATACAAAAAAAAGTATCAATGAAGTCAAAGCTGCACTCGAAGAGAAGAGAATCATCTGCTTTTTTCAAGCTATTTATAATGTAAAAGATAAAAATATAGTGAAGTATGAAGCACTTGTGCGACTAAAAGAGCTCGATGGAACCATTACCCCTCCTGCAGCATTTTTAGAGAGTATTATGTATACAAATATCTATAATGACTTGACAAAAATAGTCCTTGAGAGTGTATTTGAGCATATCAAAGAGTATAAAGTAATCATTAGTACAAATCTTAACTTTTCAGATATTCTTGACAATACAATCTATCAGCTCATTCTTACTGAACTACGAACACATAAAGATTTAGCCCCTTGGCTAGTCATTGAACTCCTAGAGTATGAGATACTTGAAGAGACTTCTGAAATTGTACAAGAGAGACTCTCTGAGATAAAAGCTTTTGGAGTCCAAATTGCTATCGATGATTTTGGAAGCGGTTACTCTAACTATACAATTTTTAAAACACTTCCTATTGATATTTTAAAGTTGGACGGCTCATTAATTAAAGATTTAGATCATTCAAAAACAAGTAGAACCATTGTAGACTCTATTGTACTTTTAGCAAAAGAGATGCAAATTAAAACTGTTGCAGAGTTTGTTCACTCTAAAGAAGTTCTTTATGAAGTAGAAAAATTGAAAATTGATGAAGCCCAAGGGTTTTATCTTGCAAAACCCTCAGCTGATATCTTGACTTAAGCAGGAGTATCTGTCGTTTTCTCTTTTGGATTACTATCTTCCTCTGAACTTTTCTCTTCTTTAGGCTCTTTATTTGCCTGAAGAAGTGCTTTTGTCTCTAAAGCCATAGTATGTGCCTCTTTTGCAAGACTAAGTGCTTCTTCGAGTTTTTCATGCTCCTCCTCTTCTTTACGAAGAGCATCAATACGCTCAATGATTATACGTACTCTATCATGCCCTACAACATCAGCAAAGTTTTCATTCTCAAGAAGTGCCTCTAGAGCTTTATCATCTCTCCACTTATCCGTTACAAGATTTTCTATATATTTTGCATACTCTTGATTGATCTCTAACTTGTTAGCTATAAATGCAAAATCAAGCTCTTGCAGATCTTTTTGATTGAAAAATCTATAATAAAGTTCTTGTAAATGTGTTGGAACTTTTAATGATTTGATATAAGTAATAACTCTCTCTTTTTCACCATTTTCAAGAAGATACTCTAATACCTCAGCAGCTACAACACGTTCACCATCTTCAAAAAGTTTTTGCTGCTGCTCTGTACAGTACTCATAGATTGGACCTAATTTCTCAGCATCAAGATTTTGTACAAATGTATAACGTTCAAGATTTGATCCAAAATCAACACCTTGAAGCTTATCCATAACAATAGAGAGTACCACATCTGGATCTTCTTTACTATTTGCATAAGCTACAATTTTTTCCAAAACAGTAACATCTTCAGGAGTAAAACTAAACTCTCTCATATACGAACTGATACTTTCAAGTAGTTCTTTTTCTAAGATCTCAACAGATTTCTCTTCATAAAACTCATGCAGTTCTTCATCTCGTGCAGCTTTTGCAAGTTCTTTATAAAGTGCTGCCATCTCTTGATATTTATCAATTTTTTCTTCAAGTGGCATATCTTTTAAAGTACGTAACTGTTCTTTATAATAATCCTCTTTTTTTGCTTTAAGAGACTCTAAAAATTCACCTTTTGCCCCTTTAAGTGTTTTAAGAATCTTCTTAAGATTCGCCTGATACTCTTCAAAACTCTCTAGATAACTCTCTAGATTATTTAAAGCTTTATTTGCATCAGCATGACGCATTTTACTCTTAATAACTAAAATAAAAATCAGTACAATAAAGAGAACTACTCCCCCTAAAACCTGCATCATTAAAGGCTCTTTTGCATAGAGCGCTGCCACATCATAATTCACCTCTTTAGCAACTTCTAAGAAGTGAGTAATCATCTCCATATATTTGTCCATAATAGTAATCCTATCAATTTATTTAATGTATTATAACAAAAGATTTCTCATTCTCAATTCTTTATGAAATATGCTATATTTTAAAAGTATAAAAAAGTATGGACATTAATACTATTACAGAATTTGTCTATAATGAAGAGACATTTGAATATCTAAGAGCTAGAGTCTCTATACTTCAAGGTTATTTTATAAGAAAGCCTCAACCAGTTTTACTCTCTAAAGTTCTCGTGTATCTACCTCAATAGTTTTATACTTATTATAAAGTACATTTGCCCCATTTTGAATAGTAACTTCCCGTCTTGGCGTATAATCGACTAGATATCTGTCTTTTGTTGTTGTTGTAAAGTCCACACACAAACGTGCTGCAGTTGCTATAATGTTTTGAGGCAGTTGTTGCTTGTCCGTATGAATAATGACGTGACAAGAAGGTCTCTCTTTCATATGGAGCCAAATATCTCGTGCTTTAGCATTTTTTAGCACTTCAATATTGCCTTTTTCATTTTTTCCAAGTTCTACTTTATACCCCTCAATCCAAAAGGTCTCAATCGAATCATTCACTTTGAGCTTTTTACTCTGCTGTTTTTTTGGAAAGAGTAGCTCAATCTTTGCCACATCTTTTGCCTCTTGTACTGTATGCATAAATAGTTTTGTATGTTCAATCTTCGAACGTAGTGATTCCTCTTCTATATGGAGATTTTTAGCTTTTTGTTTTGCTTTTTTACTTTTAGCAAAAAACATTTCACTGATCATAAAAGGTGTTGGATAGGCTTTATCAAGCTTCATCTCTACTTTTGAACCATCATAATCATCAAGCACTATCTCTTTATTGTATGGCTTTATGTTTTGTACATTTGAAAGTACAAGATTTCCATAATGCTCAAACTTTTTCGCCTCAGCTTCAAGTTCTTTTTGAGAATCCAACTTTGCATAAAGTTTCTCAAGTTTTTTTAGTTTTTTGTTCAAAAGAGCAATCTTTTGCTTTTTCAAAGAGTTCAACTTTGTATCTTGCTCTTTTTGGTAAGTCGCATATAAAAATGCCTCTACATCATCAAGTGGATACTCTTTTGGAATAAATGGTGCAGGCGGAACATCAAGCAGTTTTTGCCCTACCCGTACCTCTCTAAATGAAGAGAAGAGATCCACATGACGCAATGCTTCTAAAACAACATTATCTTCATCTAAAATAATAACATTGGTATATTTTCCCGTAAACTCAAACTGCAGATAGCTAATCTCCTCTTTATAAGCTGACGAAAGTGCTGTTTTAAAACGGATAATCTTGTCACCGTTAAGCAGTTCAACATCTAAAATATTTGAGCGGTTAAAACGTTTTGAGAGAATCACATCAAAAGGAGCATTATAGACTTTTGAACGCGGATACTCACTGCATTTAAAGATAGAGGAGTTCGATCGTTGCATATTAAAGTAGATGGTATCATCCCTGTCAAAGACAACTTTTATGACTGTATCACTTACACGATGAATAGCGGTTATTTTTTTAAATTTTTTCAGATACAAAATAATCTGTTTGAGGTGGGAAAGTTTCATAACTGTATTCTAGCAAAAAAAATGGGAGTAATTTATCTCAGTGTTGTATAATCTACTTATGAATTTACAAAGCTACTATAAAATCAAAAATATTTTACAACAAGAGAGTACGACAAAAGAGGAACGTCGCACCTTTGCACTCAAAAACAAGCTACCCGATCTCACGCACAAAAAACAGCTTCTTTTTTGGATGAATAGTTATGACAATGAGAGTAAAACAGAGAACTTCTCCTTGAGTAGTATAAAAAATATCCTGCTGCTTATTACATCACTTCTTGGTTTTTTCAGTGCTGTAGCACTTCTTAGCTACAGCGGAGACAAACCTGTCAATGTTATCTATTTTTTTACACTTGCAGTTGTTGTGCCCCTCTTTAGTATGGGAATCTCTATTTTCGCCCTGTTTTTTGAAAAGGCATTTACCCCTCTGTTCTTAACAACTTGGCTACAAAAGATTTTAGTAAAACTCTTTACAAAACAACATCTTCATACAGAAAATTCTCTAGAAGCAAGCTACCTTCTCTTTCTTGTACAACTTGCATCACTCTTTTTCTCTTTGGGTCTGCTTGGCGGATTTTTGCTTACAATCTTAACACAAGATATCGCCTTTGGATGGAGTACAACCCTGCAGATCCCAACAGCCGATTTTTATGAATTTTTACACACGCTCTCCTTTGCTTTTAAAGATATCTGTCCACAAAGTAGTATCTCTTTGGAGCTTATAGAAAAAAGTCACTACTTCCGTCTTGGTCAAAATATCTCTGCAACTATGCAGGAAAATGCTGCACTGTTTGGGCAATGGTGGAAATTTCTTGCTTGTTCTACACTCTTTTATGCCATCTTTTTACGCCTTATCTTTGTAGCTATAAGCTATATGAAACTCCAACGAGATATAGAAAAAAAACTTTTTATCAATCCAGAAGTAAAACAGCTTCTTAAAGATATGAATGAGCCCTTTATCTCAAGAAAAGCCACACAAAAAGAGATCACATCCAGCGTTACAACACAAGATCTCGCACCTGCACAAGAAGCAAATGAGAACTATTTTGCACTACTTGGATGGAGTTTTTCAGAAGATGAGCTATTGCTTTACAGTGATGACCTCCAACTCCATGCAAAACACCATTACACACTTGGCGGTAACAAAAGTCTCAAAGAAGAGAGTGCAATTATCCAAACACTTCAAGGCGAGATACTTTTACTCATTAAAGCGTGGGAAATTCCAACTATGGAGTTTATTGATACACTTGAAGCTATTGTTTCACAGTCACAAAGTGTTGTTATCTACCCTCTTGGATATGCAAAAAATAGCTATAGAGCAAACCCTAAAGATGTAGCACTTTGGGAACAAAAAATTGCTACACAAAATTTTGAAAATGTGAGTATAAAAGTATGAAACATCCGACTTTTGCCGTTGTAGGACACCCAAACAAAGGAAAAAGCTCCATAGTATCTTCCCTCTCTCTTGATGACTCAGTAGCTATCTCTAATATCCCAGGAACAACACATACAAAAAGGAGTTTTCCTCTGCAGGTGGATGGGCGCATCATTTATGAGCTCTTTGATACTCCAGGATTTCAAAGAGCTAGAGCCGTATTGGCATGGTTAGAGATGCATGAAGTCAGTGCAGATAAAAAATATACTGTTGTTGAAGCATTTGTAAAAGAGCATAAAAACGATCCAAAATTCCACGATGAGATAGAGCTTTTAGAACCTATTCTCGAGGGAGCTGGTATTATCTATGTTGTTGATGCCTCAAAACCCTACTCCAGTGAGTATGAAGCAGAGATGGAAATACTACGTTGGTGTAATCAGCCAAGTATGGCACTTATCAATCATATTGAGGAGGATGACTTCACACAGGAGTGGAAACGAGCTCTTGGACACTACTTTAAACTCATCCGTACCTACAATCCTATGCAGGCGACATATAAGGAACATATTTCTATTTTAGAGAGTATGGCCCATCTCAATGAGGAGTGGACGCAGAGTATTCAAGACTCCATTGCTCTCTTTGAAAAACATCACCAACAGATGTTACAAGAGTGTAGTTCTGTAATTACTGATCTTATCTACTCTGCTCTTCGTTTACAATTAAAACTCCCTATAAAAGCTGAACACGCAACACAGCAAGAAGAGCTAGAACTTGAAAATCTCTACAAACAAAAACTTCGTAAACTTGAAGCACAAAGTTATAAACGTATCGCAACTATTTTACATCATAATACTCTAGATAAAGAGATCTTTGATCTTGGTTTTGAAGAGATTGACCTCTTCTCAAAAGAGTCCGCTTCTATCTTTGGTCTCAGTAAAAAAGAGCTTCTTATAAC
>Ga0256843_1002357_pt1 | contig 13873 bp, 11 predicted proteins | sample AlvinellametaG_FD_191572 | JGI IMG/M metagenome (GOLD analysis project Ga0256843, IMG submission 191572) | Pompeii worm associated microbial communities from hydrothermal vent at the East Pacific Rise, Pacific Ocean - Alvinella | ecosystem: Host-associated > Annelida > Integument > Unclassified ... | reverse complement strand
GTATGGCTTCCCAAATTTAGAGCCTTAAATCCTACCATGGAAGTGGTTGACTTAGCCAAAGGGATTGAGAAACGTCCTATGGGGAAAAAAAGTGCTAAAGGGGTACTCGACCCTCATATCTGGACAACCCCTACCAATGTAGAGAAGATAGCAAAAAGCATCTATGACGCACTCTGTAAAGCCGATAGTGCCCATAGTGCCATCTACGCTCAAAACTACCAAGCATTTCTTACAAAGATTCACGCAACCCATCAAGAGATAGTCTCTCTCTTTGCTAAACCTCAGAGTAAAAAGAAATTTATGGTATTTCACCCCTCTTGGGGCTACTTCGCACACACCTATGGACTCACACAAATTCCAGTAGAAGTGGGAGGGAAATCTCCCAAACCAAGAGAGCTTATTGGACTAATTCAACGGGCAAAAAAAGAGCATATCTCTGCCATCTTTACCCAACCTGAGTTTTCTGACCAGAGTGCCAAACTCTTAGCTGAGGCGTTACATATCCCAGTCATTAAAGTCTCTCCTCTTAGTGCTGATTGGTCAAAAAACCTTCTCCATATTGCCCATACCATCGCAGGAGAGTAGCTGTGGCACTTCTTAGCATTGAAAACCTCTCATTCGCTTATGAAAAAGAGTTGGTATTAGAAGAGGTCAATCTCACCGTAGAGCCCTTAGACTTTTTAGCGATTATTGGTCCAAATGGAGGGGGTAAATCTACCCTACTTAAACTCATTTTAGGCTTACAAAAACCTCAAAAAGGCACCATTCATATGGAGGGAGAGCCTCGCAATGCCTTAGGGTATGTTCCACAAAATACCAATGTCAATACCGATTTTCCTATTAAGGTCATTGAGGTAGTTCTTATGGGACACACCTCTAAAAATCCTCCTCTCTTTGGCTATGGTAAGAGTGAGATAGCCTGTGCCATGGGTGCTTTAGAACAAGTAGGTATGGAAGCATTTTCTCAGAGTAAAATAGGCTCTCTCTCGGGAGGACAACGCCAAAGGGTGATGATTGCTAGAGCCCTTTGTGCCCATCCTCAAATTCTTATTTTGGATGAGCCTACCTCAAGCATCGATATTGAGGGACAAAAAGAGATCTATGCCCTTCTCAAAACCCTCAATACCTACATTACCATTATTGTTGTAAGCCATGATATCTCTATTATTTTAGAGTATGCGAACAAGGTCGCACACATCAATAAACGCTTGGCATTCCATGACATCTCTAATAAAAAAGAGACTTTTCATACCCACAACAATGAGGAGCATTTTTGTGAAATTGAACTCCTTCAAATGTTGGGTTCAAGCCATTGTAAAAGTTGTGAGGAGACTACACTATGATAGAAGCACTACAGTTTAGTTTTATTCAACATGCCCTACTTGCTGGCATATTGGTAAGTTTTGCCTCAGGTATTATTGGTTCACTCATTGTGGTTAACCGTATGGTATTTTTAGCAGGAGGGATTGCCCATGCTTCGTATGGGGGCATTGGTGTGGCTGTCTTTTTGGGACTACCCATCTTCTTAGGTGCCTCTGTTTTTGCTGTCTTGGCTGCGCTGTTTATTGCCTCATTGACACTTCATAAACGCCACCGTATGGATACATTTATTGGGCTTATTTGGGCTGTAGGTATGGCAATAGGGGTAGTACTTATTGACCTTACTCCAGGCTATCATGTCGATATGATCTCCTATCTTTTTGGCTCTATTTTAGCTGTAAGTACACAAGACTTGTACTTTATGTCTGCCCTTTTAGGGGTTACTGTGTTTGTCATGGTCTTTTGGTATAGAGAGATTTTAGCTGTCTCCTACGATAGCCAATACGCTTCGCTTCGTGGCATTAATGTTGCCCTTTGGTATAGGGTTATTCTTATCCTTTCAGCCCTTACTGTGGTTGTTGCCATTAAGGTGGTAGGACTCATTTTGGTCATTGCGATGCTTACTATCCCTGTCTATATTGCTGAGCGTCTCTCCAACTCTTTACGAAGTATGATGTTCCTCTCTGGTCTCATTGCTACCCTCTTTACCCTACTTGGTTTAGGAGTTTCATACTACTACAACATCACCTCTGGAGCCTCTATTATCCTTATTTCAGCGATGGGATTGGGGCTCTTTTTACTCCTCTACCCTAAACTTAAGGCAAACCGATGAGAGACCTCTTCTTGCTACTTCTTACCCTTTTTCTTTTTAGTGGTTGTGCCAAACAGAGCGTGGGCATAGGTGTAGGTGGGGTAGTAATAGATGGCAATAGCATCATAGACTCCTCCATCTCCATGGATAGCCAAGAGGGTATCCATGGGACGATTGCTATGGGAACTGACATTAAGCTCTAGGGTTTACCTGTTGGGCTAGGTGGCTAGGATAGTGACGTTCGAGGCAGAGCTTCTCTGCCAACGCTTCTACTTTTTTCTCATCCAAAGAGGGATATTGTTTCACCATACGCAACCCATCAAAGTGCCACTCTTTTACAATTGCCTCTATCATATCACTTACAGAAGAGACCTTTACAATCTCACAACGGGCATATTTGTCTAAAGGAAATGCCACCTCTGCCACACGCAAAGTAGGATCACTTCCTGGAATTTGCTGAATACCAAAAAGAGGCTTATCACACACCTTCGCTTGAGAGAAGAAGGGTAGAAAGCGTGCCAAATGAGCAATTGCCTTCTTGGTACGTACCGTAAGCTCCTCTTTTTGCCACCCCTTCTCCACTTTCTCTATACAATGAGAGGGAAGTTGTGGTTGTACATTTGTAGGTGAATTACGTGCTAAGCCATCGGCATAGAGTGTAATCTCTTCTGTCATACCATGAAGTTGTACATACCCATGGGCATAAGGAGTAAACTGCCCCATTCCTTGAGGGGTACCACGCTCTCCATGAAAAATAACTTCTGGAAAAGTAGACTTCTCCAACGCATCACAATGGGTTACATAGGCTGCTTTAAACTCAACCATACGAGGCGTACTCACCCCTACCATAGCATCAACCGTCCCACTTTGATAGCCTGCGGCATTAATGACATAATCAAACTTCTCTCTCTTCATCTTCCTCTTGTGAGAGAAAGAGAGTTCCCATCTACCCTGCGATGAGACAATCTTCTCTACCTTGGTTTCTCGCTGAAGTGTTACACAAGAGAGTGCTTCTAACTCTAAGGTAACGCCTGAAGCCAAACGAAACAGATTGAGTCCATACTCCTCTACCAAGATTAAAGGGTACTGTACCTTTGAGAGGTCAAGCTTTTGTGCTAGAGCTACCATCCACTCATCTTGTGTTGAGGCAACGGAGCATACCTCTTGTTTTGACAATGCTTCCATCTCTGCTTTACTATAGAGTCTATAGTAGGATTTTGGGTCACCCAATACAGCATTCTCCTCCTCTTCCAAGACAAGTGCTTCATAGGCTTTTTGTAACCATTGTAAGCGTGGTAGAAGTGCCTCGGGAGCCATGGCATCTTCCAAAGGGAGCGCAATAACCGTTGGACGATACTCAATCACATACGGATAGAGTCTGGCAAAAGCTATGGACTGTTTTAAGAGTGCCAAACACTGCGCATCGGAGATTTCACGGTAGAGGTTTCCTCCTGCGTGTAGATGACAAAAAGGAGGACCATCTACGAGCGTCTCCTTCTCTTCAAAGAGTGTCACCTCTAAACCCAACATACCTAAGTGCCGCGCAACTGAAGCACCAGCAACCCCTCCTCCAACAATAGCAATTTTATCTAACATAGCGCTTCCCTCTTTACAATAGTTCTAAAAGTAGCTCAAAATGGTCAATCACACACTCAGGCGAATAGTCCACAATAGGTTGCCCATAGTTGTAACCATAGCTCACCCCTATGCTCTCTATTTTAGCAGCTTTAGCCGCTAAAATATCGTTGCTAGAGTCACCTATCATCACTGCCTCTTCTGCCTCTATACACAACACCTCACACAGATGAAGTAGTGGCAGAGGGTGTGGTTTTTTTTGGGACAAAGCGTCACCCCCTAAAAAGGTTTCAAAGAGATCTATTATCTGAAGTTTTTCCAAAATAGGTGCTACAAAACGGGTAGGTTTATTGGTAATAATAGCCAAACGATACCCTCTCTTTTTCAAGACCTCTAACGTCTCTTTTACCTGAGGGTAGAGGTGTGCTCCATGGGCACTACATCTCGCATAGGCTTCAAGAAATATGGCTAAAGCCTCTTCAATCTCCTCAGAAGAGAGCGTGTGGTTGGAGATATCGGCTTCTCCAAGAAGTGCACGTGTCACAAGCACTTCAGCCCCATTGCCTACCCAGTAACGAATGGTAGATTCACTAAAGGTAGTTCTGTTGAGGCTTTTTAACATACTATTGAGTGCCTCTGCCAACTCTGGTACTGAGTCTATAAGTGTACCATCTAGGTCAAAGAAGAGTGCTTTTTTACCATGAAACGGCATAGGTATTCCTTCATAATTAGTCTTGTAGTGATTATACAGATTTTAAAAAAAATGTCAATCTTTTACCTATTTACGCTACACTTACCCTTTATTTTGTCCAAGGAGAAACAGATGTCTAAAGATGTACTCATTTTATGTACAGGAAACTCGTGCCGCAGCATTATAGCTGAAGCTCTCATCAACGCTAAACTTAAAGGTGTTCAAGCCCATAGCTCAGGGGTCAAAGCCTCAGGACGTGTCAATCCACATGCCAAAGCACTCTTAGAGCAAAAAGGTATCTGGCAGGAGCACTACCACTCAAAACGACTTGAAAGTGTCATCCAAAACCCCTATGACCTTGTTGTTACTGTCTGTAACCATGCCAAAGAGACCTGCCCACTCTTCCCCAATGCTACCCCTACCATCCACGTTGGGTTTGAAGATCCAGATGGCAAAGGAGCTGAAGCATTTGAAGCAACCTACCTAGCCATAGAGACGACACTATTGCCTGCTATCCAAGAGAAACTTAAAGCACTAGATGAGAGTAAACAGACAACACAAAAAAATGTATTTCAAACCCAAAAAGGTGTCAAAATAGCCTTTAGTGGTGCTGTGAAAAAGAACAATATTCTACAGATGGTAGAGAACTGTGCTACAGGCGCTTGTGCCTGTATGAGCGATGAGACCAAAGCAAAAATTGCCAATATGGAAGTAGTCGGAGAAGATGGAGAGGTGGAACTTAACCTCACGGGAGAGATTAGTAAAGAGGAGATAGAACAAGCCCTTAAAAACTCAACCGTCATAGACTAAAGGGTTACTTTTTTTGAGCCACCATGGAGACTTTCATGGTCGCAAACCCTTGGTAGTCCTTGTCCCACCACTCCTCTATATGGCGTATCTCTAAATGCGTTTTAAAGGTAGCCTCCAACTCCCCCTCTTCTAACCTAAATGCTGGGTTTGAAGGGGTACGTTCATTGTTAGCGTGTGAGACAAAAGTCTCCATAATGAAAACCCCTTTGGGCTTTAAAGCCTTAACAATTTGAGGAAACAATTTTCGCTCCAAAAAATAGGTACAGACAATCACATCATAACGATTTTCCTCCAATACATAGCTATCAAAGTCCACCTCTTTAGCATCAATATGTGGAACGCCTTGAAGATTTTCAATTGCTACAGAGGAGATATCGAGGGCATCAACCTCAAAACCCAAAGAGGCCATATAGCGACTATGTCGTCCGTTGCCACAAGCAATATCGAGTGCCTGTTTCCCTTTTACAAGTGGCAAATAGGTTTTAAGTAACCCTATAGGCTCTTGGGGCATCATATTTTTACTATGTTTCTCATTCCATCGTGCTCTATCTTCTTGTGCCATACTTTCCCTTTACGCTCGTTTTTCTACCATTATTACATAAAAGTATTAAGGAGACCATAGTAAGTATAGAAGAATAGTATTTTATTATCTAAAGATAATATGTAAAATATAACATTTTATCTATATCTTTACAATAAATCAGATATAATTTTTATATTTCATAAAAAAGGGAAAATGATGAAAAAAAGTATTTCGTTTTTAACGATATCTACGCTCTCTTTCTTTTTAGTCGCATGTGGTAGCCATACACAAAGCATAGATACCAATGAGACTATTGAGAAGATTATGCAAGAGATTGTAGAAGATATACAAGGCAATCAAAATGGTGTTTCTACCACAGCAGATGAGTTAGAAGCTTTAGGGCTTAAAGATGTAAACTCTGAAGTAGAGTATGCTCTATTTTTACAACTCGGTCACTATGAAGACCCTCAAAACCCAACTCTACAAGAGCTACAAGAGGTGATAGAGATTGCATCAGGAGAGCCTCACTCACTTGATATGCTAACAGCAGATGAGATAGCTACCCTACCTGCATCGTTTATCTCCTCTCTTGCTACAGAAACACTAGAAACACTAACCAAAACACAAGTAGACGCACTTAGTTATGAACAAGTATCCTCATGGAATGGTCTTCAAATAACAGCCATTTTAGCTTCAGGGAATCATCTCTCTAGTGAAGTAGAAAAAGCACTCATTGAAAATTTTATTCATAGAGAGTACCTTCCACAAACACAACTTACCGTAAGTGCACAAACAAACCCAGAAGCACTCATCGTTTCTATTGATTATGATGGAGATAGTCTCATTGATGAACAAAATACCTATCTACTTAACGATAAGGGTACAACTATCAAACGACTTACCGATTTAAATAATGATAGTGAAATAGATATTACTTATAGTTATAATTTAGATGATAAGCAACATACCATAGGCTACCAAGTAGATATTGATAATAATGGTAGTATTGATAAGTGCTATACCCAACAAGTCAATGAAGAGGGTTACATTATAGGTAAAGGCAATGACCTCAATTGTGATGGTACGATTGAGAGTAGTGAGGTGCGTCAAGTCAATCAAGATGGAGACTACACTCAAATTGCATACGATTTAGATAATGATGGTACCATAGATAGAACATACTTTTTTGAACGAGATAGTAATGGGTTTATTCATACTAAATCCTATGACTTAGACAATGATGGCACCATCGATAAAGTTGAACACTATACCATTAATGCTATTGGTAAACCTCTTAGTACAGCATTTGATTTTGACAATGATGGTACCATTGACCGTCTTGATACCTACGTGCTCAATGAAAGAGGTCAAATTATTGAAAAATCTATAGATAACAACAATGATGGAACACTCTCAAGTATTGAATACTATACGAGAGATAAATATGGAAGAGTCATAGAGAAAAAAGTAGATAGTAATGCTGATAATACTATTGATTCAATCATAGACTATACATATAATAGTATAGGAGAGTTACTTACCTATCAACAAGATACCAATGCTGATGGAAGTATGGATCTTCGTTATCTCTATACCTATAACGCATTTTATCAAAGTATTACCATGGCATTTGATTATGGTAATGATAACCTCATCAATAAGAGATACTACTTTACACGAAATAATAAATCACAAATTATTGCTAAACTCTACGACTATGACAATGATGAGATCATTGATCGTAGTGACTTTTATAGTTACAACAATGCAGGCTACAAGATAGCTACCTCTTATGACTATGATAATGATGATCACATTGATCGCAAAGATAGCTATCGTCTTGATGCAAGAGGAAGAGTAATAGAAAATAGTATTGATTATGATAACGATGATAGTGTTGATGCAAAAGAGTCTTACACAAACGATGCCAATGGTAGAAGAGTTAAAGTGATGTATGATTACAATAATGATGGCAATGTAGACTCTATTGTCTATAATCACTACAATAGTAACGGTCTTCTTACAAGTTATGAGAAAGATGTCAATGCAGATGGTATAAGTGATCAACAATATTTCTATACCTACAATGACTTAAGGCAACGTATCTCCATTGCATATGACTATGGGAATGATGGGTATATTGAAAAAATCTACTACTATCAATACAATAGCCTCGGACAAATTATAGGTATGTCGTATGACTATACTAAAGATGGGGAGATTGACCGTATTGATAGCTATACCCTTAGCAGTTCTGGACTAAAACTCTCTGCTGCTTATGATTATGATCATGATGGAGAGAATGATTATATTGAATACTATCAACGCAATAGCAGAGGACAAGTAACACAAAAATCTATTGACTACAATAATGATGGTCAAGTTGATCGTATTGAGTACTACACACTAGACAAATATGGACATATTATCGTCTCTAAAAAAGATTTAAAAAATAGTGGTACTATTGATACAATATCCTATTATAGTTACAACAGTAGAGGACGTGCTATCAGCCTTAAAGAAGATCTAAATAATGATGGTACTATTGATAAAAATGCTTACTATACAGTAAATGATCTAGGATTGAGAGAGAGCGTAAGCCTAGACTATAATGCTGATGGTATTATTGATAGAAATGAGAGTTACCTCTATGAATCATCACTTCGTAAAGCAATTTTAACCGATTTTGATATGGATGGAGATTTCGATAGACGATACCTCTATACCCATAACAATAAAGGACAAATAACAAGTATAGCCTACGACTACCAAAATGATGGTACCATTAATAGAGTTGATAGTTACCAACTCAATGATAGTGGCAAAATTACAGCAAAATTTTATGACTATAATGGAGATGGAAAAACCGATAGAACAGAGTACTACACACTAGATAAACTTGGTCATCCCATAGAGATTGCTTACGATTATAATGCTGATGATACCATAGAGACTATTCTCTATCAAACCTATAACAAATATGGAAAGATAACTAAACAGAAATATGACTATGATAATGATGGCTCTATAGATAGAGACTATATCTATGCGTATAACACCTATAAAGAGAAATCATATTTTTTATTAGATAAAGATGCCGATGGTAACATAGACCAAAATGAAACCTATTACTATAATCATTATGGAAAAGTCATACAAAAAGAGACCTCCACAGGTGAAGATGATAAAGCAGAGACCTATTATCATTACAATCTCTATGGCTATACCCAAGCAATCCATTATGATAAAGATGCCGATGGTGTGGATGATGCTATTTCATATTACACCGTAGATACATTTGGATATACACAAAGCCTACAAAAAGATCTAGATGCAAATGGCACCATTGATAGCCAAGAGAGCTACCTCTATGATATCTATCATCATCGTATAGAGATAGACTATGATACAGATGCTGATGGTACTACAAATAGTATCAAGTACTACACCTATGATACCTATGGTCGTAGTATTATGTTAAAACGTGATAATGATGCTGATGGTACCATTGACAATATTTACAAATATCATCGCAATGATTCAGGCTATATTACACTAGAGGAGTATGATGCTGATGGTGATGATGCTATTGATAGAGTTACCTACTATCTCTATAACAGTAAGTGGCAACGTATCCAATATCAATATGATTTAGATAACGACAATACAATTGATAGAATCTATTATGAACTCCTCAATATTTATGGTGAACATGCCTTTAAAGGTTATGATACCAATACGGTAGAAGATGAGAATATAAACTATATTAAGGCCTATGCTACACATCAAAATTTAGATTTAGCAAACTACCCATATAGTATTGTAGGGCTCTCCTATATTCATCTCAATACCAATGAGGGGTATGCCAATAGTGTTACACTAGATAAAGAGACCCTAGAGGCTATGAAAAAAGAGGATGAAGATAGCTATGCACTTAAAATTATTGGTGATGATAATGACAAAACCATCGCAATAGATGCAGAAAAAACAGGGAATACCGTAGATGTAAATGGCGTAGAGTATATAGAATATACATTTGATAGTGACTCCAATATCACCTTCTATGTTGAACCTAGTGTCACCGTCATTACCACAGAATAAAAGAAGAAAAAGTATAGCAAATCTATCACTATTTTGCTATACTCTTGGTTATGAAACTTACAGTTGGCACCTTTAACCTTTTTCAATTTGCAGCACCTCCTTATGCGTACTACACACGAAAAGGGAGGTTTCAACCAAAAGCATGGCAAGAGAAAGTAGCATGGATTAGCACGCAAATAGAAGCGATGCGTTGTGATATTATTGGATTTCAAGAGCTCTTTTCACAAGCAGTGCTTCAAAAGATACTTAAAGAGCTTGGATTTCACTATTTTGTCTGTGTCGATACGCCAAAAGTGAGTCCTCACGATGCCAAAAGGTATGTTACCACAACGGTAGCACTCGCCTCAAAATACCCTATTAGCAAAGTAGAAACCATTGCTCTTTCTACAACCATGGCTCAAGCCTACCAACTTGAGGAACCTCTCTCCTTCTCAAGGCTACCCATTAAAGCGACCATTACCCTACCCAAAGGAGAGGAGTTACTACTCTATGTCTGTCACCTTAAATCTAACCGACGCAATGCCTATGAGCCTATCTTTCAAGAGACACATACACTAGAGGAGAAGAGGATGGCTACAGAGAGACTCTTTAGGGAAGCTTCAGCCAAAGCCCTACGACAAAGAGTTGTTGAAGCAGCGTCTCTCTTTGCCCATATTCAACAAAACCTTCATACCCCTACCATACTCCTTGGCGATTTAAACGATAAAGAGTTTTCACTTACCATTGAGGCCCTTACAAACCCTCTCTTTCACCATACCCAAGCAACCGATGAGAGCCCCATCCTCTACGATGCGCACTACCTCTACACCCCTCAAAAACCAAGGCTACCTACCAGCTACTTTCTCAATAGAGGCATTGTCTTAGACTACATCTTTCTCTCTAAAGCCTTTCTACCTCACACCTCTGAGACAAAAGGAGAAGTCACCCACTTTCAACTACACAACCAACATCTTCAAAGAGACAAAAATGGCTCTCTACTCACTAGCGACCATGCCCAAGTAGTGTGTGAACTTACACTCTCTTTTTAAAAGGGGGTTAGAGCGTTAAAAACAACATACATAACCGAATATCATCATAACTCACCTGCTGTTCTAGTGCCTCATAGATGGGCTTTAAACGTAACACCTTCTGCTCTGTAAAGTGCTCAGGGAGTCTCTTTGTCATCAACTTTAAAACCACCTCTTCTACACGTTCAAAAAGCTCTTTTTTAGGTTTATATTTTTCAATATCAATCTCTATCCCCTCCTCTTTAAGTGCCATAAGGTGTTGAATGATGGTACCTTTTCCTATCCCTCTGTTGGTGGCTAGTTGTATGAGTGTATCGGACTTTGCGATGAGGTTTTTCGTCTTGGTGTAGGTAGAAGTCACGTAGGCTGAGTGGGAGGGTTTACCCTCTTTGATGTTTTCTCTCTCCTCTTCTATCTTCTCTTTGTTCACCACACCACCTAAAGCTAAAATATGTTCATCATACACTCTCTCTAACGCTGTATCACTAAAACCCTCCATCGCATCTGAAGCTTTTTGGGAGGCTTGTTTAATGCGACTATCTACATGTAAAATGAGTGGGTCTACACGCAGTGCCATAGGGTTTAGTCCCATAAGCCGTAACCCCTCTATGTTTTTAATACGTGAGAGTGCCACATACCCCTGCCCCGTCTCAAAGGTTTTACTTAGGTCTATCTCTGCTGCATCTAGTGTCATCCCTTGTGACTTGTGTATGGTTATCGCCCATGCGAGGCGTAGGGGGACTTGTGAGACGGTAGCTACTACCTTTCCACTCTCATTCTCCAAAGACCACTCCTCAAGGTCAAGCTTTATCTTCTTCCCCTCTGTGGTTCTCACAATAGGCATATTGTCTATGGGGCTAAAGCTCTCTACCACACCTGTTGTCCCATTGACATACCCCTCTTCAGCATTGTTCTTAATACAAATGACCACAGCACCCTTTTTGAGTACCAACTTCTCTACCACAAGTGAAGATTTAAAAATTTTCTCTATGTTTTTTTCAGAGCCTTTATGGTCACATACAAAGTGTTTTTCTGGTGTCTCTAACCTCTCTAACTCTTCTTGGTTGATACGATCCACATCTACATTGTGGGTGTAGAGTCTCGTAGGTGTAGCAAAAGAGAGTGTCGCCTCATGCCGACTCTCCAACAACGCCTCAGATGTCTCAGAGATGCTCCCTGCTCGTATATCATCAAGTATGCCTATGAGCCTGCTATCATCTTGTCTAAACTTCTCTTCTAGGTAGCACGTCTGTAACTCCAACGCTCTCCATGCCTCTGCCTGCCATGCGAAGCGTCTCTCTTTGGGCTCTTTACTCACTGGTGGAAGCTGAAAAAAGTCCCCACTAATCACCACTTGTACCCCACCAAAAGGAGCTTCACACCCCTTAAACCCACGCAACACCAAGTCCATAGCCTCAAACAACTCAGGAGAGACCATAGAGATCTCATCTATAATCAATACTTTCAACTTAGAAAAACGAGACTTCAAGTACTTCTTTTCAAGCAAAAATGCCACATACCCCTCATCTATCGTCTCACGTATGCCCAAAGCAAAAAACGAGTGTATCGTCTGCCCACCCAAGTGTGACGCTGCGATGCCAGTAGGTGCCACCACAGTGGGGTAGACCCTACGCTCTTTTAAGTACTGAGTATAGAGGTTAAGCAAGTAGGTCTTACCCGTACCTGCCGAACCTGTGATGAAGACATTTTTGCCTGATTTTAGTATGTTGAGTGCTCTGTTTTGTTTCATGGGGTATTGCCTCTTTGCTATTTTCAAAATTATACGATATTTTTTACTGAAAGATAAAAAATATGTCATATTGCCATACTTTTTCAAGATAATATTTTTATCTATAAAACTTAGCTATAATTCTCTAAAATTATCTGAAGGCTATTTTCTATGTCTAAACCTACTATTCTCCAACAGTTTCGCTCTTTTTGTTACCAAAATAATGCTACCAACCTAGAAGTTGCTTTAGAGTATTTTGCCGTGTTTGGAGGGATGGGATGGAGTATTGACGTTACTAAGCCTTTAGAGCTACTCATAGAAGAGAAGGTTTTTGAGAATTATCGTTATATTCACTCTGAGATTACTCAGGTTACGCAAAGTAGAGAGGTTTACCATAAGATTCTCTCTGCTTTGGCAACTGGAGACAGAAGAGAGCACTCAGCCTTTAAAAAAGCCAAAGTAAACAAAGCAGATGGAGAAGATGCTGTAGATTACCTCATAGAAAAGGGGCTTCTCTCTAAAGATATCTCCGTAGAAAAAGCACTTACAGAGCATGAAAAAGTCTCCATAAAACTTCACTTCAATCAACCCTTTATGCGTTTTTGGTTTGCTGCTGTCTCTCCGTACTACAAAGGTATTAAAGCCAAAGAGTATACAGAAGCAAAGGAGCGTTGGGCTCAAATGAGAGGTGAGTTTACCAACCTCATCTACCAACAACTCTTTATGGAACTCATTAAACAAAGTTACAATACATCACATGAAGATAAAATCATAACCATAGGTTCCTACTGGGATACCAAAGTAGAGATAGACCTTTTAGCCAAAACAAAATCAGGAAAAATGGTGGCAGGTGCGTGTAAGTTTTCTAAGTCAAAAGCCAATAAGAGTGAACTTACTAAACTCAAAGCGAAGTGTCAAGAAGCAGAGCTTGAGATAGAGAGTTACCTCATCTTCTCAACAGGTAAATTCTCCACAGAACTTAAAAAAGAGAGAGGCAAAACCCTACAACTCTTCTCTGTAAAAAGTTTAAATCATCTACTTTTTGAACTAGATGAAAAAGATTTGCTTAAACATACCAATAAGATGTACTAACAAAACCTCTCTTATGAATACCCTACCCATAACACAAGCCATCCCAGAGGTCAAAGAGAAACTCATCACCCACAGCCGTCTCGTACTTCAAGCCCCTCCTGGGGCTGGAAAAACCACAGCACTTCCTCTTGCCCTGCTTGATGAACCTTGGCTAGCAGGCAAAAAGATACTCATGCTTGAACCACGCCGTTTGGCTGTGCGTAGTTCGGCTACT
>Ga0256843_1002356_pt1 | contig 13874 bp, 14 predicted proteins | sample AlvinellametaG_FD_191572 | JGI IMG/M metagenome (GOLD analysis project Ga0256843, IMG submission 191572) | Pompeii worm associated microbial communities from hydrothermal vent at the East Pacific Rise, Pacific Ocean - Alvinella | ecosystem: Host-associated > Annelida > Integument > Unclassified ... | reverse complement strand
CCAAACTTTTCTGCCATATCTTCCTAATAAATTCTTTATCATAAAGTTTAAAAATCAAAACAATATCATCAAAATCACCATACTTTAAAACATATTCAATAAATATTCTGTCCCCTATTTTATTTAATATTATATCTTTAGAATAAGACCAAAAAATACCTTTATTTTTTAGTTTAGTAAATAGTTGCTCCTTTGTCACTTCTATATCTTCTCCCTCAAATACCCCAAAGCTCTCTCTTTAGCCTCATCTATTTTTGAGGTATCCTTTCCACCAGCTTGGGCAAAGTCGGCTCTACCTCCTCCACCACCTCCTAAAATTGGGGCAATCTCTCTTATCCAATCTCCAGCCTTTATATTATCTACTCCTTTAACTCCAGAAGCTAAGAGAACTCTATCTCCCTTTTTCTGAAATAGCATAATAGCAATTTTAGGGTATCTATTTTTAGCCTCATCGATTATACTCTTTATATCTCCACTCTCAACCTCATCAACAATCACATCTACATCTTTAATCTTTATCGGTTTTAACTCCTTTTTGGTTGAGTTTTGAAGGCTTTTAACCTCTGATTTTAGCTCTTTTATCTGCTCTTTTAGTTTCTCTATTCCAGCAATTGGATTTTGATTTTTCAAAGAGGCTTTTATATCATCTAACTCATCTCTAAGAGAGTCTATATACTCTAATGCACTCTTTCCACAAATAGCCTCAACTCTTCTAACTCCAGCACTAACCCCACTCTCTTTTAATATAATAAATGTTCCAATCTGAGAGGTGTTATCTACATGAGTTCCCCCACAAAGCTCAACTGACTCTCCCATCTGCACAACTCTAACCCTCTCTCCATACTTTTCTCCAAAAAGGGCAACTGCTCCAGACTCTTTTGCCTCATCAATGCTCATAACTCTAGTAACTCTTGGGATTGCTCTTAAAATCCTATCATTTACCCATTTCTCTACTGCTTTTATCTCATCTTTTGAAAGTGGTTTTGGGTGAGTAAAATCAAATCTAAGTCTCTTCTCATCATTTAGAGAACCAGCTTGAGTTACATGCTCTCCTAAAATCTCTCTTAGTCCTGCATGGAGTAGATGAGTTGCTGAGTGGTGTTTTGCAATTTCAGCTCTACTACTATCAACTAAAGCCTCTACTCTATCTCCTACACTAAGAGAACCTTTAAATTTTGAAAGATTTAACCCCAAAAACTTTTTTGTATCTAAAATTTTTGCCTTTCCAAGTATCTCTCCTCTATCTCCAACTTGTCCACCAGATTCTGCATAAAATGGAGTCTTATCTAAAAAGACCCACCCATTTCCATCTTCTATATTATCTACTAGTTTAAAATTCTCATCTAAAAGTGCCAAAATAGTAGCAGTAGTTTGAATTGAGTTATACCCTACAAACTCATTTTCTCCAAACTTCTCTTTTATAAGCTTAAAATCACCCTTTACAACGCTATCTCCACTCCCTTTCCATGAGGCTTTTGACTTTTCTCTTTGCTCTTGCATCTTTTTATTAAAGCCCTCAATATCTAGCTCAATGCCTTTTTCTCTTAACATATCTTGAGTTAAATCTAGTGGAAAACCATAAGTATCATATAGCTTAAATGCTACCTCTCCACTAAATATATCTTTGGTATTTTCAAGCTCTCTATTAAACAGCTCAATTCCAGCCTCAATTGTGCTAAAAAATCTCTCCTCTTCTTGTTTCATAGCACTCTTGATTGCTTCTGCTTTAGTTTTTAGATATTTATACTCATGCCCCATCACCTCTACTAGAGTATCTACTAATTTATAGATAAATGGCTCTCTAAATCCAAGTAAGTAACCATGCCTTACTGCTCTTCTTAGAATTCTTCTTAAAACATACCCTCTTCCCTCTCTATCAAAGTTTACACCTTGTGCTAAAAGAAAAGAGACTGAACGCAGATGGTCTGCTATTACTCTATAACTTGCACTATCTCTAGAATCTGGGTCATACTCTCTTCCTAAAAGCTCTCCAATTTTTTTGAGATATGGCATAAATAGTGATGAGTGATAATTATTAAATACCCCCTCTTTAATGGCTACTACTCTCTCTAATCCCATTCCCGTATCTATACTAGGCTTTGGAAGCGGATTTAAGTTCCCTTTCTCATCTCTTTCATACTGCATAAATACCAAATTCCAAATCTCTAAAAATCTATCTCCATCTCCACCTAAATAGTCTTCATCAGAATTAAAATGCTCTTTGCCTTGGTCATAGAAAATCTCACTACATGGCCCACAAGGTCCTGTATCTCCCATCTGCCAAAAGTTATCTTTATCTCCAAATCTTAAAATTCTATCCTCTGAGATATATTTTTTCCAAATCTCAAAAGCCTCATCATCGCTATTATGAACCGTAACCCAGAGTCTATCTATTGGCAAATCTAAATGCTCTTTTGATGTTACAAACTCCCACGCATAAGCTATTGCATCCTCTTTAAAATAATCTCCAAAAGAGAAATTTCCCAACATCTCAAATAGAGTATGGTGTCTTGTGGTATATCCTACATTATCTAAATCATTATGTTTTCCACCTGCTCTAATACATAATTGTGAAGATGTTGCTCTTGGTGGATTTGGAATTGGTGCATTTGCTGTAAATATATCTTTAAACTGCACCATTCCAGCATTTGTAAATAGCAAAGAGGCATCTTCTGGCACAAGTGGAGAACTCTCAACAACTCTGTGTCCTTTGCTTTTAAAAAACTCTAAAAACTTCTTTCTAATATCCATAACTATAATCCCATTCTTTAAATTGGAGATATTTTAGCTAAAATATGGTTAAATAGTAATATATAGGGTTATTTTATGGTATTAATTCACACGGCACTATTTCCAGAAGCAAAGCCCATTATTGAGTATTTCAGATTGAAATTTATAACTAAAAAGCCATATAGAGTATATAAAAATGAGAATATAATCTTAATAGTTACAGGAATGGGAAAAAAGACCTATCAATTAAAAGATATTTTAGAAAAAGAGCCAATTAAAAAAGCTATAAATATTGGAATTGCAGGGTGCAAAGATAAAAATATAGAGATTGGAACTCTTTTTATAGTAAATAGAAGATTAAAAGATATCCCCTACTCCACTCTTACTACTTCAACTAAACCAGTTAATAACCCAAATGAGATTAAAACTACTCTTGTAGATATGGAGGCTAAATATTTTTTAGAAGTTACAAAAGATATAAAAGAGGTATATATATTTAAAATTGTATCAGACCATTTAGATATAAAAATACCAAATAAGAGATTTGTTTGGGAGATTGTAAAGAAAAATTTATATAGACTTCAAAAGTATATAGAAGACAAGAGATAACTTGCCTTCTTAAACATTTTTTCCAATACTCTCAACTTTACTAATGGCAGAAGCAATTCCAATATTTGAATCACCAGCTTTTTTAAGTAGTTCTGTTGCCTCCTTTATAGCTTTTGCTAAATTATCATCTTCACTAAGTGCAACTGCTTTATCTACTAAACAAAGAGTCTTATTCTCTTCTACTTTTACATATCCACCATCAATAGCAACAGATAAATCTTTGTCATCTTTAGTGTTTATAACAATAACTCCAGCATTTAGCATAGAAAGTATTGCAGAGTGTTCTGGTAATACTCCAAACTCTCCTTCACTACCAGGAAGTGTCACCTGTTTTACATCATCATCAAATATAACACCAAGAGGTGTTACAATCTCAAGTTTCATGAGCTTCATATTTTGCTCCTTTTAGCTACTTATTCTTAGCTTTTATTTTCTCGTTTTTTTCTATTGCCTCTTCAATACTTCCTACCATATAGAATGCTGCTTCATTCATATCATCATATTTACCCTCAATTAGCCCTTTGAAACCTTTTAGAGTATCAGCTAACTCCACATAAACCCCAGGGCTTCCTGTGAAAACTTCAGCTACATGGAATGGTTGAGATAGGAATTTTTCAATCTTTCTAGCTCTCTCAACAGTATTCTTATCCTCTTCGCTAAGCTCATCCATACCAAGAATAGCAATAATATCTTGAAGGTCTTTATATTTTTGTAAAATAGCTTGAACCCCTCTAGCAATGTTGTAGTGCTCTTCTCCAATGATATTTGGATCAAGCATTCTAGAGGTTGAATCTAGTGGGTCAACTGCTGGATAAATTCCCTTTTCTGCAATACTTCTATTTAGAACCGTTGTAGCATCTAAGTGAGCAAAAACAGAAGCTGGTGCTGGGTCTGTTAGGTCATCTGCTGGAACATATACAGCCTGAACTGATGTAATTGAACCCTTTGTTGTAGATGTAATTCTCTCTTGAAGTTTACCCATTTCACTAGCTAGTGTTGGCTGATATCCAACAGCTGATGGAATTCTACCAAGTAGTGCTGACATCTCAGAACCAGATTGAGCAAATCTAAAGATGTTATCAATAAACATTAAAACATCAAGTCCCATCTCATCTCTAAAATACTCAGCCATTGTAAGACCAGTTAGAGCAATTCTGTTTCTAGCCCCTGGTGGTTCACTCATCTGTCCATAACATAGAGCAACTTTATCTAAAACGTTTGACTCTTTCATCTCAAAATAGAGGTCGTTTCCTTCTCTTGTTCTCTCTCCAACCCCTGCAAATACAGAGTATCCACTATGTTTCATAGCAACGTTATTGATAAGCTCCATAATAATAACAGTCTTACCAACTCCAGCACCTCCAAATAGTCCAACTTTTCCACCCTTAGCATAAGGTGCTAAAAGATCAACTACTTTAATACCTGTCTCAAAAATCTCTGTTTTTGTGCTTTGGTCTTCAAATGGAGGTGGGTCTCTATGAATTGACCAGTAAGTCTTAGCTTTTAAAGGCTCTCCATCATCAATTGTCTCTCCAATTACATTGAAAATTCTACCTAAAACTTCCTCTCCAACTGGAACTTTAATAGCATCTCCTGTAGCTTTTACCTCTTGACCTCTAACAAGCCCTTCACTCATATCCATAGCAATAGTTCTAACTCTTCTATCACCAAGTTGAGCAGCTACTTCTAATACTAACCTCTGCTTAGTTCCATCCTCTAACTCAATTGTTGTCTCTAACGCCTCATTAATTGCTGGTAGGTAGTCTGTAAAATCTACATCTACAACTGGACCTAATACTTGAACTATTTTACCTGTCATATATCTCTTCTCCTCTTATTATTTCAACGATTCCATACCACTGATAATCTCAATAAGCTCAGTAGTAATTGCTTCTTGTCTTGCTTTATTGTATGCTACTGTTAGTTTTTTCACCATCTCTTTTGCGTTGTTTGTTGCAGCATCCATTGCCTGCATTCTTGCACTATGTTCTGCTGCTAGAGAATTTAAAAGTGAATAATACATAGAGTAATCTATATACTTTTTAGTCAACTCTTCAACTAGAGTATCATCATCATCTGGTTCAACCTCCAACTCTGACATAGATACACTCTTAGTAATTACTTCTGAACTATTAACTGGAAGTAGTTGTAACTCTACTACCTCTTGAGTAATCATATTTACATATCCATTATATACCAATATAATCTTATCGGTTTTGCCATCTTCATAATCTTTTACAAGTTTTGAGATAAACCCTTGAGCCTTCTCATAATTTGGAGATGAGCTTAAATTCTCAATCTCATTTATCATCTCAACTTTATTATATTTAAAGTAAGCAATACCTTTTTTACCAATTCCACTAAGTCTAATAGTAGTATCTTTATATTTTTTTAATAGAGCATTTACTCTTTTAATTGTCTGGTGGTTAAAAGCCCCACAAAGCCCCTTATCTGCTGTGATAAATACAATATCTACAACTTTTGGGTTTGGGTTCTCTTTGAAAAAAATACTATCTATTCCACCATTACTATTTGTCAACTTCTCTGCAATCTCATTTAAAAGCTCTGTAAGCTTGGTAGCATAAACTTTTGAACGCTTTGCTACCTCTTCAGCTCTTTTAAGCTTTGCAGATGAGACAAGTTTCATAGCACGGGTTGTCTTTTGAGTCCCCTTAACACTAGAAATCTTTCTTTTTATATCTTTTAGATTAGCCATTGTTTAGCCCTTTTTATGCTGAAAATGTTTCACTAAACTCATCTAGTGCTTTAATTAGTGCCTCTTCAATCTCTGGTGTTAGCTTCTTCTCTGTTCTAATAGACTCAAAAATATTTGGATATTTAGCATCTAAAAACGCCATAAGTTCAGCCTCAAACTTAGTTACAGCCTTTACAGGAATCTTGTCTAAGTAACCTTTATTTCCTGCAAATATAATTACAACCTGTTTTTCAACTGGAATTGGAGAGTATGGAGGCTGTTTTAAAACCTCAACCATTCTAGCACCTCTCTCAAGCTGTGCTCTACTATGCTCATCTAAGTCACTTGCAAATTGAGCAAATGCTTGAAGCTCTCTATATGATGCTAAATCAAGTCTTAGAGTTCCAGCTACTTGCTTAATAGCTTTAATCTGAGCTGCTCCTCCAACTCTTGAAACAGATAGTCCCACATTAATAGCTGGTCTAATTCCAGAGTTAAAAAGGTCAGTCTCTAGGAAAATTTGTCCATCTGTAATTGAGATAACATTTGTTGGAATATATGCTGCAACATCTCCAGCTTGTGTCTCAATAATTGGGAATGCTGTAATGCTTCCAGCCCCTAACTCATCATTTAGTTTTGCAGCTCTCTCTAGTAGTCTTGAGTGTAGATAGAATACATCCCCAGGATATGCTTCTCTTCCTGGTGGTCTTCTTAGGATTAGAGACATCTCTCTATATGCTACTGCATGTTTTGATAAATCATCATAGAAGATTACTGCATGTTTTCCATTATACATATAGTGCTCTGCCATTGTAACCCCAGCATAAGGTGCTAAGAATTGAAGTGCAGATGAGTCTGAAGCATTAGCAGCAACTACAATTGTATAATCCATTGCTCCAGCCTCTTCAAGTCTCTTTACAACTGAAGCTACAGTTGATTGTTTTTGTCCAATTGCTACATATACACAAATTACCCCATTACCCTTTTGATTGATAATTGTATCAATTGCTAGAGTAGTTTTTCCTGTTTGTCTATCTCCAATAATAAGCTCTCTTTGTCCTCTTCCCACTGGAACTAGTGCATCAATTGCTTTGATACCTGTTTGGAGTGGCTCATGAACACTCTTTCTTGCCATAATTCCTGGAGCTTTAACCTCAAGAAGTCTGCTCTCGTTTGTTTCAATTGCCCCTTTTCCATCGATTGGCTCTCCAAGAGGGTTTACAACTCTTCCAACCATTCCATCACCAACTGGAACACTTAAGAGCTTTCCTGTTCTCTTAACACTCATACCCTCAACAATTCCACTCATAGAGCCTAAAATTACAACCCCAACATTTGACTCTTCGAGGTTTAGAACCATTCCCTTAGCACCATTTTCAAACTCAACAACCTCTCCAGCCATTACATTGTTGAGTCCATAAACTGATGTAATTCCATCTGCTACACCAATTACTCTACCAACCTCATCAATATCTACACCAATATCAAAATTCTCAATCTTCTCTTTTATTATTGAGCTAATCTCATCTGCTTGTAATCTGTTTGCCACTACAACTCCTTCTGTTTAAATTACTATAGAGATTTTGTAATAAAATCTATTAATTGTTCTTTAACCCTCTCTTTTGAGAAGTTTACCTCAATGCCTAAATCATCAACTGTTACTTTTATTCCATCAAAGTCACTCTTTTGTTGAGTTAGTTTAATGGTAGAGCCTGTATATTTTGCAAGGGAACTCTCTAATTTTGCAATATCATCAGAGCTTAGCTCCTCACTGCTTAAAACTATACCCTCATACTCATTTCGCTCCTTTTGAACCTCTTTATTTAAACTCTTAGCTATATATGGAATAAGAGATAATCTCCCATTTTCAGCTAAAATTTTTATTAAATTTTTTAGAGGAATATTTCCATCTTTTAGAGGTTCTAAAAGTAAAGTCGCCTTCTGCTCAGATGAGATAATTGGAGACTCTATTATACTCTTAAACCCTCTATTATCAAAAAGCTCTCCTAGAGAGTTTAAAATATTACTATAATCTTCTCTTTGAGTCTCTGGAATAACCTCCAACAGAGCCCTAACATATCTTTTTGCTATTAACTCTTCCATTATGCCACCTTTTTAGAGATAAGAGATACAATCTTAGAGCTATTTAGAGTAATATCATCAGTGCTAATACCCTTTTCTAATAGCTCTTTAACTGTAGCTTTTACCATTTTCTTTTTCTCAACTTCCATCTTCTCTTCTAACTGCTTCTCTAAAGAAGCTAAAAGTTGTCTATTTTTCTCTTCAATCTGTTTAACCAAAACCTCAGCCTCTGCCTTTGCATCGTCTATAATCTCTTTAGCTTTATCTTTAGCATTTTCAAATCTCTCTTTAGCTAAAGCCTCTTCTCTTTTAGACTCTTCTAATTTTGATTCAATCTCTTTTAACTGAGTAGAAATTTTTTCACTTCTATTTTTAAAGAACTCTTTAATTGGAGTTGCCAAAAGATAGCAAAGTAGCCCTGCAAAAATTGTAAAATTTAAAACTCTAAAGAAAAAATCGGAATTTGTCATTGAAACTTCATGAGAAGAGCCATGCGTATTTGCCAAAAGAAATAGTGGCATAAAAATTGCTAAAAGTAGAATTTTCTTCATATAATTACCTCCTTATAAATTATTTATCTTTTCATGTAGGCTCTTCTTCAAAAGAGGTAATTGTTTAGTTAGAGTATCTTCCAAAGAACTCCTCTCTTTAGACAACTCGGCTAAAAACTCTTGATATTTTGCTTCAAGCTCTTTAGATTTTTCAGCCAATCTACTCTCAGCTTTAACTTTTGCCTCTTTTATAGCAATCTCTCTAATACTATTTGCTTTAGTTTTTGCCTCTGCTAAAATCTCATCAGCTTTTCTATTTAAATCTTGGCTACTGCCTTCTAACTCTTTTGCACTCTTTAATCTATTAGAAATAGAGTTTTCCCTATCGTCCATAAATTTAAGCAGTGGTTGATAGAGTTGTTGGTCTAGTAGATACAAAAGGGAGAAGAATATAACCAGAACAAACAACATTAAACCAGGGTTAAGGTCAAGCATTAAAAACTCCTCAAAAAATTTGGCGTATTATAACTTGTTTGCTTTGATATATATATTAAAAAAAACTCCTTCCATTACTTATAAGAGATATAACTATTGATTAAATATCAATTGTTACAATAAGTGTCATTCATTCCCATTGTAACAATATAAGAGAGAGTATATAAAGGGGAAGTTTTAAATTTTAAGATAAAACTAAAAATTCAATAAAAATATGTGTCACTTTTGCCTATCAAAAAAAAATTTTATCTACATAAAATCCACATTTTATTACTATAAAATATAACATATATAATTTAAAAGGGGAATAAAATGTTAAATATTAAAACTTCAATACTATTTGCAATAGCTATATTTATAATTGGATGTAATAGTAATCCCAACCAAAATAATATAGAAATTAGAGTTAGCAACAAAAAGTGTAATGAGCCAAATAGAACAAATGAGTATGGATATCGATTAGACAATAATCATACCTATATCTTTTATAAATATAATAGAGAAAATAGAACCCTATATCTACACCACTACAATATCCCATTTAATTGTAACAAAAATGGAATCGGGGCAAATGTCTCAATAGAAGATGATAGTATAGTTGTAAAGGAGTATCACCATCTACTAGAAAGTGAAAAGGAGAGATGTATGTGTCTATTTGATATCTATTTAAAAATAGACAATATTAAACCAAAAGAGTATAGTATTGATTTTATTAATGAAGAGATTAATGATAGAATTAGTATCAATATAGATTTAGTAAATAATCTTAAAGGAATTAAGAGCATTGAGCAAACTAACTATCCATACGCCCAAAGAGCTATGACTACTACAAATGAGTCTACCATAAAGGAGATTATTAATGATAAATTCTATAATTTAGATATATTTCCAAATAATGAAGCAATAGTTATAAGCTCCAAGGAGAAACTAGAAAAGTTAATACTAAATTTAAGAGAGATTGGAGAAGAAAAAACTGATAATTGGGCAGATAAATTAGAAAAAGAGATGAATCTTATAGACTTTAATAAGAGTTATATTGTAACTTATACGTTTACAGAGTGTATCCATAAATATATAACCTCTACTCAAATAGTAGATTCAAAAACACTAATGATTAAACTAGATAGTAAAAATGAGATTTGTGATACAATAGTTACTAAATACTTTTTAGTATATCTAATTCCAAATAGATTTAAAAGAGTTCAATTTATTATAGATAAATCAAAACCGATAACAGTTTATAGATAAAAGCTACTTTAACATAGAGAGGAAACTTTTTATCTCCTCCGCATTTTTAAATTTAATCTCTAAAATATCCTTTTTTATGGTAAATTTAAAAGGTAATTTTTTAGAGATATTATCTTTATAGGCTAAAATTGATACTCTCCTCTTTTTTATCCCTTTAGTTTTTGATTTCCTACTCTTTACAACTAACTCAATTTCTCTAACACTCAACTTTTCAGAAATCACCATATCTACAAGCTCTTTTTGCTCTGTCTCTTTGAATCCAACTAAAACTTTTGCATGTCCCTGAGATATCTCACCATCAATAAGTTTTTGCTGGACATATTTAGATAGAGAGAGCAGTCTTATAGTATTAGTAATTTGAGAGCGACTCTTATTTAGAATAATTGATAACTCATCATGAGTAATTTTATATACTCTAATTAACTCCTCATAAGAATATGCTAGCTCTATTGCGTTTAAATTTTCTCTTTGAATATTCTCAATTAGTGCTAACTCTCTGAGTCTCATATCATCAATATTTACATCAGCTACAATCGCCTTTATAGTATCAAAGCCTGCTATTTTATGTGCTTTTAATCTCCTCTCTCCTGCTACTAATATATAATTTTTTCCATTTTCAATTACAACTACTGGCTGAAGAAGTCCATGTCTCTTTATAGATTCACTAAGTTCAATTAGAGCCTTTTCATCAAATCTTTTCCTTGGCTGATATGGATTTGGGGTAATTTTTGTTAAATCTATCTCTTTTATATGTTTAATTTTTTGATTTTCTCTATCTAAACTTATCTCTTTCTCATAAGCCTTTCCAACCTCATCTAATATTGCACCCAAACCCTTACCAAGTGCCATAAAATCACCCCTCCTCTTGCAAAATACTATTTGCCAAATCTATATAGGCAATAGCACCTTGAGAGTGATAAGCATACTCAATTACTGGTTGCCCATAGCTTGGTGACTCTGCAATTTTTACATTTCTTGGAACAATAATAAATCTATTATTTTTATCCAAAAAAAGCTTATCCTTAAAATGATTTGATAAATCCTCTAAAACTTGTCTTGAGAGGTTATTTTGTCTTGAATACATAGTTGGCAAAAAGCCTCTAATTATTAAATCTGGATTTATTGAACGCTTTAGTAGATTTATTGTATTTAATAGTTGAGCCAATCCCTCTAGGGCAAAAAACTCACACTGAATTGGGATAATTACAGAATCAGCAGCACCTAGAGCATTTATTGTAATTGGACCTAGGGCTGGAGGAGAGTCTATTATAATATAATCATACATATTTTTAATTGGCTTTAACGCCTCTTTTAAAAGAAGTTCTCTATTTGCTTTACCAGAATTATAAAAATCCTTCTCAACCCCAACAAGTCCAATATTTGCTGGAACAATATCTAAATTCTCTACCTTAGTTGGTAAAATTACCTCTAAAATATCTTTAATCCCAATTAATACATGATATATATTATACTCATAGTCATTTCGATTAAAACCTAAACTCGTAGTTGCATTGGTTTGTGGATCTGCATCTACTATTAAAACCTTTTTACCATTTTTTGCTAAAGATGCGGCAAGGTTCACAGTTGTAGTCGTCTTTCCTACTCCACCCTTCTGATTAGCTATTGTAATAATCTCACTCATCTTAAACTATACACCCGCCTATTATTTATAATTAATGAACCATCGCTCTCTAAAATAGCCTCTTTTAAATTGACTCTTTTGCCCTCAATATTTGCGAATATATCTCGATTCTTTTCAAATTCTATCGCATATTTACTAAATACCTGCTTCCATTTCTCCTTTTTTTCTATTTTTTTTAAAAAAATCTTTAAAATATCTAATGGTTTTATTTTTAAGTTTAAGCTCTTAAATCCATTCGAATTTGGTGCTAAATTAACACCTATACCACAAATTAAAACATTATCTATTAATTTTGTAACTACCCCTCCAACTTTACTTTCATTAAAATATAAATCATTTGGCCACTTTACAAAAATATCATCTTTAAACTCAGATAAAACCTCTTTCATAATATAAGAAAAATAGATAGAAGCAGAAGCTAGTGGTAAATCTCTTGGTAAATCCTCTATTAAAAGGGCAAATGAAAAAAATAGATTTCCATCTCCACCCTCCCAAGAGTTATCTCTACTTCCAATTCCTGCTGTCTGATTTTTGGCTAAAATAGCTACTGGAGCCTTTAACTCCCCTTCTTTTATCTTCTCTATTAGATATTTCTGGGTTGAGCCTAACTCATCAAAGCAAATTATCTCCAACTCTAATCCCCCTTCCAACGCAATAAGCTTTTGCACTCATAGCTTTCTTTGATTTTGGCTGAAGTTTAAATATCTCAACTCTTCCCCTATTACACCCTACCACAATTGATTCCTTTTTTATCTCTAAAATCTCCCCTGCTCTATTTTTAGAGTCTCTATCTAAAAGCTTTACCTCAAGAAGCTTTAGACCATTTTCTAAAAATATATCTGGCCAAGAAAAAAAGGCTCTATGCTTTCTATATAGGCTTAGAGCATCACTAAAATCTACTAAACCATCAGCCCTCTTTATCTTTTTACAATGTGTAGAAACGGCTCTAGTTTGGGGAATTGGAGCAATTGTGTCAATCTTTTTTACTGTTTCAATAGTTAACATAGAAGCTAGTTTAGTCAACTCCTCCATAAGCTCTGGAAGATATATATCATCTCTCATTTTAAAGAACTTATAAGCTAAAATATCACCACTATCTAATCCCTCATCCATAAGCATTGCAGTAACTCCTGTAAACTCATCTCCATTTAAAATTGCCTGTTGGACTGGACTAGCCCCTCTATATTTTGGCAAAAGTGAAGCGTGAAGATTAATACATGGAGCAATATCTAAAATTTTTTTTGGAAGAATCTGTCCAAATGCAGATACTATAATTAGATCTGGATTTGATAATAAAATCTTTTTATATATATCCTCTTCTTTTAGAGTCTCTGGCTGAATAACCTCTAGCCCTCTCTCCTGAGCTAAAACTTTAACCTCGCTTGGTTTTAACTCCTTTTTTCTTCCAACTGGTCTATCTGGCTGAGTTATAACAAACAAAACTTCAATATCTTTATTACTAATTAATGCCTCTAAAATCTCCCTAGCATATTTTGGAGTTCCCATAAAAACAACTCTTTTCAATCTTAAACTCCTCTTTTAATCATAATCTGACATTATATCTTATTTTTTAAGTTTTAAAAAATATAAAAAATCTTATAATATATTTAAATTAAATTATTAATTTTTTGTTATAAAACTTAGAACATAAAACAACATTGAAAAGGAAACAAAATGAAAAGAAGAGGATTCTTAAAAAGCTTAATTGCCATCCCAACGGTTGGATTTTTACCAAAATTTATGATGGCCAATACAGCTATAGCACCAGAAAAGAGCGGATTGGATATAGTTGAAAATATCATTAAAAATGATAAAAAATTAAACAAAAATGTCTCTCAAGAAGATATGGAAACTGCCATATTATGTGCAAAAAGAATGAATG
>Ga0256843_1002355_pt1 | contig 13875 bp, 14 predicted proteins | sample AlvinellametaG_FD_191572 | JGI IMG/M metagenome (GOLD analysis project Ga0256843, IMG submission 191572) | Pompeii worm associated microbial communities from hydrothermal vent at the East Pacific Rise, Pacific Ocean - Alvinella | ecosystem: Host-associated > Annelida > Integument > Unclassified ... | reverse complement strand
ACACAGAACCAAACCCGGTAGCTTCCGTTCTACCCAAAGATCCACCCCAATTTAAACCTTTTCCGGTTAGAATACCTTCAAAAGTTCCGGTTAATTTTTTGTATTGACCGAACATATATCCAAGCTCTCTTCCGCCTACGCCGATATCACCCGCAGGAACATCTCTTCTTTCTCCGATATGTCTTGAGAGTTCCACCATAAAAGATTGGCAAAATCTCATTATTTCATTTTCACTCTTTCCTTTCGGGTCAAAGTTACTACCACCTTTTCCGCCGCCGATATTAAGCCCTGTCAATGAGTTTTTAAATATTTGCTCAAAACCCAAAAACTTAATAATACCAAGATTTACGGACGGGTGAAATCTAAGTCCGCCCTTATATGGTCCAATAGCAGAGTTAAACTGAACTCTATATCCTAAATTTGTCTGAATGATACCTCTATCATCGACCCAGCTTACTCTAAAGATGATGGTTCTCTCCGGTACGACGATCCTCTCTAGTATATTATACTTATCATACTTAGACTCTCTTTCAAGTAGCGGTTTTAGTGAGTGCAAAACCTCTTCCGCCGCTTGATAGAACTCCACTTGTCCCGGACTGGTTTCAGCCGTCTGTTTTAATACCTTGTCGATATACTCCATAACGGACATTTTGTCTCCTTATAGTTAAAAAATATAACATAACTATATCACTATAAACTGATAGTTTTATTAAAATATTGAATTGAGAAAAATTTTATTTTTGTAGTTAAGTTTTAGTTAAGAAAGGGTGACAAAGCCACCCTTATAAGTTATCCTAAAAATTTCTTTTCAAGCTCTTTTTTATAAGCTTCGAGGTCAAAATTTTCAACTGTAGCAACACCGTCTTCTATAGCAGCTTTTGCAACCGCATAAGATTCGAATACAGCTATTCTTTTATCAAAAGGAGAAGGTATGATATAGTTTCTACCATACTCCATATCGTTTCTGTGAGGATATGCAGCTTTTACATAATCAGGAACAGGCTCTTTTGCAAGATCAGCCAAAGCTTTAGCTGCTGCCACTTTCATATTTTCAGTTATTTTAGTAGCTCTTACGTCAAGTGCTCCTCTAAATATAAAAGGAAATCCAAGAACATTGTTTATCTGATTTGGATAATCACTTCTACCGGTTCCCATATACACATCATCTCTTACTTCCAAAACCTCTTCAGGAGTAATTTCGGGAGTAGGGTTTGCACAAGCATAAATGATTGGATTGTCTGCCATACTTTTTACCATATCTTTTGTGATGATTCCGGGACCGGAAAGACCAAGCACCATATCCGCACCCTTCATAGCATCTGCAAGTGTTCTAGCATCGGTCTCGATAGCTAGCTCGCTTTTTATAGGGTTAGTTGCCAAATCCTCTCTTCCTTTGTATATAACACCTTTACTGTCAACCATAGTGATATGTGTAACACCAAGATTTCTATACATTTTCGAACATGCAGTACCGGCTGCACCGGCTCCAACTACAACGATCTTTATATCTTCTACCTTTTTACCACTCAACTCCAATACATTTATTAGCCCTGCGGTTGATATGATAGCTGTTCCATGCTGATCATCATGAAAAACTGGTATATTGCATATCTCTTTTAATCTATCCTCTATCTCAAAACACTTTGGAGCTTTTATATCTTCAAGGTTTATACCTCCAAAGCTATCTGCTATAGCGGCAACAGTCTTAATGATCTCATCAGTATCTTTAACATTAAGTTCAATATCTACAGCATCAACATCGGCAAACTTCTTAAACAATACGCCTTTTCCCTCCATGACGGGCTTTCCTGCAAGATGGCCTATGTCTCCCAAACCCAAAACTGCCGTACCGTCACTTATTACCGCAACGAGGTTTCCTTTATTGGTATATTTATATGCCAAAGATACATCTTTTTCTATCTCTTTACAAGGAATCGCGACTCCAGGCGTATATGCCATCGACAATTCATCTGCCGTATCACAAGGTTTTTTTAACAAAGTTCCTGTTTTACCACCTATATGATAGTCCAAACATTTCTGTTCCCATTCTGTTCTACTCATTATTCACCTCCATAAAATTTATTAGATTTTTTAATCTTTCAATCAATTCATCTTTACCGATAACACTCATAATATCATAGATCGAAGGGCTAACTGCGCTTCCGACTATGGATATCCTTAATATTTGTGCGATATTCTTCAGCTTCAATCCTCTCTCTTCCAAAAACTCTTTTATCATCTCTTCATAGTCAGCAGGTAAGTCAACTTTTGTCTTATAGTTTTCCAAATATTTTAAAAACTCTTTTGCGATCAAAAGAGCATCACCTTTCAAAAACTTTCTAACGGCTTTTTCGTCATACTGCTTAGGTCTAGTTATGATCTCGCCAACTTTCTGAGCAAACTCTTTCAAAGTCTTAGCTCTCTCTTTTAAAGAGTCTATCAGTATCTCTTTTTTATCAATACCGCTTAAATCTACATCAAAATACTTTAACTCTCCGATAATTCTTTCATAGCTCGCCTCTTTGATATAGTGAGCATTGAGCCACAAAAGCTTCTCGGCATTATAGGCGGAGGCTGATCTGTTTATATCTTTCGGATCGAAAAGTTCAAGCATTTCATCCATGCTAAATATCTCTTGGTCACCATGACTCCAGCCAAGTCTTACTAAAAAGTTCAATAGAGCTTCAGGCAAATAACCCTCTTTTTTATACTCCATTACATCCATAGCCCCATCTCTTTTAGATAGTTTCTTTCCGCTTGGATTTAGTATCATAGGAACATGGTAGAATTTTGGTATTTCAAAACCGAGAGCTTTATATATAACTATCTGTTTTGGAGTATTGGATAGATGATCATCACCTCTTATAACATCCGTAACACCCATATCATGATCGTCTATCGCAACCACAAAGTTATAAGTGGGAGTCCCGTCACTTCTTGCGATGATAAAATCATCCATTACATCTTTGGTATTGACGCTTATCGTACCTTTTATCCCATCATCAAATGTAATAACTTCATCTATAGGAGCTTTTATCCTGACAACAGGCTCAACACCCTTAGGAGGTGTTCCCTTAAAATCTCTATATCTGCCATCATATCTAGGTCTTTGTTTGGCTTTCATTTGGGACTCTCTTAACTCATCAAGCTCCTCTTTGCTCATATAGCAGTAGTAAGCCTTGTTCTCATCAAGAAGCTGTTTTATATATCGTTTATATATATCAAATCTTTCTGATTGGTAAAGTATCTCTCCATCTTGCTTGAGTCCAACCCACTCAAAGGCCTCCTCTATAGCTTTGGCTGCTTCAAGAGAGTTTCTCTTTAAATCCGTATCCTCAATACGCAATAAAAACTTTCCTCTATTTTTTCTAGCCCAAAGATAGCTATAAAGTGCGGTTCTAAGTCCTCCGATGTGAAGATAGCCCGTAGGAGAAGGAGCAAATCTCGTAATGATCATAAAATACCTTTTTTGAAATCTTTGAGTGATTTTAGCAGAGTTTTGCAAAATTTATGATAAAATTTACACCAATTTTTAAAAAGGAATAAATTGTGATTAAAAAAAGTGTTAAGATACTGTTATCCCTGCTTGCAACAAGCACTCTCTCTTATGCAGGTCTAGTTGACGGCATATCAGTGATAGTCAACAACTCTCCCATTACTCTGTATGAAATAAGAAATCTTTCTCAGAAATTAAATGTACCCCCAAAAAAAGCGATACAGATCCTAATACAAAAAAAATTGGAAGATAATCTTATCAAAAAGTACGGCATAGAAGCAGATAGTATCGACATAGATAATGAAATGGAAAAGATCAGTTCAAGAGCCGGCATGTCCATCGTGGATTTTCAAAACTATCTTGAAAAACAAGGCGTCGATTTGGATGAATATAAAAAAGATTTAGCCCAAAAGATAAAGCAACAAAAACTCTATAAAAAAATCGCTTCAACAAGAATCAGAAGAGCAACTGAAGAGGAGATGAGAAATTTTTATAAAAACAACATAAATCTCTACTCCATTCCTCAGATGATAGATGTCGTTCAATATACTTCCAACAAGAGAAGCTCTCTTGAGAAAATGATTAAAAACCCTATGTTAAATATTGGAGGCATATCTCAAAAAGAGACCATTTTAAAAAGTCAAAGCATCAATCCAAAATTACTATACATCTTAAGACAAACAAAAGAGGGTTCATTTACACCTATCTTAACACTAAAAAAAGGTTTTTCAACCTTTTATGTAAAAAGAAAGATAAATGTTAAAACCATACCTTTTGACAAAGTTAAAAACGATATATTTGCCAGAATGATGGATAAAAGAGAGAAAGAGATCGTAAAATCATATTTTGATAAATTAATGTCAGAAGCTCAGATCAGAGTTATCAGAGAGCCGAGGTAAATCGTCAGTTCTTAAAGAACTCATCCTCGGTCTCATTGATATCAAAAGTGGTTTCAGTACTTTTATTGGTATCCATTTGAGTTACCACCACCCTCCATTTGCCGGGGACTCTTCCCGGTAAAAATCTATAATCATATGCAGATCCATAATATGGGGGGATCAATATATATCTTACTCTATCATCTTTAGGCGACTTTGGAGATATCCAATAAAATTTCAATTTTATATCTTTTGGACTATCTGACCTATCGGTAAAATATGTGCATGTTATAGTGTTATCTTTTTGCTCACACTTCAAGCTATTTGCACATAAGTAAAGTGACATTATAGATATAAGAATCAATCCTTTTTTCAACATATTATCCTAAATAGTTAGTATCGTAATTGTTTTCAACAAAGTCACTATTTTGCATCATTTTTTTATGAAATGAGATAGTTGTCTTTATGCCTTCGACTCTAAACTCACTCAAAGACTCTCTCATTTTCGCTATCGCTCTTTGCCTATCTTCTCCCCATACTATCAATTTTCCTATCATAGAGTCGTAGTGAGGAGAAACAACATAGTTGCAGTATACATGAGAATCGATCCTCACATTTCTTCCTCCCGGAGCTATCCATTTTGTTATCTTTCCGGGACTTGGAATGAACTTTTCAGGATCTTCGGCAGTTATTCTACACTCTATTGCATGCCCCTTTAACTCTATGTCACTTTGAGGAGGAAGTTTTTCACCTTCGGCTACCCTTATCATAAGCTCTATTATGTCAACACCACTTACCATTTCGCTAACCGTATGCTCCACCTGAAGTCTTGTGTTCATCTCCATAAAGTAGAAATTTTTATCACTATCTACCAAAAACTCAAAAGTTCCCGCATTTTCATAACCTATGGCTTTTGTTGCCTTAACAGCGGTTTTTAGTAACTTTTCTCTTGTTTTATCATCAAGTATAACAGCAGGGGACTCCTCTATAAGCTTTTGATGCCTTCTTTGTAAAGAGCAATCTCTTTCTCCGATATGAATAGCATTTCCATGCTTATCGGCTACGACTTGCACCTCTATATGTCTTGGATTTTTGATATATTTTTCCATATATAAAGTTCCATCTCCAAAGGCATTAACCGCTTCACTACCGGCTGAAAGGAATGCTTTTTCAAGATACTTTTCGCTCTCCACTATCCTCATACCTCTACCGCCACCACCGGCGCTAGCTTTTACGATCACAGGATAGCCTATCATCTTGGCTGTTCTTTTTGCATCTTCGATATCTTTAATAGCCCCTTCGCTTCCAAGGATAACCGGAACCCCGGCTTTTTTCATAACCTCTTTAGCTTTGGACTTATCACTCATAGTGGCCATAAGCTCAACCGACGGTCCTATAAATGTTACATTATGGTATTTACAAATTTCTACAAAATTTTGGTTTTCACTAAGAAAACCGTAACCGGGAAAGATAGCGTCACAACCACTTATCTCAACAGCGGCCATAATGGAAGGAATATTTAGATAGCTTTCGCTAGATTTTACTCCTCCTATACAGATGGCAAAATCAGCAAATTTTAAATACTCTGCATCTTTGTCTGCCGTTGAATATACCGCAACCGCCACTTTTCCCATCTCTTTTATGGTGCGTATTGCTCTGAGGGCTATCTCACCCCTATTTGCAACAAGAATTTTTTTAATCTTTTTCATTTTACGACTTTCTTATAGTTTCTCTACGCGAAACAACGGCTGGTCAAACTCAACAGGCTCACCGTCGCTAACTAAAATCTCCAAAATCTTACAGTTAAATTCAGACTCTATCTCGTTCATTATCTTCATAGCCTCTATAATAGCTACGGTATCACCCTTTTTCACACTATCGCCAACTTGTACGAAAGGTGCGGCTCCTGGGCTTGGGGCTTGATAAAAAGTTCCTACCATCGGCGACTTGATATAAAGAGAGTCGCTCTCTTTTTGCTGGCTTGATTCGCTGAGCGAAATATCTACCGTTTTACTTTCTGGCTGAACTTGAATCACCTCTTTTGTTTGCTGCACTTGAGCAACATTTTGAACCTCTACGCCCTTTTGAAAAGTGATCTCAAAATCTCCATCTTTTAACTTCAATTTTCCAAGACCGCTTTTGTCGAAACTTCTCATCAAGTCTCTTATCTCTTTTAAATCCATTATTTTTTCTCCTTAAATTCTCCATAGGAATAGTTTGATATAATAACATAATTTTAATTTGTATATTTTTAAAGGAATATAAATGGGACTTAAATCAGACAACTGGATAAGAGAAAAATCTCTAAAAGAGCAGATGATAGAGCCTTTTTGCGAAGAGCAGGTGGGGAAAAATGTCGTTAGTTACGGAGTTAGCAGCTATGGATATGATATAAGAGTGGGAGAAGAGTTTAAAATCTTTACAAATGTAAGCTCCACAGTAGTTGACCCTAAGAACTTCGATGATAAAAATGTAGTGGACTTTAAAGGTGAAGTTTGCATAGTTCCGCCCAACTCTTTCGCACTAGCAAGAACAGTAGAATACTTTAAAATACCCGACAATGTACTAGCTATCTGCCTTGGAAAAAGCACCTATGCAAGATGCGGCATCATTGTCAATGTAACACCTTTTGAGCCCGGATTTGAAGGACATATAACCATAGAGATAAGTAACACAACCCCGCTTCCTGCCAAAATATATGCCAATGAAGGTATAGCACAAGTTCTCTTTTTTGAAGGAGATGAGCAGTGTAAAACCACATATAGAGACAAAAACGGCAAATATCAAAAACAAAAAGGTATAACTTTGCCAAGGATCTTAAAATAATAAAATTTTCCATTTTCCTAGTAGCTCTATTTTTTATCTGTGGATGTACCGTCAAATACCAAGACATTACACCCCAAAAAACCTCTCCAAGAGTACAGCTCTTGGAAAAAGAGCTCTTATCCCTTTCAAAAAACATTAACAAAAAAGAGGCGGAGGATTTGGCGATATTTAGCATAGGCTATAGCAAAAAGTTGGCAAATGATTACCACATCACCCTGTCTCCTCTTTTTCAAAACCTCCTTATAAACATAGGCTTAAGAAAAAAGGGGTACTGTTACAACTATGCAAATGATCTTTTAAAGGCTCTTTTAAAAAGAGGGTATAAAGGTTTTGATTTTTATAGGGTTATTTACAAAAAAGGAACTATGTTTGAACATAACGCCATACTAATAAGAGCGAAAAATTCAAAAGTTTCAGGAGTTATTCTTGATGGCTGGAGAAATGCCGGAAAATTATACTTCTCAAAAATAGAGAACGACAAAGAGTATAAGTGGAAAATATTCTATAAAGCTTCAAATTAATATTCAACTAACACACTTTTTGTAGAATTTCAAAAACAGAAGGAATTGTATGAATTGTACAAAAAATCGTTACGGCTCACTAAGGTCTATGGCTTATATCTTTATATTTTTGGTAGGCTTTTTGACTATCGCAAATGCTAATGAAGGCTACTCTTTGAAGGTAGTTGTAAAAAACTTAAGAAATTCAAAAGGAGTTGTACAGTTTACTCTATACAATAAAAACGGAACTATTCCGGACGAACACTTTAAAAAATATTATAAAAAAATGATAGGAGAGATAAAGGGCAACTCTTGCGAAGTGGTATTTAAAAATCTACCAAAAGGACGATACGCCGTCAATATCTTACATGATGAAAATAAAAATGGAAAAATCGATAAGGGATTTTTGTTACCAAATGAGGGTATCGGTTTTTCAAACTACAAATCGATTGGATTAACAAACAAGCCAAATTTTAAAAAAGCAAGCTTTATGCTAGATGCAAATAGGATCTGCTCTATAAAAGTTATATACTTTTAAAACTTATCGGTAACTTTTCGTTAAAGTTTATGTGATATAATTTTCAAATACAAAGGCAAAACAGTATGGACAAAACAAAACAGATATATTTTAATCTAAACAACTTTTTACTCGCTATTAGCGATTCTCTTGATTTTGTCGAAATTGATTTGCTTGGAGTGACCACAAACCACTCCAAAAGAGTCGCCTTTATAGCTGTCAATATAGCTAAAGAGTTGAATCTTTCAAAAGAGGATATCTTTGATCTTTGCGCATACTCCATTTTGCACGACAATGCACTTGTAAACGAAAGAGAAAATGCCAACTATGACGCATGCAAGCACGTAGAATCCATCCGCCACTATGCTCTTCATTGCAATATGGGAGAAAAAAATGTAGAGGATTTTCCATTTGCCGGAAAGCACAAGAACATTATCAAATATCACCACGAATACTATAACGGCAATGGCATATTCGGTCTAAAAGGTGATGAGATACCTCTGCTTGCCCAAATCATATCGTTTGCCGATACTATCGACGGACTTTTTAACTTTAGTAAACACAGCATAAAAAACAGAGAATCTATAAAAAAATTTGTGATAAAAAACAGTGGAAAACTTTTTAGCAAAGAGATCTCATCAGCTTTTTTAAAAATATCCAAAAATGTTGGTTTTTGGCTTGATTTGCAGAGTGAAAAGGCTATGGTGCAGTACCTTTTGGATGTAGCTGATGATTTTACCATACCTTTAACCTTCGAAGAACTTTTGAACATAACTTCCATATTTACAAAGATCATCGATACAAAGTCACATTTCACAAAAGAGCACTCAAGCGGACTCTCTCAAAAATGTGCGGCAATGGCTGATTATTACGGCTTTAGACATAGAGATAAAATGACATTCCTAATAGCCGCAAACCTTCACGATCTTGGCAAACTTGCCATATCTAACGACATACTGGATAAAAACGGAAAGCTTAGCGAGGAAGAGTTTGAGATAATGAAGTCTCATGTCTATTATACAAACAAAGCGCTAAATAGCATCATTGGCTTTAGTAATATCGCCAAATGGGCGTCAAATCACCACGAAAAACTAAATGGGACAGGATATCCGTACGGAATAGACGGTGATGATCTATGCTTTAAAAGCAGACTTATGGGCTGCTTGGATATCTATCAGGCATTAAGAGAAGATAGACCATATAGAGACGGTCTTTCCCATGAAGCGTCTATGGATATCTTATGGAGCATGGTAAAAAGAGGTGAGATAGACGAAAGGATCGTAAAAGATATAGAAAAGGTATTTGGCTAAGTTTCATATACAAATTTTACTATCATTGGATTGTGGTCTGAAAAAATATCATCTTTTATAACTTTTACACACTTTACGCTTAAATTTCTATACATAACATGATCTAAGGTATTGCCAAAGAATTTTTTCATCTCTTGAGTATTGAAATCTATCTGCCTAAGAGATAAGTTTGCAACAAATCTCTTTAATATCACAGCTCTTTTTTTGCTCCAAGTATTAAAATCTCCCGCAACTATCAAAGCTCCCTTAAAAGAGGATAACTGTTTTTGTATATAGCCCAACTCTTTTTCAAAACTTTTAAAAGTTACGAAGTTAATGGCATGTATATTTACGATCAAAATCTCTTTGCCGTCAGATAGCTCATGGATACTCAAAAGTGAACTTTTATGGGTCAACAACGAGAGCTCTCTTTTTAAACTTAGGATACTTTTTTCATAACTACAATCGGCCTTAAAAGCGCTCATAACCCCATATATATGTTTTTTAGTCTGCATATTTGCAGATAAGATATATGAAAAATCCTCAAGATACTCCTCTTTATGCTCCATCTTAACCTCTTGCAAAAGCAAAAGATTTATATCCTCTTTTAAAATTAAGCTCTTCATATACTCTTTAAAGTCGCTTCTTACGGAGGCTTTTGCCACATTCCAACAGATCATATTTATCCTATTTGAAAGACTTCTGTTTTGATGTTTTATTGATTTTATATTTTTATTTGGTTTTAACATTTTGTTTTACATAACCGGAGCAAAGATTCTCATGAAATTTTCAGAGATTATCCTGATGCTTGATGCCTTTTTTGTTCCTTGTTGAGAATTTTCAAGCAACCCCCTCATCCAAGAAAAGGTATCTTTTATCACTCTTTTTGAATAGACAAAGGTCGCTATATCGTAGTTTAAAAAAAGGCTTCTGTTGTCAAAATTAACACTACCCAACATAACCGCATCTTCATCAAACAAGATAGCTTTTGCATGCAGCATAACACCCTCATACAACCATATCTCCACCCCTTCATCCTCCAAATCTCTCATAAAAGAGCTTCTTGTTAAGTCCGCCGTTATATGGTTTGAATTTTTAGGAGTTATGATCTTGACATCCACTCCTTTATGGGCAGATACTATAAGGGCTTGAGAAAGTGAGTCGTTCGGCACAAAGTATGGAGATATTATCCATATCCTTTTTTTGGCTTCATATATAGCACAAAGTAGCGCTTCGTACAAAGCATCCTTTTGCATATCTGGACCGGAGGGCACTACTTGAAGATGGGTATCTCCACCATCTAAGAGATCTTGATTTTTAAACTCGATATATTTTGACGATGCATAAAACCAGTCTGATGCAAAAACTTCAAAAAAGTCCATCACCGATCTGCCTTTTGAGAGAAAAAGCATATCCTCCCATCTCTCCTTTTGCTCATCTGCACCAAGATACTCATCGGCTATATTCATACCTCCGCTTAAAACAAAACTATCATCAAACAGATATATCTTTCTATGATTTCTTAGGTTTATATAGTTTCTAAAGGGCATCTTAAGAGCCGGCATAAAAAACCCTATCGCAACACCGTTATCTCTATATCCTTTTAACTTATGCTGATCAAAGTAGAGTCTCCAAGAGCCTATAGAATCCACAAGAATCTTTACATCAACACCGCTTTTTGCTTTTTTAGCCAAAGCGTCCATGATACTTTTTCCCGTTTTATCAAGTTTTAAAACATAGGTGCTTATATATATGCTTTTTTTGGCACCCTGTATCGAATCCATAAAAACCCTATAAGCCTCAATGGGATTTGTAAAAAGTTTAAACTCTTGATCTTTTCTAAGAGTAAAGCCTCCGCAACTTCTTATGATCTCATCTGTCGGATTTAAAATAGAGGGGTTTTTTATATCCTCTTTTGGTTCGATATTGTTTTTTTTATATTTTTCTATATGCTTTCTACTACCAAATATAAAATACAATACAACAAACAGATAGGGCATAAGCACCATGGAAAGTAGCCATGCGGTCATACTTGCAGGTGTTCTTCTTTTATAAAGCATATGAACAAGAGAGATAAATATCAACAACTCTCCAAACACTATCAAAGAGTGATAAAGTATGATATTGGTTACATTTTCGCCCATTTTTTTAACTCTTTTGAAAATTGCGCAGTATCCAAGATATCCGCATGCGTCGTATCTTTGAAGATGACCACATTTGATAAATTTTTTATATGAGATATTAGGTTATCTGTTCTTTTATTGGAAACAGTGGCATCTTTATCAACCATAAAAATAGTAACGGGAATTTTGATATCTTTTATAAAATGAAGAGAATTGAACTTGTATTTGATGAGTAAAGATATGGGAAAGTACGGATACTTCTCTTTGGCTACAGCCTCTATGGAGTCATACGGTGTTATGAGCAGAAGTTTTTTAGACTCTCTTTTAGATGCTAAATATGTAGCAACTCCGCTTCCTAGACTTCGACCTACTAGATAAACTTCTCTATCTTTAGCAAACGTATCATATATCTTTAGAGCATCTTTAAAAATAGCATTTTGAGTAGGTTTTCCACTACTCAAGGCATTTCCTCTATAGTTAAAAGCCAAGATATCAAAATCTTTCAAATCTTTACAGTACTTTATAAAGTCCGTAGCATCATCACTATTGCCGCCAAAATATATAATAAGCTTTGTGGAGTTGTTCTCTTTGTAAACGCCATCAAGCAAAGCTCCGTCGCTTTTAAGTTTAACCTCTTGACAATCACTACAGATAGTTAAAACTTGAGGTTTTTGTTTTTTTACTATGGAGAAATTAAATATCTTACTATCTTGAGTAAAATATAGATAAAATACCGCTCCCATATACAAACACACTATTAGGAGCAGTAACTTTATCATTTACAGCCTTATAACCCTTGCAATATCACCTTTTTTCAAATCCCCCTCATCTACCTCTATCCATAAAACGGACGGATTTGATAAAAGATTGGTCAATATCGCGCTTGTACCGCTTTTTTTGCCTACCAAGTCAACGCTGTAGCCCTCTTTGGTATATCTTAGATTGACTGCCGTAAATTCACTCTTTTTAGATCTCTTTTTATAATCCTCCGCCATTTTAGCGTAAACTATATCAAATCCATCATCAAGTCCTAGCATTCTTTTTATAAGCGGCACTACATAAAGTATAGTGGTTATCGCCGAACTATATGGAAATCCGGGAAGCGCAAATATATACTTTTTACCGACTTTTACTACCCTTATATGCATGCCAGGTTTTATAACGACTCCGCTTATCAAAACCTCAGCCTCTATAGAGTTTACTGCATCTTTAACAAAATCATAATCCCCCACACTCACTCCGCCGGTTGTTATAACTATATCGCTAAACTCCAATGCATTTAATATGGCACTTTTTATAGACTCCAGATCATCGCCTACAACACCCATATTGTGTGCTTTGGCTCCGGCTTTTTTAACTATAGCCTCTATCGTATAGTGGTTAGTACTTCGTATCTGAGAGATATTGGTCTGCTCCTCTCCAAGCTCAAGTATTTCACTGCCTGTAGCCAAAACAGAAACGACCGGCTCTCTCTTGACGGGTATTTTTATCATATTTAATCCGGCCATCACTCCTATCTCTCCAAAGTCTACCACACTTCCTTTTTTGATAAGCACTTCACCTTTTTTATAGTTTTCTCCGACAGGTCTTACACTGTATCCTTTTGGAACTTTCTCTTTTATGATGATATAATCCCCTTCAACCTCAACATTTTCTATAGGTATGAGAGTATCCGCCCCCTTACTCATAAGAGAACCTGTGAAAGTTTTTATACAAGTTCCATCCGTCACTTCGACACTATTTGCCGTACCTGCCGGTAGCTTATCTATGATCTTGATCCTGCCGCTATCTTGATCTTTATACTTTATGGCGTATCCATCCATACCCGAAGTTTCATACTCCGGAGAGTTCTCTTTTGCAATGATATCTTTAGATAAGACTCTGCCTAAACTTTCGCTCAAAAAAAGTTGCTCTTCGCCGACTTCTTCATTGAAAGCATTTTTCAATATATCAACCGATTCTTTAAAACTTATAAATCTTTTCACCCGAATATCTCCTTTTTATTAACTGATCTTACGCACTATACCATATCCATAGTAAAACGAGAAAGCGTATAATGCGAGGCGGTTTTCTTTTGGCATAGCCGTGCTATGGTGAAAGGAAACCAACGAAGCAGAATATGCTTTATCGTTTTATCGTAAAGATGGCTTTATTGATGCCTTATTGCTTCGTTAAAGTTTAATCGCCATAGCAACGGCTATGACTCAAAACTTTGCCTTGCACTAAAACATCACTAAAGCCACTAT
>Ga0256843_1002354_pt1 | contig 13875 bp, 19 predicted proteins | sample AlvinellametaG_FD_191572 | JGI IMG/M metagenome (GOLD analysis project Ga0256843, IMG submission 191572) | Pompeii worm associated microbial communities from hydrothermal vent at the East Pacific Rise, Pacific Ocean - Alvinella | ecosystem: Host-associated > Annelida > Integument > Unclassified ... | reverse complement strand
TCAACGATTCTATCGGGATAACCCAGCTTGACTCTCATAGCGCCCCACCCCCGATAGAATTTAGTAACCTAAAGTTTTAAAATTTAACGCCGCGGGAAGGTTTAATAACAAACGGGGGAGAAAAGTCAGAGGTTCCTGACTTCTTCGTCTATGGACTCCTCAAGCGTCTTCTCCCATTCTTCGACGTCAAAGTCGACGAGCTCGCTTTCAAGGTCCTCCTTGAGGCTGGTGACACGCCTCTTGAGGGCGTTCTTGGTCTCCTCATCATAAACCACGTAGTACGGGCTGCTCTTGGCAGACACATAAAGGAGGAGAAGGATGACGTTGACCACTATGAGTATCACTACCACGCCTATGAGCACAGCGTCTGCCATTACCTCTTCCCCCCGAAGATAGCTTTGAAGACCCTCTTTATCGGGCTCTCCGGTTCGGGCGGCTCCCACTTAATCCCGGCGAGCTTTGCGGCGAGCTGTTTAATGGCTATCGCCGCCGGGCTGGTGGGGTTCTTGATTACGAGGGGAACACCGTACGCAGAGGCGCGCTTGACCTCTGGGTCCTCAGGTATCATCGCAAGAACCGGGACCTCGAGGATGGCCTCGATCTCCTCCTGGGTGAGCTCGGTCTTCTCGTTGGTCACCCTGTTCAGGATGGCACCGAGCGGAAGGGTTCCGAGCTTCTCCGCTATAAGCTTGGTCTTGAGCGAGTCGGTTATTGCCGATATCTCGGGGTTGGTGACAACTATAAGCTCCTTGCCTATGAGGAGCGCGGTTACTGAGGTCATTTCAAGGCCTGCCGGAGCATCGATGAGTACGAAATCGGCCATCTGACCGATTTCCCTGATAAGCTCCCTGAGCCTCTCTGGTTTTGCCTTCTTGACTTTCTCCAGGCTCAATCCACCGGGTATAACTTTGACACCGGCGGGACCTTCATAAATGGCGTCCTTGAGGTCAGCCTCCCTGGCGAGGACGTCGTGAAGGGTTATGGGTATGTCCTCCATTCCGAGCACGAGGCTCAGGTTCGCCATTGTTATGTCCGCATCAAGGAGGATAACCTCCTTTCCAAACTGTGCCAGAGCCACACCAAGGTTTGCAACCGTCGTTGTTTTACCCGTACCACCTTTTCCAGACGCAAAGACTATTGATCGACCTTCCAAAGCCGACACCTCCGAATGAGTGCTACTGCCAAGTTGTTTTAACATACAACTAAATGTAACCTGGGTTACGTGTAGGGAATATGGAATCTATGCTTTTATCTTTTGCGGTTCATCCAAAAAGAATGTGGGGAGAGTAGAATAAATCCTAAAAGAATGTTTCAACTCTCTGACCCGTCGGAGGGCTCCCCCCTGCTTTTATTCTCCTTGGCTTCCTTTGAGGAATCTCCTCCAAACGCCTTTTTGACGGCCACAGCGGCTTCGCTGGCACTCTTGAACAGCTTGAGCATCTCCATCGGAAGCGTCAGAACGATGACGTTGCTCTTATCGCTGGCCACGTCGCTGATGGTCTGTAGGGTCCTGAGCTGAAGGGCCATCGGGTGCTCGCTGATGATCTCAGCCGCCTCGCGGAGCTTCTCGGCTGCCTGCTTCTCTGCCTCTGCCAGCAGGATCCTGGCTCTCCTCTCCCTCTCGGCCTCTGCCTGCCTGGCCATTGCCCTCTGCATTCCGCTCGGAAGCTCGACGTCCTTTATCTCGACCGTGCTGACCTTTATTCCCCATGGGTCTGTGGCCTCGTCTATTATCTTCTGGAGCTGGAGGTTGAGCTTTTCCCTCTCACTCAGCAGTTCGTCGAGGTGAGCCTGGCCGATGACGCTCCTCAGCGTCGTCTGGGCAATCTGGCTCGTGGCCATGATGTAGTTGCTGACCTGGGTGACGGCCTTAACCGGGTCTATGACGCGGAAGTAGACGACCGCGTTGACCCTCACGGGAACGTTGTCCTTGGTTATCGTCTCCTGGACCGGAACGTCGAGGACTCTCGTACGCAGGTCAACTATCACCGCCTTTTCGAAGATAGGGATTATGAAGAAGAGACCCGGTCCCCTGGCGCCGACGACCCTTCCAAGGCGGAATATAACTGCCCTCTCGTACTCCTTCACTATTTTGATGGCGCTTGCGAGCAGTATCAACACAAACAACAAAACGATGGCCAGAATCATGGTCCCAGCACCCATCATATCATTCACCTCCATCTTGGGCCTCGTCAGCCCTTTCAACAATAAGAGTTAAACCCCTTAGCCCGACGACTCTAACCTTCGCTCCCACCGGAATCCTCTCCCCGTTCCTGCTCTCGGCCTTCCACAGCTCACCGTGGAGCTTTACGAACCCCTCCGGGTTGAGCTCCTCGGCGACCCTTCCGACTTCCCCGATCATCTCCTCTTTGCCCGCCCTGGGCTTTCTCCGGTGTGCCCTTACAACGGTTGCGGCTCCAAAGAGGAAGAACAGGCCGAGGAGTACTCCTGTAACGATTATCGCTATCCTGAGCAGCGAGTACGTTTCACCGCTCACGAGGTAAACACCCCCGTTTCCTCCAAACAGCATTATTCCTCCGATGATGAACGTTATGACGCCCGCAACGGTGAAGAGTCCGAAAGTTGGCGTCAGCGCCTCAGCTATGAAGAAGACCATCGCGAGGCCTATCAGGATAAGCCCTGCCGCGTTGTATCCAAAGTAACCGAGCCCAACGAGTCCAAGGACAAGGAGGATTGCACCAACCGTTTCGGGGACGTGCCATCCCGGGGTCAGGAACCCGAATATCAGGCCGATTATTCCGATGTTCAGGAGGAGGTAGGCCACGGAGGGGTTGGTTATGTACTGGATGAGCGTGTCCTTGAAGGAGGGTTCAATCCTCACAACCCTGGCGTTGGTGAAGTTGAGAACAACGTAGCCCTTTCCGGCGACTGGGATCTTCGTCCTCATACCGTTCGTCTTCTTGAGCAGGTCGGGAACGTCCACCGCAACGGCCTCTATGACGTGGGCCTTCAGGGCCTCTTCAGGGGTGAGGCTGAGGTCCTCGGTTATGAACTCCACGGCCGCGGTTTCGTTTCTCCCGCTCTCCTGGGCAAGGGAACGCATGTACGCGGTGTAGAAGTTCCTTATCTTCTCGGGGGCCTTTATTATGCTCCCGTTGCTGGCATAACCCAATATGGGTTCGCACGCACCGATGCTCGTCCCAGGGGCCATAACTATCAGGTGGGAGCCCATCGCTATGTAGGTCCCGGCGGATGCCGCTATTGCGCCGCGGGGGGCCACGTATATTATCACCGGAACTGTGGAGTTCTGTATCTCCGAGACGATCTTCATCATGGCATCCCCGAGGCCCCCGGGCGTGTTGAGTTCTATTATGAGGGCCTCTGCGTGGGCATCCTCGGCGGCGTGTATGTACCTCGCAAACTGGTCCACGGTGTAGCTCGTTATCGTGCCGCTTACCTTCGCGACGTAGACAATCTTGTCAGTGCTCCGGGCGCTCGCGGAGCTGAAGATCCCCGCGGTCAGCAGAAGTACCAACAGGACCAGCGCCAGTCTCGCCCTCATTTTTACCGCCGCTATTAGTACCACTGAAGGGTTTAAATCTTTTGCCTTACTCCCGAAAGTGATTTATACGGGGGCGCCGCTTTATAAAGCATGGAGCTCAGACGACTCCTCAAGAGATACAGGACCGCACGCGGCGAGGAGAAGGTTAGGGCTGCTTGGGAGCTCATCAGAGCGGCCGCGAGGTACTCCCGCCACGAACCCTACTGGGAGTTCCTGAAGGGGGAGTTCGGTGTAAGGCCGGAGGAGATAAAGGAGGCACTTCGGTTCCTTGAGGAGGAAGGAGAGATCGAGGTACACCGCTCGGTGGACGGCAGGCACCTCTGGGTCTCGACCCTAAAGGATATAAGGGAAAACCCCGTTAGGCTCGACCGATGGCTGAGATTGACCTCAAAAAAACAACCCAAGAGATGATACACAACGGGACCTGGAAGTTCGACGGAGAGACCTTCTTTCAGGCCTTTGAGAACGGAATGGCCGGTTACGATGGAGAAAACTTCATATTTCCCGGGGAATGGGGTAAAAAGGAGAGGAAGCTCGCAAGGGAAAAGCTGAAGTTCATTCTTGGCCTCGATACCGACCTCGACTCCTTCTACTCCGAGATCTCCGATTCGAAGTTCTCCTTCCTTATCGAGGAGTTCCGCGGCCTTGTGGCCCCCGCGGCGCCGGGCACGTACCAGGCGCTCGTGGAGACAATAGCCCAGCAGCAGGTGAGCTTTGATTTCGCCCAGAAGACCATCAGAAACCTCGTTGAACTTGCGGGCACCCCCGTGGGCGACCTGCGTGCGTTTCCAACCCCTGAGAGGATAGCGTCCCTCGGGGAGGATGAGCTGAAAGCGGCCAAGCTCGGCTACCGGGCGGGCTACATAAAGTCCCTCACCGGGCTCTACCTGGAGGGGGAGCTCAACCTCGAACTCTGGAACCTGGGCGTGGACGAGGCAATCAAATACCTCACGAGGTTCCGAGGGATTGGAAAATGGACAGCAGAGCTGTTCTTAGCCTATGGCCTCCGGAAGAACGTCTATCCTGCCGGAGACCTCGGCATGAGGAGGGGCATCGCAAAGATTTTTGGCAGGAAGCCGAAGGAGGTCCGGGAGAAGGACGTGAGGGAAATCATCGAGCCATACGGGAAATGGAAGGGCCTTTTAGCATTCTACATCCTGTGCTACGACAGGAAGACCGAGATGGAGAGGAGAAGAAGATGAGCGAGATTAGGATTGTCCTGGAGAAGGAAAGGTTCAGGGGACTCAGGGGAGCGGATATAAACGCCCTCCTACGGGAGAGACTTCCCAAGGTTGAGGAGACCCTCCAGGCCGAGCTCGAGGAGGTTCTTCTTAAAAGGCTCAAAAAGCTCGAAGAGAAGCTTGACGGGATTGAAGAGGAAATAGCGGAACTGCGGGAGTTCTACGAGAAGGCCCTGGCCGACAAGGAGCTTCTGAGGGCAGAATGCGATAGGCTTAGGGCGGAGAACGAGGAGTTCAGGCGGAAGGTCGCGGAGAAGCGGGGAAAGCTTGAGAATGTTCACGGGTCGTGAACGAATTGTTCATGGAGTGTGAATGAGAATGAAGCTCATCGTAAAGCCAGAGAAGGGCTTCGGGAAGATTGAGGTCGAGATAAACGAGGAGCTGTGGGAAGAGATAGAGCGCCTAAGCGAGAGGTACGGTGTTCCCCCCGAGAGGGTCATCGAGACAGCTCTGAGAGGGGGGTTCCGGAAACCTCACGGGGACGTTGAAGGGCTCGAGAAAAAGGTGAGAGAACTCGAGCGGAAGGCGTGGAATCTCGAAAAGGAATATTCGTCGCTGCGCTTCAAGGCATACGGTCTGAGCGAGGACAACAAAATCCTCGCCATCGAGCTCTCGGGCCTGCTCGCGGAGAACTCCGGGCTCAGGAGATTCCTTGGAATGAAGCCCGAACGCAACCCTGAACTGAGAAGGCTTATATCGTACTATCTCCAAGGTTAGACGCGGATGATGAAAGCGAATTGCGCGGATCTGTGAAGAGCAACGCTACCTGACGCCGCCCCGGGCGGGCAGTGACGATTCCAAGACGGGCTGAGCAGAAGCGATGACGTACCCTATGAGCGCCGAGCCCGTCCGGGGCGTTTTCGTCGGCGTTTCTTCGGCAGCAGCCTCACCCTGCTCCCGCAGTCGGGGCAAACACCTTCAGGCGGCATCTCGGAAAACCGCTTTCCACAGCCGACGCAGACGTAGTTCCAGCGTATTACGCGCTTTATCCCGCGCTTGAGGGTCTTGAAGGGAATCCCGAGGGTTTTTGCTATGTTCTGGAGGTTGTAGTCGTCGGTGAGGAGCGTTGCCTTGAGCTCGTACGCCAGGGCGAGAACCTCAACATCGGCCTCGCTGAGCTCTTCAAGTTCCCCGGTTCTCCTCGCGGCTTCCATAACCGCTTTAACGCTCTCCCTTGAAGGGACGAGAACCTTCACCTTCCCCGCGCTTATCAGGCCCTCGAGGAAGAGCCTCGACTCGGGGTCCTTGACCTCTTCAACTACCTTCGGTGTCGTGAAGCCCTCTACATCTATCCCCTGAATGAATATCGCGGTGTCTATTACCTGCATAGTTCAAGCTCCGGGAAAGCCTTTTTTAGACTTCCGTCGAAACGCCATCGGTGGGAGCATGAAGGTGGATTTGAACTCCGACCTCGGGGAGAGCTTCGGGAGGTACAAGTTAGGCCTCGACGAGGAGGTCATGAACTACATCACGAGCGCCAACGTCGCCACCGGCTGGCACGCCGGCGACCCCATTGTCATGAGAAAGACCGTCAGGCTCGCGAAGGAGAAAGGAGTCGCAGTCGGCGCGCACCCGGGTTATCCGGATTTGATGGGCTTCGGGAGGAGGTACATGAAGCTCTCGCCGGAGGAGGCTCGCAACTACATCCTCTACCAGATTGGGGCACTCTACGCGTTCACGAGGGCTGAAGGCCTCGAACTCCAGCACGTCAAGCCGCACGGGGCACTTTACAACGCCCTCGTCAAAGAGGAAGAGCTCGCGAGGGCCGTGATAGAGGGGATGGCGGATTTCGATAGAAAGCTAATTTTTGTAGCCCTCTCCGGTTCAAGACCGGCCCGGATAGCCGAGGAAATGGGCGTCAAGGTTGCCCATGAGGTCTTCGCTGACCGCGCTTACAACCCGGACGGAACGCTCGTCCCGCGCTCGAAGCCCAATGCTGTAATCCATGATAAAGAGGAGATAGCGGAGCGTGTTGTCTCGATGGTCAAGGACGGTGGGGTTAGGGCCATAAACGGCGAGTGGATTGAGCTTAAAGCCGATACAATCTGCGTCCACGGCGACAATCCGAAGGCCGTTGAGATAGCGAGACATATAAGAGAAGTCCTCGAGCGGGAGGGGGTTGAGGTAGTGCCGATGAAAGAGGTCGTCCGTTAGGTTTATCATGCCTTAACGAGTATAACAAACCGGGGGAAGAGAAATGGAAGTTATAGATGCTGTTTACGAAAACGGTGTTTTCAAGCCAACCAAAAAGCCCAACATTCCAGATAAACGGAAAGTGAAGCTAATCGTAATTGATGAATTCCTGAAAGACTTGGAAGATGCATTTGGAATCTTTGAAGAGGACATTGACGTCAGAAAACTGCGTGAGGAGTGGGACAGGGATGTATCTGGTGGACACTGATGTCCTGATAGACGTGCTGAAGGGAGTCAATGAGGCAAAGCAATACCTAACGGAACTGGCCGGGGAAGGACTTGCGGTCTCCGTAATAACCGTCGCCGAGCTTTTCTCCGGCAGGGACACAAAAGACCCCATTAAGAGAGAAAAAGTCCTTAAACTCCTGAGGCACTTTGAAGTAATCCCCGTTGATAACGAAATAGCCGTTCTCGCAGGGGAAGTTCGGAGAGACTACGGCCTTCATCTGGGAGACGCAATCATCTCGGCAACTGCAATAATCCACGGCCTAACCGTTGTAACCGGCAACCTGAAACACTTCAGGAAGGTTGAAGGGCTTCCAGTAATCAAACCACCGTACCGGTGAGACCATGAACCTCAAACCCCTCGGCGACTCCGCATTGCTCGTCTCCTTCGGAGAGGTCATCGACGAAGGGACAAACGACCGCGTTCACGCCCTCGCGAGAGCGATAGAGAAAGCGGATTTCGAGTGGCTCGTCGAGGTCGTTCCGGCCTACTCCTCCCTCGCCGTAATCTACGATGCTAATCTTATAGACTTCGAGGGGGTCAAGCGGGCAATCCAGGGACTTGAGTTCTCGGCTGAGAAGTTCGAGGGAAGGCTCGTTGAGATTCCAGTTCTTTACGGCGGTGAGCACGGCCCGGATTTGGAGTTTGTGGCGGAATACAACGGCCTGACTCCTGAGGAGGTCATCGAAATCCATTCGAAACCGGTTTACCGCGTCTACTTCCTCGGCTTTCTGCCCGGCTTCGCCTATCTGGGAGGAATGGACGAGCGCATAGCGACGCCCCGCCTTGAGAAGCCCCGCCTGAAGGTTCCGGCCGGCTCCGTTGGAATAGCCGGAAAGCAGACTGGTATCTATCCCCTCGAAAGCCCCGGGGGCTGGAGGATCATCGGCAGAACACCACTGAGGCTCTTCAACCCATCGAAGGAACCGCCAACGCTCCTTCAGCCCGGCGACAGGGTAAAGTTCGCCCCGATTAATGAGGAGGAGTTCAAGGAGCTTTACAAGGCCGAATGGGGGCGCGAAAATGATTGAACTCCTCAAAGTTTCCTCGTTGCTGATGGTTCAGGACTCGGGAAGGAGGGGATACAGAAAGCTTGGCGTCCCGGTTTCCGGCTACATGGATGACTACTCCGCGAGGATAGCCAACTACCTCGTCGGAAACTCCGGCGATGCCCCACTTTTGGAGTTCCTCCTAAGGGGACCAACGCTGAGATTCAACGCCTCTGCAGTCTTCGCCGTTGCAGGGGATGTTGATGTCAGACTCAACGGCGTTCCCATCGAGCCCTGGGCAAGCTACTGGGCGAAGAGAGGAGATATCCTCGAGGTCGGGACGCTGGGGAGCGGTCTCTACGGCTACATCGCCTTCGCCGGCGGGATAAAGTGCGAGAAGTTCTTAGGCAGTTGCTCGACCTACGCGAAAGCGGGTCTTGGAAGGCCACTAAAGGCCGGCGATAAACTAACCCTCGGCTACGCGATACTGACTGGCAAAGAGGGGCGCAGACTTCCTGAGGAGCTGAGACCGAACTACTCAGCTGAGGAGATAAAGGTAGGAGTCGTCCTCGGTCCGGATTTGGAACACTTCGCCGAGGAGGGACTTGAAACGTTCTTCAGAGAGGCCTACACGGTAACGCCTGAATCCGACAGGATGGGCTACCGTCTCGACGGAATGGCAATAGAACATTCCGAGAAAGGCGCCGGGATAGTCACCGGCCCGCTCGTCCCCGGGACGGTTCAGGTTCCTCCCAATGGAAAGCCCATCGTGATGATGAGAGATGCGCAAACAACCGGCGGTTACGCGAGAATCGGCGTCGTTGCGGGCGCATATCTTCACAGGCTGGCCCAGCTTAGGCCGGGTTTCAAGGTGCACTTCAGGGAGATGAGCGTTGAGGAAGCCCGGAAGGAGCTGGTGAGGCAGGAAAAGACCCTGAGAGCGATAAAACTCCTTCTCGAGGGGAGTATGAGGGCCTATAAAATAAGAACTGGTGGAGAGGGGCTGATAGCCTTCACAAAAGTTGAAAAGAGATGTTAGTCCTTCTTGCGCATGACCTTTACGACCTTGTAGGTCTTTCCGTCGCACTCGATTTCTCCAGTTATCTCGATGATTTTCACGTGGTCTCCTTCGAAGAGGCCCTCCGGCCTGAAGAGGTCGGCCTTCTCCGGGTCGCTGCAGGGCTCAAACTTGAGCCTGACCACGGAGCCGATTATTGCCAGCCTGGGCTCTATGGCGACCTCTATGCTCGGTTCCACCACTTCGACGACGCGAACCTTCCCCTCGTGGAGCGGACAGGAGTGCGAGGGCATGCTCCTTACGCGGAGGATTTTATACCTCCTGCCCGGTTCGAGGTTTCCGACGCACACTCCAGCCAGCTTGCATGTCTTGCAGGGTTCAGCCGGTCCGTAATAGATGAATTCAACCCCTGGTCTTGCCAGTTTTTCCCCAACTAACGTGATTATTGCCATTTCAACACCTCCTTTATGAGCGGTGATCAGATGACGCCGGTTATTTCAGCCGCCTTTTCAGCGGCTTCCCTCGTTAAGCCGTCCCTTCCAAGGATGGTGTAACGCTCGGGCCGGATTTTATGGGCAATCGTGAGCGCTTCCACAATTAACTCCGGGTCGATCCCCAACTCGTATGCGTTAGTTGGTGCACCAACCCTCTTTAATGTTTCCCTAACCCTTTCCCACTTTAAGCCGTGGAGGTAGGCCATTATTATCGTTCCGACTCCAACCTGCTCGCCGTGCAGTGCGGGTTTCGGCGCTATGCTGTCGAGGGCGTGGCTGAAGAGGTGCTCTGCGCCGCTGGCCGGTCTCGAGGAACCCGCTATGCTCATGGCGACGCCGCCGCTTATCAGGCCCTTAACGACCTTTCTCACGCCCTCCTCGTTGCCGAGCCTGATTATGTCCGCGTTCCTCATCACCATCTTGGCGCTCATTAGCGAAAGCGAGGCCGCGTATTCGCTGTAGTACTCTCCCTTGATGCGGTGGGCCAGCTGCCAGTCCTTAACCGCCGTCAAATTGCTTATTATGTCTCCAACCCCTGCGGCGAGGTAGCGGTAGGGGGCAGTCTTTATCACCTCGACGTCCGCTATGACTGCCACAGGAGGGACTGCCTTTACGGACGTTTTGACCTCCAGGTCGCGGATGGATGCGTTGGCGCTCGCTATTCCGTCGTGGGAAGCTGTGGTTGGAAAGCTTACGAATGGAACGCCGGTTCTGTACGAGGCAAGTTTAGCGACGTCTATTATGCTCCCGCCCCCAACTGCAACGAGCCATCCGATGCCCTCGTCACCTATCCGGGCCATAGTCCTCTCAACTTCTTCCATCGTGGCGCCCCTTACCGTGAGAGAGGATACATCAAACTCCTTCCGCAAAGAGGTCTCCACGTCCTTGCCGGCTATTTCTTTTGTCCTCGGGCCGTAGAGCACCAGGACTTTCCCGCTGAGGCCGATTCTCCGGGCGACGTTGACGACCTCCCCCTTAAGGTTCTCGCCCAGGAGTACTTCCCTTGGAAGTTGCATTATGTGCATCCCTCTCACCGTCCGGTAAGGATAGGGTAGGAAAAGCTTTAAGGCTATCGGAACAATCGGCTATAGGTGGTTAAATGGGGCTTTACGAGTTCTTTTACGAGTACTTCGTTCTGCCCATAAAGGAGAACGAGGGCTACAATCCCGTTAACACGCTGGTTTACGCGATAATCCTTGGCATAGCCGTTCTCCTTCTGTACAGGATGCTCAAGCGGATGGGGATAAAGGTTGACGACCGTTTCTTCAAAGCCCTAATGCCCTACATCATCCTCGGCCCGCTCATGAGGAGCATGACGGACGTGGGGATCCTTCCCCGTACGTATCTGACCGTGAGCCCCGGAGGATACTTCGTTATAGCCGCCTTTGCAATAGCATCCCTCTACGTCGTGTGGCGGCACGTCGGCCCGACTGAAAAGCTATATCCCCTGTACCGGGATTTCGGACTGATTTTGGATGGGGGGCTGCTGTTCGTACTGCTCATCAACATCGGAAAGGTGAGCTTTAACTGGAGGGTCCTGGTTTACTTCTTTCCGATCCTGGCCGTGGCGGAGTTCTTTATCTGGCTCCTCGCGAGGAAGTTTAGGCTGATAAAGGAAAACTCGATCCTCTTTTACACCCACTTCTACGATGCGACGACCACATTCGTCGGGCTCCAGTTCTTCGGTTTCTGGGAGCAGCACGTTCTCGCGAGGTGGCTCATGGGGCTCTTCGGGACACCGGCCGTCATGTACCTGGAGAAGCTCCTGATACTCCTTCCTGTCGTCTGGATACTCGACAGGGAGATGGAGGACGAGGACCCGGATTTGATAAACTTCGTGAAGCTCGCGATATTCATCCTCGGTTTCGGACCGGGGACGAGGAACCTGCTCATAATGCTCATGGGGGGAGGATAATGGAAATTGCATGGAGTGAGGTTGCATTTGGTCTCGCAAAGGATATTGAACGGGCAGTTCTGCCTCTGTTTGGAACAAAGAAAGCGGCGGAAGTCGTGGGGGAGAACGTCAGCGGGGATACCACCGAGTACGTGGACAAGGTCTCCGAGGACATAGCCCTCTCCCGTCTCAACGCCCTTGGGGTTAACGTGGTTAGTGAGGAGATCGGTTTCGTGGACAACGGGAGCGACTACACCGTGATAATAGATCCCATAGACGGCTCTTACAACTTCGTTTCGGGCATCCCGATTTTTGCCTTCAGCTTTGCGGTCTTCAGGAATGAGAAACCCGTGTACGGGGCGATCTACGAGTTCATCCCGGGGAAGTTCTACGAGGCCATTCCTGGGAAAGGGGCGTTCATGAACGGGAAGCCGATACGGGTCAGAAAGCCGGAGCGGGGAAGGGAGGCGCTGAGCTTCTACACGGGGGGCAGGTTCATGGGCATCATCGAGAGGGTGAAGCGCGTCCGCGTCCTCGGGGCTATAGCCGTGGAGCTGACATACCTCGCCAAAGGGGCCCTCGATGGCGTTCTTGACATAAGGAACTACGTGCGCCCAACGGACATCGCCGCCGGCGTTCTGATAGCGAGGGAGGCCGGGGCGATAGTGACCGACGAGAGGGGCCGGGAGCTCCGGCTCAAGCTCACCGCGAGCGAGAAGACCAACGTGATAGCAGTCAACGAGCGGTACCTACTCGACATGATACTGGAGGAGATAGGAAATGAGCCTTGAAGGGTTCTTCAGGAAATACGGGAAGGCTACGTCCACCCTCTTTCTGATCAACGTGGCTGTCTACGTCGTCGAGTCAATAGCCAGCGGGAACCCCATTTCGATCAGCATGGGTGTCCTCCTGAGGATCGGGCAGTGGAACTACGCGGTACTGCACTACGGGTGGTGGTGGCAGCTCTTCACGGCCATGTTCGTGCACGTGAGCATCCTGCACATAGGCTTCAACATGTACTTCCTGCTGATGATGGGAAGGGAGCTTGAGGCCATCCTCGGGCCGAAGAGACTCGTCATGGTTTACCTGGTCTCCGGCTTCATGGGGAACCTCATAACGCTCTTCGTCCTGCCACCAAACTCCGTGAGTGCCGGTGCGAGCGGTGCTCTCTTCGGAATAGTCGGGACGCTGATAGTCATGATGGGGGTAGTCGGTGGCAACATGCAGGCGGCCCTCATAAACGCCTTCGTGCTCTTCCTGATCAACAGCATCCTGCCGGGGGTCAATGCATTCGCCCACCTCGGCGGCCTGCTGACCGGAATGGCGATCGGCTACTACTATGGAAAGAAGATAAAGGGTCGGATCCTCGCGATGCAGTACGGCTACGGATGGTGAGAATTGCCTGGCGGTTTTGTTTTTTCTATCTCTCAATTCTAAACGGCATTTTTCCAGAAGAAGATGACATGGCAAGGGACCTTGGTTAAGCAAACTTTTCGCTCAGCCTTTTGGAAAGGCTGGTGAACAAGCTTTTGGAAAAAGCTTGACCAAAGGAATGCCCTTCTCACTAACGGGGCAAAAAGCCAGTTGTGCACTAATTAAGGCGCGATTTTAAAACGAGTTTAACTTCAAAGATGCTTGAGTATTAGTTCCAAACTTAGTTTTGGCGTCCGGAGGACGCCGTTTGGGAGTGAAACACCCAACAAAGAGCAAGTTAATAAGAAACTCTCAACAAGAGACAGTCCCCTGACATGCATGAACTATAAAATCCACCTTTTGAATAGTCAAACACTTTTGGTCAAACTTTTCGCCAGCAAGCTTTGCTTGGGCAAAGCTTGACCAAAAATAGTATACTGTCTAATGAGCGCCATGCTCCTATGCTTGGGATTTCATCTGTCTGGGTTTTGCGTGAGTATGGAGTTGTTTGATGGGTTTACTTTTTTAAAGCGCCCGGAGGGCGCTGATTTGGAGTAAACCACGTTAAATTGCTGGAGTTTTAATTCAAACCCCTTCAAAGTAAGTGTCATTAGAAGGCATGCCCATTCAGAACAGCTCCAAAAACAGTTAGAATTATTCCGCCAGCGCTGAAGCTTTTGGGAAAAGCTTCATCAAAAGTTTGTAGCTCTTCGTCTATGATTAATTTGGATGGATTTCGCTCATAATTCTCATATTTGGGGGAGAACACGTTTAAACAAAACTCTCACAAGGGGGTTACTCTTCTCTTGACGCCCTTCGGGCGTCGATTTAAGGTTAACCCCGCACTCATGGAGGATATTGAAGAGTTCTCACAATTAAAACAG
>Ga0256843_1002353_pt1 | contig 13885 bp, 11 predicted proteins | sample AlvinellametaG_FD_191572 | JGI IMG/M metagenome (GOLD analysis project Ga0256843, IMG submission 191572) | Pompeii worm associated microbial communities from hydrothermal vent at the East Pacific Rise, Pacific Ocean - Alvinella | ecosystem: Host-associated > Annelida > Integument > Unclassified ... | reverse complement strand
CCAATTGCGTAAAAAATTAGGATTAAAACGCAAAGATAATCTGTATGATTATTTAAATGATATTTAGGGTTTACTAAAAATCTCAGAAACGTGTTGTCCCGATGCTTCGGGATTAATTTATGAAATAAAGATGTATATAAATACTTCAAATTGTATAAGTTGAAAGAGCGATACGCTTCTGTGAAATGAAAATTCCCAAAAATAAAACATAAAAATGCAAACCTTTTTATCCAATTAGATACTTCCTTTTGCATTTATTATGATAAATATTCACATAAAGCATTGATAATGATATTTTAAATATTTTTCAGTTAACCCCATTTAACGCTCTATGATACAAAACAAACACCATAGTGACATCAGGTTTGAAGTGCAAAGCCTGAATTATTTCCTACTTCTGACTTCCGACATAAATCTTTTTAGAAGCTAAAAGAAAACGCAAAAAAGTACTGGTTTTAATGCGATTTGAAACCAATAAAAAAGCAACTATTCTGTGCCTGTTAAATTATGTTTTAATAAATACTGATAGGTTTGTAAATTTGATTTAAGATAAGTCTCCATTTCTTTTGCCTTATTTTTATATTTATTAATATAATTATTTCTATCTGACGAATTGTATTTAAACAATTTTCTATTATTTTTTTGCAATACAAATAAAAAATCTCGATCTAAAACACCTTGCTTATCATCACCGTTAATAATCGTAAAAGGACGTTTTTCATGAAGCAAATCTATCCCAAGTGTATTGTTGATATAAGGTTTTTTAAGCAAACCCATAATCGTCGGAAAAACATCAATTTGTCCTCCAATATTATTTCGCAAAGATGGTTTAATCCATTTTGGTGCATAAAAAAGTAAAGGTGTATGATGATAGTTTAACGAAATAGGATATTGCACATTGATTGCAGCTCCATGATCAGCAATAAAGACAAAAATCGTACTATCAAACCATGATTGTTTTGAGGCATTTGTGATAAACTGTTTTAGTGACCAGTCAGCATATTCTACAATTTTTTGACGAATTTTATTATTTTTCGGCTTAAAATATGGCGGAATATAAAAAGGTCCGTGATCACTTGTCGTCATAAAAGTAACAAAAAACGGTTTATTTTTATTTTGCAAGTCATTAATATATGGAATAGCAAACCTAAACATATAATCATCGGGGACTCCTAATGTAGTTTTAACCTCTTTTTCGGGGTAATCTGCTTGCGATACAATATTATCAAAATGATTGGCATGCAAAAAACCGGATACGTTATCAAACTGTGCATCGTGCGTAGTAAAATAAGTAGTTGAGTAACCAAGTTTTTTTAAGGTCTTTGAAATACCCGAATATTGATGAATTTGTTTCATGGTATGTTGACGATACAAAGCCGGAAATGAAAAAAGCGTACTAAAAATACCGTTAAACGTATGTTCTCCTGCACTATATATATGATCAAAATACAATGATTTATATGACAAACTATCTAAAAATGGTGTTAAATCATCTTTATTCCCGTGTCTTTTCATTTTGGCGGCACTCATACTTTCCATAATAATGATAACAACATTTGGCCGTTTATTTGAAATAGTATCCGGAGAAATTTTTCTCAATATTGGATAGTTTTTTGAAGGATTTTTGATATGTAAATATGATTGAACATTTTTAATTGCCTCCCGTTCATCCATCAGCCTTACCTCTTGATTATGTTCATCGAGCGAATCGAGGTAACTGCGCATTAATGTAAAAGTCGGATTTAAGCCCAATTGGTTTAAAAATGGATCTTGACAAAAATATGCTGTACCTACTCTAATTGGAGATTTTTTTTGAATACGCCCTCGTATACCCAAAAATATTAAGGCTAAAATAGTTAATGATAGACCTATGCGAGCCGGTAAAAAAAGTTTTGATTTAAAATTGGTATCAAGTAATCGAAAAATCCTTTTCAATAATTTATAAAAAATAATATCAATTACCATAAACGGAAGGGTAAACAATGCATAAGTAGGTTCTTCAATCAGCATGTTAAAAACAAACTTCGGACTATCAATCCACTCAAATGCACCAACTGAAAACCTGGAAAAAAACTGATGAAAATAAGGAATATCAGCAGCACTCACCACAAAAGCTATGGTAAATAGTAAAAAGATCCAATAAAATAATATACGATGTAATAGATTTGATTTTTTACCTAAAATATATTCCGTCAAAATAAGTAGTATTGGCAAAAATAAAATATACCCTGATATAACAATATCAAAACGCAAACCCATAATAAAAGCTTTAAAAATATTAAGCAAAGTATTGTTTGCGAATGTTAATCTGTCAAATTCTAAAAAAAACAATAACAATCTAAAAACAAAAAACATGCTTATAGATAGAAGGTAAGTTTTTGCAATAAATAATATTACAGGATTTTTTGATGTTTTCATAAGTATTGCAAATATTGAAATATTAAATGTATTATACAAAAAAAGCCCGCTAAAAATTAGCGAGCTTTTTATAAATGGTGACTCCGAAAGGATTCAAACCTTTAACCTTCTGAGCCGTAATCAGATGCGCTATTCAGTTGCGCCACGGAGCCATTTGTTTTTTTAGACTGACTAGGATTATTTTTCAAATGATCCTTTGCAATCCATTTTGAAAATTGAAATGGTCAAAATGCTATCGCATTTATTAAAACTTCATTTCAATTTTTTCAATATTTCAATTCATATGTGATCGCGACAGGATTCGAACCTGTGACCGTCTGCTTAGAAGGCAGATGCTCTATCCAGCTGAGCTACGCGACCAAACTTGTCAATAACGCTATCCATTCCGATAGGAATCGGAAGAGCTACGCGACCAAACTTGTCAATAACGCTATCCATTCCGATGGGAATCGGAAGAGCTACGCGACCATATAATCTAGTCTTTTTTCAACAAAACATCTGTTTTAACAGATGTTTTATTGAGTAAGTCGGGGTAGCAGGATTCGAACCTGCGGTCTCCTGCTCCCAAAGCAGGCGCGATAACCGGGCTTCGCTATACCCCGAAAATATTTTTTCAAGTTGCGGAGAGACAGGGATTCGAACCCTGGCAACCGTTTCCAGTTGACAGATTAGCAATCTGCTCCGTTACCACTCCGGCACCTCTCCAACAAGTTCCTACACTTAGGTCGGAATTGCGAGTGCAAATATATAATCATTTATGTGAATACACAAGAAAAAAAAACTTTTTTTTAAGAATATTTTTATCTGCTTGCTATTCAGGATATTCTATCCGTAAATGATAAATATTTTTTAATTTCTTTTTAAACAGCTTTTTAATAGCCGTAATTTCTTTAAATGTAATATCGGCATTGGCTAAAAGTCCGTTATGTAACTGACTGTCAATTATCTTGTCTACAAAATTTTCAATCTTTTCAGCCGTTGGCTCTCTCAAACTCTTCGATGCCGCTTCAATTGAGTCTGCCATCATCAAAATAGCTGTTTCTTTTGAAAATGGATTAGGGCCTGGATAACGGAACAATTCAGGATCAACATTTGGGTCTTCTTCTTTGGCTTTGATATAAAAATATTGCACCAAATTAGTCCCGTGATGTGTTCTGATAAAATCAATTATCCTATCAGGAATATTGTTCTTTCTTGCCAATTCAACACCATCCAATACATGTTGAATGATAATTTGTGCGCTATCAACCGGATCTAAATCGTCATGATGATTAACACCGGAAGTTTGATTTTCGGTAAAAAAGAACGGATTCATCAATTTGCCTATATCGTGGTATAATGCGCCTGCACGAACCAATAATGCATTGGCATTAATTTCATTTGCGGCTGCTTCGGCCAAATTTGCCACTTGTAACGAATGGTTAAATGTTCCGGGGGCTTTATCTGCCAAACGTTTTAACAATTTGGTGTTGGTATTTGACAATTCGAGCAAAGAAACGTCCGAAACCAAACCGAAAAGCTTTTCATAAATCAAAATTAATTGATGCGATAAGGCTATTGTAAATACGCCATTCAGCAAAAACAAAACGAATATCTTACTGCTTATCAACTCAATACTTCCTTCATGAATTAGGTGGAATGCAAAATATCCGAGTATATATATAAGTATAATATTTCCTACTGACGAAAATAAATTGGCACGTTTAGTCAACTCCGAAACGGTCAAAATTGTAACAATTCCCGCCATAATTTGCAAGAAAATAAATTCAAAACTATTTGGCACTATAAATCCAAGTAGCAAGATAGTCAATACATGTACAAACAAACCGACCCGCGAATCAAAAAATGCTTTTAATATCAATGGCAAAATTGCCAAAGGCACAACAAAAACGTAAGATGCATCGTAGTTAACAACCAACGTTGTCAAGAAAATCATCAAAACTATATTGAATACAATTAAAGTAATTTTGACATTATTTTCATAAATCTCAGGGCGATATTTAAGCAAAAACAAGAGCAACATTAACAACACAATAGCAACTAAAATGCTATAACCGGCAAACACCCAAATGGTTTTGGATACGACATCATCTTGAATGCCGTAGCTCTGTTTTAATGAATTTATTAATGTGTATTTATGATTGTCAATCAGTTCGCCTTTTGAAATAATACGCGCGCCTTTTAAAACCATTCCCTTATTGACACTTAAATTTTCTAAATTTTGTTTAAGCGTTTTATCATAGTAAAAATCATCTAATTTTAAATTGACTTTTAAATTATCAAAATAAATGCTTAATAATCTTGATTTTAATTCGGGTTTATCAGACAAATACGTAGCTAATATCTTTTTTACATCATGTATGGTATAGATTTGCCCGGGATTAATCTCTTTTATTTTCTTCCCTTCAATTAGAAAAACTTTTCTCCGGTTAAAATCGACAGGCTTTTGGTCAATAATTCCGGTTTTGTATATTTTAGCCAGCAGTTTACTGTTAGCTTTTTTTAATAAGCTCACTTCATCATTTGATAACAACGCAGCACTATTCAAAATTTCTCGTGCTATTTTTTGACTAAGACTATTCAGGTCAATCTTTTCTTTATTTACAAAATATGGAGTGTTTTTAGTAAGCGAATCTTTTTCCTTTTGTAAAACTGCTTCAGATTTTTTGATTACAAAATCAAAAGGCGCATACAAATCTTCATACTGCCAAGGCTTATTTTTTTCAAAATCGTATTTGAATTGTCCTTGTTTAGGAAAAAGATAGACAATCAATAACAAAGCGGTCAAAAAGATGACAGCTTTGTATATAAACCCCGTATTTCTATAAATATAATTGATAATTTCTTTCATCTAATAAATTTGTCGAATGTGACACTTGACCAAAAGTAATATTTTTTTTGACAAATCAGTTTCTATTACCATAAATATTTGTATTTTTAGGTCAAATTTTTAAAAACTCAATTTATGAAATCACCACAAGATATAGTTATTATTTCGTATGCCAGAACGCCAATCGGTAGTTTTAACGGCAGTTTGTCAAAAATTCCTGCGCCCAAATTAGGCGCTGTTGCCATCAAAGGCGCATTGGATAAAATTAATTTAGACCCAAATTTAGTAGATGAAGTTTATATGGGCAACGTACTGCAAGGCGGTGTTGGTCAAGCGCCTACTCGTCAGGCAGCAATCTTTGCCGGCATTCCCGACACGGTTCCTGCAACTACGGTCAATAAAGTATGCGCTTCGGGTATGAAAGCCATTAGCATGGCTGCACAAGCCATCAAAGCGGGCGATGCTGAAATTATAGTTGCCGGCGGTATGGAAAACATGTCGATGGCGCCTCATTATTTAGCCGGAAGAAATGGTCAGAAATTAGGCGATATTAAACTTAAAGACGGATTGGTTTTAGACGGACTAACCGACGTTTACTCACAACAACATATGGGTGTTTTTGCCGATTTATGTGCTAGTGAATACAATATTACCCGCGAAGAACAAGATGCTTACGCCATTAAATCATACAAACGTTCTGCCGAAGCATGGAAAGCGGGCAAATTTAAAGACGAAGTAGTGCCTGTCGAAATTCCACAACGTCGCGGTGAGCCCGTTATTTTTGATGAAGACGAGGAATATAAAAATGTTCGTTTTGAGAAAATTCCTGCCCTTCGACCCGTATTTACCAAAGAAGGAAGTGTAACCGCTGCCAATGCCTCTACTATTAATGATGGTGGTGCAGCATTAATTTTAACAACCCGTAAAAAAGCCGAAGAATTGGGCATTAAACCACTTGCCAAGATAGTCAGCTATGCCGATGCGGCACAAGACCCCAAATGGTTTACCACTTCGCCTGCCAAAGCAGTGCCAAAGGCGCTAGATAAAGCCGGTTTAAGTATTACTGATGTTGATTATTTCGAACTAAACGAAGCTTTTTCAGTAGTCAGTTTGGTAAATGAAAAATTAATGAACTTGCCTAGTGATAAATGTAATGTCAATGGCGGTGCTGTTTCCTTAGGACATCCCCTAGGCGTCAGTGGCGCACGTATTATTATGGCATTGATATCGATATTAAAACAAAATAAAGCCAAAATTGGCGCAGCCGGAATTTGTAACGGTGGTGGCGGTGCCGGCGCTATGGTCATCGAAAATGAATAGATAATAAAAGTCGGAAGTCAATAGTCGAAAGTCAATAGTCGAAAATCGGAAGTCTATTGTCTAAAGTCTATTGTAGTTGTGAGTTTAAAGTTAATTTTATAATTGATTTAGTATGAAAATTTACCGTTTTGAAGACATTATTGCTTGGTAAAAAGCAAAAGAATTGACACTTCAAGTTTATGGTATTTTTGAACAACATAAAGATTTTGCTTTTAAAAATCAGATTGAACGTGCATCGGTTTCTATAATGAATAATATTGCAGAAGGATTTGACCGAAGAACAGATAAAGAATTGAAACATTTTTTATATATTGCCAAAGGATCAAATGCCGAAGTGCGTTCAATGCTGTATTTAGCCCTTGATTTAGACAAAATACACAAAAATGAATTTGATGGTTTGTATAATTTGTCCATAGAAATAGCAAAATTATTAAATGGATTCATTAAAACATTATAAACTATCAACTTCAGACTTACGACTAACAACTAATGACTAACGACTAACAACTAACAACTAAAAATATGTACGCAATCAATTTTGCCACAATCGTTCCCGTACGGGCAGACCGGTCAGACGAATCGGAAATTATGACCCAAATACTGTTTGGTGATACTTTTGAAGTGCTGAAAACGCATAATCAGTGGAACTATATCAAAGCATCTTATGACAATTATGAAGGGTGGATTGATGAAAAAGTTATTTTTGAAATTTCCAAAGAGGATTTTGATCGACTTAATCATCAGCAAAAATATTACACTGCCGATATATTATCAGAAGTGGTTTTTGATACCAACGGTAAATTTTTGTTGCCCATGGGTAGCGTTTTGCCGGATTTTAACCCAAAAGATAATACTGTAAAGATTGGGGAGCAAGTAGGCGTTTTCAAAGGTGCATTTATCACCGGAAAGCATGATAAAATGAAGGTTCTGTCTTATGCACTTAGCTATTTGAACGCTCCTTACTTATGGGGAGGCAAAACACATTTTGGTTTAGACTGTAGCGGACTGACACAAATGACTTATAAAATGTGTGGGCACGATTTGCTTCGAAATGCCAAAGATCAAGCCACACAAGGTACAAGCATTAAACTGTCAGAAGCCGAAGCAGGCGATTTAGCCTTTTTTACCAATGCCAAAGGCAAGGTTATTCACGTTGGGTTTTTACTAGGCAACGGACAGATTTTTCATTCACATGGCAATGCCCATATCGACCCGATTGACGAAAAAGGTATTTTTAGCAAACAATTTCAGCGTTACTCACATACTTTGAGTGATGTGCGGCGGATTGTATAATTGATTAAGAACAAATTTAATAATAACCAGATTGATCAAACTAATAGTTACTCCATAGATACTTAATAGATACTCCATAGATAGTTCGTTAATATTACATTTCTACTACGGGCGACGCAATGCGTCGCCCGTAGTAGGTTTTATTAATACAATAATTACTAGTCTCTTTCCTGAATATACTTGTCAAGTTGGTTTTTATAACTATCAAAGTCGAATACATTATTTACTTTGTAATAATTTTCTAAATCATAGACATAATCATAAGCATATTTGGCTAATTTCAATTTGGTTTGGTCAAAATCAAATAAACGCAAAATTTGTGTTAACTGATTAACGGTCATGCAATTATTGGTTTTGATTATTTGCTTAGCCACACGTAGCTTGCCACTTTCAAACATTTCGTTTTCAATAGTATGCAACATGTTTTCAAAACGCTCGGGTGTTACCGGCGGTGTACATCCCACTTCACCTGCATAATCAGGGACATATACAACATGTGTACCATCTTGTCCTACTTGATTGTTTGCAGCACTATTGTTGTTAATATTGATATTTATTTGCCCGCTTTGTACCGTCCCACCGTTATTACCTTGTGAAACACCTGCATTTTGCCCGCCTGTATTCATAGAGAAAACAGCATTGGGTTGAAAATATGGCAAACGATTATCAATAGGATAAATATCTTTAATCAAAAAATCGCCCCTTGCATTTCTTCTGTCCGGAGCATATACTTCATAAACAATTTCCGACATAGGTGGTATATACAAATTAGCACGAACAATATCTCGTGTATTGCCTGTAAAACGAACTGTTACATTATAGTAATCGCTCGACAAGTCGGTAATTCTAACACCCGACAATGGCGTTTGATTGATTAATTGGTTATTAATAGTAATCTCCATTGTTTTATTTGTTCCTGAAACAAAAACCACATTTCCGGTTTGCTGTGCAAAACTGTTTAACATAAACAGACTAAGCATAATGAGTAATAATTTTTTCATATTCTTTCGTTTAATCATTTATCTACGATAAAGATACATTAATTTTAATTACAATTTCAACAATTATGCCAAAAACTATATCATAAAAATTGTTAAAATTGGCATTATTTTTGTAAATTTGCAGGTATAACATTAAAATTTAAAAGAATTATGGGATTATTTTCATTTATTAAAGATGCCGGAGCAAAATTATTCGGCAAAGAAGAAGAAAAAGCAGTTGACACTCGTAGTATTGAGGAAATCAACTACGAAAAAGCACAAAAATTGATGGCAGAAGTAATGGCATTTGGTTTACCTGTCGAAGATCTTAACATATTAATTGTTGAAGACAAAGCCTTGGTATTTGGTACAGCCGCTGATCAAGCTACCAAAGAAAAAATTATTTTGACAGTTGGAAATACTGAAGGTATTGCCGAAGTTGACGATAAAATGGAAGTGCCAACTCCTGAGCCTGAAGCTAGATTTTACACCGTTGTAAAAGGTGACTATTTAAGCAAAATTGCCAAAGAAATGTATGGTGACGCAATGAAATACCCTGTTATTTTTGAAGCTAACAAACCAATGCTTAAAGATCCTGATTTAATTTATCCGGGACAAGTATTAAGAATACCTAACTTAGACTAGTTAAAAACTACATAAAAGTTTTACAACCTGCTAATAATATTAGCAGGTTTTTTTATATAAAAATTGCTTAACTTGCGTATGTAGGAATGATTATTGTATACCAATTTACTAAAAAATATTATATGAGGCACATATTTACTTTTGTTTTTATCTATATTATTACTACAGTCAGCTATGGACAAAATTCTTTTAAAATTGTTGATCATCAAAATAACGTTTCAATACCCTTTAACTTTGTTAATAACCTCATTATTTTAAAAACAACTGTCAATAATCAAGAGCTTAATTTGGTTTTTGACACCGGCGTCAAGCAAACAGTACTAATCAATATGCAAAATAATGACAGCCTTGATTATAAAAATCACAGCAAAATTGTTTTTAGTGGTATGGGCAATGAAAATAAAAAAGTCGTTAGCTTAAAATCTACAAACAATCACATTTCATTAAATGACAAAATAGTCAATAATAATGCTACATTTTATATAATTTCTAATTTTGAATTTGAATTTTCTGAGAACATTGGTATCACAATAAATGGTTTTATTGGTGGTGAACTGATTAATAATCATCAGGTAAAAATCGATTATAAAAATAAATTGATGACTTTTTATCCTAGTAATTCATTAACCGGAAAAGAGCTTTCTAAATACAGAAGTTATCCCCTCAATATTTTTAAAGGAAAACCTTATATCACCACTAATATAGTTTTTGAGAAAAAGCAAAAACCACAAAAAATACAGCTACTTATCGATACCGGCAACAGCGACGCTTTGTGGATATTTAATACAGACAAAATTCATATACCAAAAAACAAAAAATCAATTAATGATTATATGGGATTGGGACTGAGTGGCAGTATTGAAGGGAAACGAATCAAATCACATCTATTTTCATTTGACAAAAAATTCAAATTTAAAGGTATTTATACCGCATTACCTGATTCTATATATTTTTCCGGTTTTATAAGAAATGATGTCGATGGTATGATTGGCAACGAAGTGCTAAATCGTTTTTTTATCATTTTTGACTATCAAAACAAAAAAGTATATTTAAAAAAATACAGAAGGAATTATCGTAAAGGATTTTATTATAATGATAGTGGTATTTACTTGGCTTATAATGGAAAAATTCCTGTCAAATACAAATCATTGAAAACAAGTTATCGTATTATCAATCAGAATTCAAGTACAAATTCGGCATTAATCGTTTCCAGTAGCGCATACACCTACAAATACAAATTAGCCGATAGAATTGTTATTAACTATGTAAGAAAAGATTCTCCCGGGGCAAAAGCCGGACTTTTAAAAGGAGATATATTACTTAAAATAAACGGCAACTCGGTCTACCAATATAAATTGGAAGAATTAGATAAAAAGTTTTTTTACAAAAAAAGCAAAAGAATTGATTTTTTGGTTGAAAGAGATGGGTTAAAACTAGAAATTAGCGTTTTTAACAAGGAATTGTTTTAACCAAAACGCCTTCCGTTAATATAATAATACCCTCCCGCTAAGGCCGAAATGATTAACAAGGTGAGCATTGGATGTGCCAAAAAAGCAGTATCGAAATCAAATAATAAAGCTAGTGCTACACCTGCCAAAGCACCACCAAAATGTGCTGTGTGACCAATATTACTACGCTGATTTTGCGTGCCCATAGTAGTGTACCACAAATAACCTAAGGCAAAAACAAAACCGGGCATTGGAATAAAAAAGTACAGTCGCAACTTCATCAATGGTATTAGCGTTATAGCTGCAAAAATAGTGGCATTTACCCCGGCAGAAGCGCCAATGGCTGCATACCAGCTATTGTGCTTGTTGAAATAATATGACAAATAATTACCTGCCAAAATACCGCCAAAATATATCAATAAAAACTTTTGCGTACCAAAACTATACTCCATAAAATCGCCAAAGAAGTATAAAGTGAGCATATTGACAAAGTAATGTGTCCAATCGGCATGTAAAAAGCCACTTGTAATATAGCGGTAATACTCTCCACGTTGAATTCCTAATACCGAAAATTTATATTTTTCAAATAAACTGTGGTTTTCAAATCCCATATATGTAACAACACCGGTTGCTAAAATAATCATCATTGTAACTGACATAATATCCTATTTTTTAAATTTTAAACCAATTTACAACAATTTTATGAATTGTTGCTCTATCATCGTATTGTTTATGCACAAAATCATTACCATCGAGTATATAATCATCTGCCCATTTTTGATGATTTCGCGCTAATTGCGATACAGCATTAATAATATAACTGACCTCTTGGTCTGTAGTTGTAGGGTGGATTGACAATCGCATCCAACCGGGTTTATTTTCGGTACAGCCCTCCTCTATTTCATGGGCAATTTCGTGCGATGTGTCCTGATCAACATGCAATAAAATATGTCCGTAAGTACCTGCACATGAGCAACCGCCACGTGTTTGAATACCAAAACGATCGTTGAGCATTTTAACACCTAAATTGTTGTGTAATCCTTCGATCATAAATGACAAAACACCCAAACGATTGGTAAACTTGTCTGCAAGCAATGTCAAATTAGGAATATTTTTAAAGGCAGGTAATAATTTTTGTAATATTTCGTGTTCGCGTGCCCGAATATTGTCCGTACCCATTTCTTCTTTCAATTTGATTGCCAATGCAGTTCTGATGGCTTGCAAAAATCCGGGGGTCCCACCATCTTCACGAGTTTCCGGATCGTCATAATATTTATGTTCACCCCAAGGATTTGTCCAGAGTACTGTGCCGCCTCCCGGGTTGTCTGGAATAGTATTTTGATAAAAATTTTTATTAAAAATAAGCACGCCACTAGTGCCGGGTCCTCCCAAAAATTTATGGGGTGAGAAAAAAATAGCATCCAATTGCTGACTTTCGTCCTCAGGATGCATATCAATATCTACATAAGGTGCAGAGCAAGCAAAATCGACAAAACAACAACCACCTGCGGCGTGAATCATACTGGCAACCCGCTGATAATCGGGCTCTACACCTGTCACATTTGAACAAGCCGTTACCGATGCAATTTTGAGTTTTCGGTCTTGATATTTGTCTATTAATTCGGCAAATGCCTCAAAATCGAGATGCCTTTCATCTTTATAAGGAATGATTTCGACATCGGCAATGGTTTCTAACCACGAGGTTTGGTTAGAATGATGCTCCATATGTGTGACAAACACAATGGGTCTTTCATTTTCGTGAATTGTAATGGCATCTTTATATCTTTCATTGATTTTCAAGCCCAAAATGCGTTGCAGTTTATTGACTGCACCTGTCATGCCATGCCCTGTCAAAATTAAAATATCATCATCATGCGCATTGACATGTTTTTTGATAATTTTACGTGCTTCTTCGTAAGCGGTGGTCATCAAACTGCCCGTATAAGAAGTCTTGGTGTGTGTATTGGCAACAAAAGGACCAAACTCATCGCGAATTTTATTTTCGATAGGTGCATACAATCTGCCACTTGCCGTCCAATCGGTATATACCAAAGGCATGCCACCATAAGGCGACTCGATAATCTCATCGATTCCTACAATGTTTTCTCTGTATTTTTTAAAATAATCTGATAAATTTTGGTTTGTTGTTTTCATTTTTTTATAATCTGTTGAATTGTGTAATTGTTGAATCGTGTAATTGTTGAATCGTTGAATCGTGTAATCGATTATTTGATAATGTGATAATATGATAATTTGATTTGCTGTTTCTTCGAAACAGTCCCGCTCGTGCGGGAATAATTGAACAATCTAAGGCGGCTGAGTGAATTATTCGACGCAGGAGAATAATTAGTACCGAAGCCCCGTGTTTGGTTTATTGATAATCTGTTGAATCATTTCATGCATCGGTCATCCGCCATCCGTCCTAATACTTTTACCTTTTACCTCGTTCCTTTTTCCTTTAATCCACCCTACAAAAATCCTTTCAATTCGTCAATCGTTTTCGCTGCCAAGGCATCTGCTTTTTCTTGTGAAAGTGCTTCGGTATAAATACGGACAATAGGCTCGGTATTTGAAGTGCGTACTTGCAACCACGAATCGTCAAAATCGACACGCAATCCGTCTTGTGTATCAATTTCGGCATCTTTATATTTATTGGCAAAATGATCAACAACTTTTGATAAGTCAAAATTAGTAGTGATTTCCATTTTGTTTTTACTCATAAAATATTGTGGATAGCCGCCCTTTAATTCTGATAGCGTTTTGCCTGATTTTGCCATATAAGTCAGCACCAAAGCGATGCCTAATAATGAATCGCGCCCTGCATGAAGTTTCGGAAAAATAACACCGCCGTTACCTTCGCCACCAATAATGGCATTGGTTTCGCGCATTTTGGCAACCACATTTACTTCGCCTGTTTTGGCTTTGCTGTATTGCACACCATATTTATCTGA
>Ga0256843_1002352_pt1 | contig 13905 bp, 16 predicted proteins | sample AlvinellametaG_FD_191572 | JGI IMG/M metagenome (GOLD analysis project Ga0256843, IMG submission 191572) | Pompeii worm associated microbial communities from hydrothermal vent at the East Pacific Rise, Pacific Ocean - Alvinella | ecosystem: Host-associated > Annelida > Integument > Unclassified ... | reverse complement strand
AAAGCTGAATCAACTTAATTTTAACACTCTTATGATACCATTGGATTAGAGGAGCGGACATGAAAAAAATATTTTTATTACTACCTATTATTTTATTTGCCAGTGTAAGTGTAAGCGTAAACAAAAAACACCTAAATATTGGTGAGGATCTGATTATTACCATAACGGCACAGGGAAAAAACATTAAATTTCCAAATCTAAATAAAATAGCCGGTTATGATATTATAGGAACTTCGATAAGTAACAATATTGTTTTAATAAACGGAAATGTAAAAGAAAGCGTTTCAAAAAGTTTCGTAATTATGCCGGATAGAAATTTCACAATTCCGTCCTTCAGCATAAGCATTAACGGAAAAATTTATAAGACTAAACCTATCAAAATAACGGTAACAACACCGAAACAGACAAAAGGAGATTATACTCTCGATATAAATCTCTCAAAAACAAAAGCCTACATAGGAGAAAATTTAATTCTGACTTTAAAATATCAGGAAAAAAAATCAGCTGCAAGCGTAAATATTCAAAAACCTTCAATTCCGGGTGCAATTGTAAAATTAATTAATAAAAAACCGATTGACAACGGAGTTGTTTATAAATTTTTAGTAGTTCCTCTGAAAGCCGGAACTTTCAAAGTAGGACCGTTTATTGCCAATATTGGTGAAGAGGTAAAAGAAAACTTATTTGACGACCCGTTTTTTACTATGAAAAGCATTAAGTACAAAACAATTTTTTCCAATCAATTAAATCTCGAAGTTTATCCGATACCTCAAAATGCCGTATACGGAAACTTCAAAATGAATCTGCAAGCAAAAAATAAAATTGAAGCTGATAAACCGAACAAAATCGTATTATCGGTCAAAGGGTGCGGTGATTTTGCGGATTTACCGGATTTTCATCTTAACATTCCAAATGCAACCGTATATGAAAAAAAACCTATAATCAAAACAAACATTCAAAATTCAAAAATTTGCGGAGAATATACAAAAGAATTTGACGTAATTGCGGAAAGCAACTATACCATCCCTTCATTTACCTTAAGAGAATTTAATGGAAGCGTACATATTTTAAAAACAAAACCGTTAAAAGTTACCGTTACAGGTATCACAAATACTATGCATTCACCTGTTAAAACAATCCAAAAAACAACTAAGATAAAAAAAACCGCCACTACAAAATTCAATTACACCGTTTATGTCTTAATTTTTATAAGCGGAATTGCTTTAGGCGCTTTAATTGTATTTTTATATAAGAAACAAAACCCTTTGTATAGAAAAATAAAAAGAGCCAACAATAAAGAACTTTTCAATCTTTTACTGCCATATGAAAAATATCCTGAAATTAAAGAAATTCTGAATAAATTAGATGAAAACATCTATCAAAATAAAAAACACAAAATAGATAAAAAAGAAATTATTAAAATTTTGAAAAAATATACCGATAATATTTAAAACGCTTAAAGGAGGAGGCTATGGGAATGTAATATTCAAATCCCCCCAATTTCCTTTTTGAGGGGTCAGCTCCTGTAAAATTTCTCCGCTTTTATGACATTTGGTACAGTTTTTTAATTTTCGATGTTCAGGAATCGGTGTATTAATAAGTTTTTGACGACTGTGACAGTCAAAACAGTCCGCCCCACACTTATCCACACCCTTTTGCGGATGGTTTTTATGACATTTAGTACATGATTTTAAAAAATGATGCTGTTTATAATAAGGGTTTTTAGGATTGTTTTCAAGAGCTTTTAATTTTGGATGACAGATTATACAATCACTCTCACACGCAAATAACAATGAAAAAAGAAAAATTAAACCTTTTTTCATTTAGGACATCCTTTATAATTTTTCATACATTCTTCTTTTAAACAGTGCCTTGGTTTATTGCCTTCAAGAAAATCCATTAAATTTTCATAACTTATCTGCATAATTCGTCTTAAGGCTTCTTTTGTATAATAAGCCATATGAGGTGTAGCTATAATATTATCTTTTTTTGCCAAACTCCACTCTGGCAACACATCAGCTGCTATGATTCCGTCAAATTTTTCATATACTTCACGGCTTATTATTTCCGCTCTTGCCGGGTTTATGATTATTTTACCCCTGAAATCTTTAATGTTTTCAGAATTGATTAAATTTTGGGTTTGAGGTGTTAAAGGCAATGCAATAAATAAAAAATCACTGTTTTCAAGCACTTCTTCTAAAATATTTGTCTGTTTTATATCGACATCTTTTTTATGCCTGACGTATGCGATTACATTCGCGCCGAATCCTTTTGCTATTTTAGCTATCTGAGACCCGATAGTACCAAGGCCCAAAATTCCAATGGTTTTTCCCTCTATTTCAATACCTTTTAAATCTTTATAAAAAGTATTGCCTTTTTTTAATCTTTCAATTGCTATATATAATTTTCTGGTAGCTTCCAACAGCAAGCCGTAAGCAAACTCCCCAACGGCAGGACCTGCATATCCTCTCACGTTGCTTACGATAATGCCTCTTTTATAACATTCGACAACATCAATATGATCATATCCCGTAGATCTTGTCTGAATATATTTAAGATTAGGAAGCTTGTCTAAAATCTCAGGAGTTATTTTTGAATTGATAAAAACAGATATCACATCGTAATCGGCAGGAAGTTTATGCTGATTGAGAGTTTCTTCAAAAAAGAAAATTTCAGCTTCTATATTTTTTAATTTATTTTCAAAAAACGTTCTTTCTTCTGGTTTTATTTCAAAAAAAGCAATTTTCATAATCCCCTCCTATGAACAGTTGTTCATATTATATCTCTAAGGAGGGGAGAATGTCAAGATTATTCTGAATCTTTTTTCTTCTGAGCCATTTTCTGCTGTCTAAGCATTTTTTTATATTCTTTGTGTTTTTCCCTGTTTTCTTTTGCTCTTATTTCAAGTTTGTTCCACTCTTCTTCAAATTCTCTTGGTTCTTCAACTTTATTTATCAAATAACCGAATCTCTTATCTTTCGGTAAAACCCTTCCAAGAGGTATAGGCCTTTCATTTGACTGGACAAGACATCCTTCCTCTGCCTTCGGACACACATCCACACAAGCACCGCAGTAAATACAAAGATAAGGATTATAATTGTATTCTTTTTTTCCGCTTTCAATATCGACAACATCAAATATAATTGCCCCCGGAGGACATACGTTTTCACACTTGTCACAAAAAATACAAAGCTCTTCATTATAATATATCGCCCCTCTGAAACCTTCAGGCTCAGGGGAAGGCTCAAACGGATATTTAACCGTTTCCGGCTTTGAAAAAAGATTATTAAGTGACTCTAAAAACATTTTTACCATTTTCTCTCCTTATCTTGCCGTACAGCTCATACAAGGGTCAAAACTAAGAACGATTGCCTGAGCATCGGAATATTTCTCTCCGACAAACAATTCTTTAAGTACAGGAATATTTGCGTATGTCGGCACTCTTATTCTTACTCTTTCAAGAACTTTCGTACCGTTACCTTTAATATAATAAAAACACTCACCTCTTGGAGCCTCAACCCTTACAAACACTTCTCCTTTTGGTCTTCCTTTATATTTAACTTTGTATTCTCCCTCAGGCAGATTGTCAATTGCATTCAAAATCATATCTATAGAATTAAGCACTTCATCTTGTCTTACCATGTTTCTTGCCCATACGTCACCTTCGGTATACAACTGAAGCTCATATCCCACTTCTTCATAAGGAAGATACTCAAATTCATTTCTACAGTCCGTTGCCAAACCGCTAGCCCTTGCAATTGGTCCGACAACGTTGTATTTTTTTGCCATTTCTTTACTTATTACACTTATTCCTTTTGTTTTAAGCCCGAAAGTATAGTCGCTGTCATAAAATTCTTTAACCCTTAACATATGGTCTTTAAATTTTCTAAGTCTTTTTTTGATTTCTCCAATCATTTCATTATCTATATCACGTCTAACACCACCGATTGTATAATAATCATATTGGACCCTGTTACCCGTAATAGCTTCCAAAAGCCACATAACGTCATCTCTGTATTTTACACTCTGCATAAACATATTTTCATATCCGACTACTTCTCCGACGTGTGCGTTTGCAAGTACGTGTGAGTGAATTCTGTCAAGTTCTGTAACTATAAGTCTCAAATACTGAGCTCTTTTCGGAGCTTCGACATCAAGTAATTTTTCGATTCCGTGATGATACGCCCCTGCGTGCGTAATGGAACAAAATCCGCAGACCCTTGCGAGCAGATATGAAACGTTTGTAAAATCAAATTTCGTAATAGCGGCTTTTTCAATACCTCTGTGAACATACCCTACGTCAACTTTTACATCCGTAATAAACTCGTTTTCGGTATCAAACAAAAAACTCACGGGCTCAGGCAGACAGATATGCTGAGAACCGAACGGTACAACAACTTTATTACTCATTTTGATTCCTTTCTCAAAGGTGCGAAAATATTCGGATCTTTAATCATTAAACCTTTTTGAGTGTTTTCAATATTCAAACCAAACAAATCGACAAGTTCCCACTCCGCCATCCATGAAGAAGGGATAATATCGTTTATGGAAGGAATAAGCGTGTCATATTCCACTTCTTGAATTCTGAATACATACCACTTGTCTTCGTTATAATCAAAAAATATCCAGTCAAGCGTTACATTTCCACCGTTATCAACCGCATTGATAGTGACATAATGATATTTTTCCTCGTCATACCAGTTTTTAATTTTCTCTTTTATATTATCAATAGTCGCATCAAAAAATTCTACGTTTTGACTAATCATCGTCAACTCCTAATTCTTTTCTCATCTCTTCGCTGTAATTTCTCGGATATTCTTTTTCTTTAGATTTTTTCTCCCAGATGGCGATAGCTTCAACAATACCGTCAATTAACGCTTCAGGTCTTGGAGCACATCCCGGAATCCAAACATCCACAGGAATTATGTTATCCACCCCGTTTTCCACATTGTATAAATGTCTAAACACTCCTCCTCCGTGTCCGCACGCTCCCATTGCAACTACCACTTTTGGCTCCGGCATTTCCAGATACAACCTTCTTAAAACGTCTCTGGTGTTTTTTGTAACAGGACCTGTAACAAGTAAAATATCCGCCTGTTTTGGATTTCCTCTGTTTAAAGCCCCGAATCTTTCAATATCGTATCTTGGAGCAAGGCTTGCAAGAATTTCAATATCACATCCGTTGCATCCTCCCGTGTTATAATGCAAAATCCAAGGCGATTTTTTTCTAAATTTACTAAAAAATCCCATTTTTTACCTCCAAAGCGCAATTAATATAAGATTTAACGTAATAAGAGGTATTAAAAATACCCATGCAAATTTAACCATGCGTCTAAAATCAAGCCTTGCCGTAGAATTATCAAGAAGATTTATAAAAATAAACGTAAACACCACCAAAAGCGCCCCAAGCCAGTAATGACTTCCTCCGAATAAGAACACAAAGAAAAACACATAAATATATTCAATCCATTTTGCAGTATAAACCGCCTCATAAAAAGGACCGCTGTATTCTATTTCAGGACCGCCTATTAATTCCTGATGCGCTTCGGCAACGTCAAAAGGCGATTTTTGAAGCATCATAGGAATCGTTAGCAAAAACGCAAAAAACACCAAAGGAAGTTCCAAAACCGGATATCCTTCATAATTTAAAATATCTCTGTAGTTAAAACTTCCCGTAATTAAGAAAAAGCCTATTGTCAAAAGAACCATAATAGGTTCATAACTGATCATATGCATAAGTTCTCTTATAGCACCCATAACGCTGTATGCGCTTCTTACGCTGCTGGCTCCGATTACAAGCGCCAATACTGCTAAAACGTGAAAAAATACGGCTATAAGCAAATCGTTACCGAAAATCAATACCGCAAACGCAAACCATTCCGCCACAAAATACATAATACCCATAAGGGCATGCAAAGAATGTATCATCATAGGGCGTTTATCCATCAATTTGAAAAAATCATAAAAAGGCTGCAAAAGCGGAGGCCCAACCCTGCTTTGCATTCTGGCTTTTGTAATTCTTTCTATTCCATATACAAAACCGCCTAAAACAGGAGCAAATAACACTAATAAAGTTTCCATCATAACAGACCTCCTCCAAATATAATTACGGCAATAAACAGAGCCAAAGCAAAAACATTCAGATAATTTTCATATCTTTTAATACATGCAAAATCATACGTTCCCATATATCTCGGGAATTTTTCACCACAGTTATAAGGGTGGACTATATCGGCTTTAAATTTAACAAAATAAGGAAGTGCGTGTAACAAGAATAAAATAATAAGCGCACCGATTATCTGCCAGAAATAAAGTGTTGAATTTCTCACTATCAATGAAAGATGATCGTTGAATACCGGTACGTGTTGATGAATCAGACCTTCAACCACCGGAATAATTATAGTAGTTATAAAAGGCGCTATAAAGATAGTCAGGGTTAAAATCCAAACATAATACCAGATAGAAACGAAATTAAATCTTTTTGGAAGCGGTATAAATTTTATTTTTTGAATTCCGTGTGCTTTTCTAACGCTGATACCCAGTACTTTCATATACAAAATACTTAAAAACGCACTTCCGGCCCCCACATAAAGAATCAGAATAATATAACTTCCGTGTGTTAAAAAGTTGCTGGCTTCTTCAATCATAACCCATTTTCCGATAAACGTACCAAACGGTACAAATGTCATTGCCAAAAATCCAAAGAATATAAACATTAAAGTAAGAGGCGCTCTTTCTATAAGTCTTCTCATCTGTTCAATATATTTAACGTGAAAAGCTTTCTCAAGCACACCGGCTTCCACAAACAAAAACCCTTTTGCAAAAGCATGGAAAACAATAACCAAAACTGATGCCGTAAGTGCCAAAGGCGTACCGATTGCAGCGGCAAGCATCATAAGTCCAAGAAGGGAAATAGTCGAATATGCAAGGATTTTTTTGAAATTATCCTGAGTTAAGGCAATTATCGCCGCAACAACAAATACAAAACCGGTAGTAATAATTAAAAGTTTAGCAAGCAATGTCCCTTTTATAATCGGAGAGAGTCTTAAAATAAGATAAGGCGCAATTTTTACCATCGTGGCCGAATGAAGTATTGCACTAACAGGCGTCGGTGCGACCATTGCGCCAAGAAGCCATTTATGAAACGGCATCTGTGCACCTTTGACAAGTGCGGATATGCTTAAAAAGCCCAAACCTGCAATAATTAAATATTTAGGTCCGGCGAATTTAAGTAAATCGGTAAAATGATAGATTCCGGTATTTTTTATCAAAGCCATAAGCCCGAGTAAAATTGCAACCCCGCCTATCTGGTTCATCCAAAGCGCAAGCATTGAGTTTGCAGTCGCTTCTTCATCTTTTCTAAACCCGATCATTACCACAGATGCTAAAGTAGTCGTTTCGAAAAGCGCAAAAAACCACTCTATATTGTTTACCGCAACGGCAAAATTCATAACGCCCAAAAACCATATTACGATTGCTACGAATTTATGTTTTTCTTTTTCGTCGTATTCCATATATTTCGTTGCAAAAATGGCAATAGGAACACCGACAATTGCAACTATTAAAAACATTAAAACAGTAAGATTGTCAATATAAATATTTGGAGTTGCATCTTCTTTAATCATAAAAATAACGATGCTTAAAAGAAGAATCTGCAATAAAGCAAGGGCTATAACACTGAGATATCTGTTTTTAATTCCCAAATAAAGAAAATAACCCAAAAGTCCGTAATCATATATCGTAATCGCCAAACCTACCCAGTGAGGCGTGTCGATTAAATTCGGATGAGGATACCTGTAAATTAAATAAGAAACGGTAATCAAAACCGGTAACGTAAGAAAAGTCAGCCAGTTCGTTACCACATCCCTTTTAAACAGGTAAATTATCAAAGCAATAATCCAAGGAAGCACAATATTTAAAGCGACTAAACTTCCCATTTTATCTCCTTAATTATTAATTAACAATATTTTAGCAAAATGATTATTCATTTACAAAATGAACACTCATTTATAAGCTAAACTTATATAGCATTTGACTCTAAATGAAACACAATTAAAAACTATTTTTTAAAAAATTTGTATTGATATCTTAATATCATTGAGGAGTTGCTCATGTTTCCCTGGTGGATAAAAAGAAGATTTTTTATATCATAATGAAGTATACATTCCCATGCCACCATATCGTACACCAAATCAAATTCAATTCCATGTTTTTTAAGCTCAATAAACAGATCCCAAAAATGTCTGTAAGGTTTTGCAAAATGATATTTTTTCAAAGGCTCGATTATTGTGGGAATTTTTCCTCCTCCAAGCCATTCAAACTGCTTTTTTAAATAATCACCATTACCGATAACAGGTACGGTAATTACTTCCACATCAAGATGTTTTGCCAAAAAATATGCAGTAGTTCCGGTACCGCTTGGTAAAAATACTTTCAGATTATTTCTGAGTGCATATTCATTTATCTCTTCCGCTAGCAGTTTTATACCGTATTCGGCTTCTTTTATTCTTCCACCCTCTTCAATCACTAAAGTATCTTTATCTTTCAATGAATTTACAAAAGCTCTTATTTCTTCATTGTGTTTATTTAATTCGACAATTTTCATTCCATTTTTAAGGGCTTTTAGGTAATTTCCTTGAGGATTTTGTTTTAGAAGTTTCGGTATGTGATTGGTGTAATATATAAATTCCCAGCCTTTTATTTTTGCCAAAACACTCAAAGAATACATAGCGTTTGACTGATTTGAACCGAACGAAACAACTCTTTTGACATTTGGAAAATCATTTTTTAAGAAGTAGTAAAATTTTCTAGCTTTATTGCCGTTAAAATCTTTATGCAGTAAATCGTCTCTTTTAATATGATAAAAATTACCCCTGAAAACAAAGGGGGTAATCGGAGAATTTTTAATCAATTGCTCTTAAATCCCTGTAAGCTTGGATTACTCTTTCTCTCATGCTGACTTCACCCTCTCTTAGCCATTTTCTAGGGTCGTAGTATTTTTTATTTGGTTTATCAGGACCTTCAGGGTTTCCGATCTGACTTTGTAAATAATCGTGATATTTTTCAATATACGCTTTTACTCCGCTCCAAAACGCCCATTGAGTATCTGTGTCGATATTGAATTTCACAACACCGTAATCAATAGCTTCATGAATTTTTTCAATTTCGCTGCCGCTTCCTCCGTGGAATACGAAATCAATAGGTTTTTCGTCTTTTATTCCGAATTTTTCTCTTACATATTCTTGAGAATTTTTGAGAATTACAGGTTCAAGTTTTACGTGTCCAGGTTTATAAACGCCGTGAACGTTTCCAAAACTTGCCGCTATCGTAAATAATGGACTCACTTCCATAAGTTCTTTATACGCATAAGCAACGTCTTCAGGCTGAGTGTAAAGTTTTGAGTTTTCAATTCCGGTATTGTCAACACCGTCTTCTTCTCCTCCGGTTACACCGAGTTCGATTTCAAGAAGAATATCTAGAGGCGCAAGTTTTTTAAGATACTCTTTACATGTCTGAACGTTTTGTTCGAGAGGTTCTTCGCTTAAGTCAAGCATATGAGAAGAGAAAAGAGGTCTTCCGTATTTTTCATAATGCTTTTTGTTTGCTTCGATAAGCCCGTCAATCCAAGGAAGAAGTTTTCTTGCTGCATGATCCGTATGTAAAATCACAGGAATACCATAAGCTTCCGCAAGTGTATGAATATGTTTTGCTCCGCTGATAGCTCCTAAAATCGCAGCTTTTTGACCTTCGTTATCTAGTCCTTTTCCGGCAAAAAAATGTGCCCCGCCGTTACTGAACTGGATAATAATCGGCATATTTACTTTGCTTGCCGCTTCCATAACCGCATTCGCAGAATTTGTTCCCACTACGTTAATAGCAGGAAGTGCAAAATTATTCTTTTTGCACCATTCAAAAACTTTCTTTGTTTCGCTTCCGGTTAAAACCCCCGGTTTGATTCCAAGCTCTTGCCAATTCATCCCTCTCTCCTTATTTTACGAGATATTTAACTTTTTCGTTTTTTCTGATTGAATCGATTTCTTTTTTAAGTTTAAGCTGTTTTAAATATGCAACTATTTGAGGTTTTACTTTTTCAAACGGCATATAATTGTTTGTTTTTTTGGCTTCAACCAAAATAATATGATATCCGAATCTGGTATGTACAGGTTTTAACGTAATTTGTCCAGGTTTTAACTGTTCAGCGGCTTTTGCAAACTGAGGCACCATCTGTTTAGGATCAAACCATCCAAGTTCTCCGCCTTGAACTTTGCTAGGTCCGATTGAATATTTTTTTGCAAGTTCCGCAAATTTTTGCTCAAGAGCTTTTCCGTGAAGACCTTTTAATTCGTTTATCAGTTTTTCAGCTAGTTTTTCGTCTTTTACCAAAATATGTCTCGCTTTGATTTGAGGAGTTGTTTTAAAGTAAATATCTTTATTTTGTTCATAGAATTTTTTAGCTTCGGCATCACTGATTTTTATTTGATTGTATCTTTGTTTAAGCCACATATCAACAGCCAGTTTCATTTTTGCAGCTTTAAACTGAGGAGTGTTTTCTATAGACTTTGCTTTTGAATAAAGTGCTAGAGTATCAATATACTGCTGAACGAATTTTTTAACATGCTGAGCAGGCAAATCCTGAACTCTTATTCTGTTATCACCGGTAATTCCCTGAAGATAAGCGTTAAGTTCGGCAACCGTAATTTTTTTACCGTTGTATTCCGCAAGAACAGTCGAATCTTTAAGACCTTTCATAGGTTTACCGACAAGTCCGGCGTTACCGCCCATCATTCCTCCACCCATTCCTGGGAAGGCAAACAATGCTCCAACACTTAAAATTCCCGCTACTATTAATTTTTTCATATCTATCCTTTTTTTGTATTATTATGCCATATTATGAATAACGTTTTGAACGTCGTCAATATCTTCCAATACTTCTATCAGTCTTTCAACTTTTTCAGCAGTTTCGTCATCCACTTCACTTTCGTTTGTGGCAACGAGCTGAATGTTGCTCTCTAAAATTTCTATTCCTTCAATTGAATTAACAGCTTCCAAAACACTGTTGAAATCTTCCGGAGCAGTTTCGATTACAAGAACTTCATCGAGTTCTTTTATATCTTCGGCTCCGGCCTCAATTGCTTTTTCCATAATTTCTTCATCTTTGTCGCTTCTGTTAACTACTATAACACCTTTTTTCTCAAACATCCAAGCAACGCTTCCGCTTGTTCCAAGGCTTCCGCCCGCTTTTTTAAACGCATGTCTGATTTCCGCAACTGTTCTGTTTTTGTTATCGGTTAAACACTCTACCATTATAGCAACACCGCCAGGACCGTAACCTTCGTAAGTAACTTCGCTAAGAACCACTCCCTCAAGATTTCCTGTGGCTTTATCTATCGCCCTTTGAATATTGCTCATAGGCATAGAATCGGCTTTTGCCCTGTCAATTGCAAGACGAAGAGCCGGATTGTTTTCAGGATTACCGCCGCCCTGTCTCGCGGCAGTCATAATAGCCCTAACGTGTTTTGTAAAAATTTTCGACTTTTTAGCGTCTTCTTTTGCTTTAATGTGTTTTACTTTAGACCACTTGTTATGTCCAGCCATTATTCTCCTTTGTGAAAATATTTGTTATTATACAATAAAAAAAGGGTTGTGATGGTATTAAGAACACCTGAAGAGCTGGAAGAGATAAAAAGAAGATTTCTCGAACACTACAAAGGTTCCCATACAGAACTTAAATACAAAAACGATTACGAACTGCTGGTAGCGATTATTCTCTCCGCCCAGTGTACCGACAAAAGAGTAAATATGGTAACTCCCGCACTGTTTGAAAAATACCCGGATATTGATTCTCTTGCATGCGCAGACGTAGAAGACGTAAAAGAGCTTATTAAATCATGTAATTTTTTTAACAATAAAGCAAAAAACCTCGTAGCCATGGCAAAAGAAGTCAAAGAAAAGCACGGAGGCAAAATTCCAAGAGACCATAAGGAACTTATTAAACTGCCGGGAGTCGGAAATAAAACCGCAAACGTTTTTCTTATAGAAATGGAAGGCGAAAACAGAATGGCAGTGGATACCCACGTATTCAGAGTGGTTCACAGACTCGGCATAACTGACGCAAAAACGGTGGAAGAAACGGAAAAAGACCTGGTTGAAGCTTTCAAAACGGACCTCAACGAACTTCATCAGGGATTCGTGCTTTTTGGAAGATATATATGTAAAGCAAAAAATCCTGACTGCGAAAAATGTTTCGTTCCGGATTTTTGCGTAAGCAAAGAAAATTTTAAACCGAAAAGATAATCAGCTTTTAAAAGTCAAAATCAGTTTCTCCGCCTCTTCGCTTCCGTAAAGCGATATCGGAACGATATCTACAAGTTTCATACCTGAAAGTTTTTCTATCTGATCAACAGAATAATAATACTGAATAATTTTATCCTGGTGTTTTATGTAACAATCACCTTTTTTTTCAAAAAGAGTAATTTCGGTAATCAGTTTATTATCCTCAAACTCACTGTAAAGCACGGAAAATCTGTTTTCGTCTTCCGCTTTTAACGTTCCTATGGCCAAATCTTCCATTGCATAAAGAGTATTGATGTCAAAAACAAAATAATCGGTTCTCTCTTTTACACAACTGAAAAATTTTTTAAGTTCGTCTTCGTTCATATAATTTATTACGTCAAACACGGCAACCGCAGCTTCAAAACGTTCTTTGACTTCACAAACGTCTTTGGCTTCACACTTACACCCTTTTTTTACGGCTTTTTCAACCTGGGCTCTGCTTAAATCTATGCCTTTAATATCAAATCCGTTGTGTTTAGCCAAAAGACAGAATCCTCCGCCTCCGCAGCCTATGTCAAGTATTTTTTTGACTTCAAGTTTATTTAATATTTCAATAAATTTAGACCATAATATATCGGCCGCCTCTTTATCCAAAAACATCTCTTCTATTCTGGCGTACAAATCAAGAGCCATTTGCAATCCTTATTTTTTCGACAAGATCCAAAATCTCTCTTTTTTTAGTCAAAAAAGAATTTTTATTTGCTATAACCCTTGCGGAAGAATGAAGTATAACCTCTTTTTCTTCCAAACCGTTTTCTTTCAAAGTTTTACCGGTTTCAACAATATCCACAATAACGTCACTAAGCCCAACAAGAGGTGCCAGTTCGATCGAACCGTTAAGCTTTATAACTTCCGCGGGAATTCCTTTTTTCGAAAAGTAATTTTTTGCAATGTTTTTAAGTTTTGTAGCAACGACTATTTCCGTTTTGTTTTTATAACTGTCATCCCCTTTAATGCCGCCGATACTCACTCTGCACTTCCCAAGACCCAGATCCAAAAGCTCCAGTACGTTACTGTTTAATTCGGTAATAACGTCATATCCCACGACGCCTATATCCGCAGCCTGTTTTTCAACGTATGTGGCAACATCCCAGTTTCGAACATTTAAAAAAGTAAAACCGGCCTTTTTTAAGATAAGTTTTCTGTTTTCAAATTCAAAATCCTCATTAAAAATTTTTTTAAAAATATCCAAAACCTGCTCGGCTATTCTTCCTTTTGGCAATGCGATCGTCATAAATCTTCCTTTATTGTTTTCATCATTCCTTTAAATATCAGATCTTCTATATAAATTCCGTTTAAAATTTTAGCGAAAAACTCACCGTCCCCGCCCGTAAAATAAATTTTTTCATCTTTTGCGTATTTTTTTATCATCTCAACCACCATACCTATACTGCCTTCGCTTATCGCTTCGAGAGTATTTTTCGGAGGATTTGACACAGGATAGACAAAGTCAAAATCCAAAACTTTCGATTTTTTATATATTTCCCTCAATGAGCGTATGCCCGGCATTATAACCCCGCCTTTATGAACAGAATTCTGCATAATGTCAAGGGTAATAAACGTACCCGCATCAAC
>Ga0256843_1002351_pt1 | contig 13906 bp, 14 predicted proteins | sample AlvinellametaG_FD_191572 | JGI IMG/M metagenome (GOLD analysis project Ga0256843, IMG submission 191572) | Pompeii worm associated microbial communities from hydrothermal vent at the East Pacific Rise, Pacific Ocean - Alvinella | ecosystem: Host-associated > Annelida > Integument > Unclassified ... | reverse complement strand
ACTGTAGACCTCATCGACATCAAAACGTGCTTTTGCCGCCTCGACACCCAGACGTTCTCCTGTCCAAAGCTCCATCTCCGGGACCTTGGCCTGGACAAAGAGTACGCTCTTGTAATCACCCGCTTTTTTGCTCAGGACCAGGACACTGTTGTCCTCCTCAAAACCGCTCAGGTAGTAGAAGTCACTGTCCGGGCGGTAAGGGTATTCGGTATCGTTGGAGCGTGTCTGCAGTGTGGCGTTGGCAAACACCGCTACGCCCTCTTGCATCGTCACCTCAAAACGGTCGCGTCGTCTTTTATAAGTTGCCTCTTCGACCATCTTATGAGGCATCGTTCGCTTGGCTGCAGCTCTCTTCGAGCCACTGGTCTATCCCTTTAAGCAGTTCTCTTACCAATATATTATACCCCTCTATCGCACCATCGACATCGCCTGTAAGACCATCTTTCTTCAACTCAAAAAGCTTGTTTGTCACGATCTTACGACTGTACTGTTCGACCAGACGGACCTTCAGTAGTAGATGTACGCTTGAACTGCCATCATCATGGATCACCTGAGAGAAGTCATAAAGACCTGTCTCTAAGATAAGGTCATTGTCAGCTAGAGAGCGAAAAGGGATCACATCTTTAAAGATCGCTTTATGGGTTATGGTCTGCATGATCATTACCGAAAGCTGGTTGGTCACACTCTCCATCCAACGGCTCTTGGTATAGCTGTAGCTCTGGCCCTTGTCCGTACTGTAGATGATGGTACGGCCGGCCAGGATCATGGGACTGTCTATCTGTGCCACACGCACCACCTTGTCTCTGTAACATGAGACCTTTGAAGGCTTTGTATCGACCTTGACATTAAGCAGGTACTTGGCCACCGGCGGGACCGTGGTCTGCAGGGAACAACCGACAAAGAGTACCGTCATCGCTGCGATACTCAAAACATATCTTAATCTTTTCACTTCTTCTCTCCTGGTCCGATATCAGGCTCTTCGACCTGTAATAATAGGTTAGACGGGCTGTCACTGTAGCGGGCCAACAGTGCGTTGATCTCGTTGAGTGTCTGCTGCATCTCACGCATGGTGATACCGAACTGCTTCATCGGTTCAGCTGTGCTCTCTTTCATGGAGTAGTCTCCGTTCTTGTTACGCTCTTCAAAGACCGCCATCGACGAGGCGATGATCTTATAGCTGTTGGCAATAGATGTCAACGCATCTCCTACACGTTTCTCAAACACGATACTCTCAGCGATCAGACCATCCACCTTTGGCATCGTCTTCTCAAGATGCTGGGCTGCCGCACTTGCAGACGCTAGGAACTGGTGATAGTCGTCGACGCTCTTTTGGTCAAGCGCCATATCTATCTTGTCCATCGTAGAGGCCATATGTTTCAAGACCCTGGTGATCTCTTCCTGGTTCTCCTCACGCAGCAGGACACTCGTCTCATGCAGCGTACGCGAGAGGTTTACCGAGACCGAACCAAAGGACTCTTCGACCTTGACCAGGAATGACGGTACAGACTTGATCACCATCTCTTTCTCTCCTGTCTCATACAGCAGCGGCGTATCTGCCGAGCCCTGACTCAAGTCGATATAGCTCAGACCTGTGATCCCCTGCGCTTTCAACTTCGCTACGGTATCGGTCTTGATAGGAGCGCTCTTGTCGACCAGGATCTGCACTTCGATCTCTTCGATGTTCTCCTGGTTGATCTGCATCTTGACCACTTTACCTACGGTCACACCACGGTATTTGACCGGTGAATCGACGTTCAGACCAGAGACAGACTCTGTAAAATAGATCTTGAATGGCGTGAACTCTTTGTTATCTGTCGGCTTGACCAACCAGATGACAAAGACAAAGACCATGATGATCGAGGTGATGACAAAGAATCCCACCAGTGTATAGTTTGTTTTAGCATTCATCGTAAACCTTCATCGAAAAATCGTTCTATAAATGGACTTTTGATCTTTTTGATCTCTTCCAGCGGGCCCTCAGCGACGATCTTCTTCTCGTCGATGACGGCCATACGGTCCAGCGTGTTGTGGATCGAAGTCAGGTCATGTGAGACCATAACGACACTTAAGTTCAAAAGATCACGCAATTTTACTATAAGTGTATCAAATTCACGGGCAGATATCGGGTCCAACCCCGAGGTCGGTTCATCCAAGAAGAGGATCTTCGGGTCCATCACCAAGGCTCTGGCCAAAGCTGCTTTCTTCTTCATACCTCCACTTATCTCAGAGGGGTATAGGGTACCATCTTGCTGTTTGAGACCGACGATATCGATCTTGAACGCGACGATATCCTTGATCGCAGAAGCAGAGAGGTCTGTATACTCATGCAGGGCGAGCGCAATGTTCTCTGCGACCGTCAAAGAGGTGAAAAGTGCATTGGACTGAAAGAGGACACCCCACTGAAGTCGCAGTGCCTGTGCTTCACGTCTTCGTATCTTCTCGAGTCTCTGTCCCAACAGTTCGATCGACCCGCTGTGAAACTTCTCCAGCATGATGATCTCTCGCATCAGTGTCGACTTACCGCAGCCACTCGGTCCCAAAAGACCATAGATCTCACCCTCGTTCACATGCAGGTTGATACCGTCATGGACCACCTTCTTGCCAAAACGGGTGACGACGTTCTTCACCGAGATCACTTCTCTTCTTTCCATCATCAATACCCCAGGTTCGTGAATACGATCGAGAAGAACGCATCACATATGATCACTGCAAAGATCGCTTCGACAACGGCTTTAGTGGTGTTAAAACCGATACTCTGGGTATCGTTCTTGACCTGAAGTCCGCGATAGATCCCGATCGTAGCGATCAACATCGCAAAGAACGGCCCCTTGATCAGACCGATCCAGAAGTGTTTCACCTTGACCACTTCGATAAAACGCTCCAAAAAGAGCGAAGGTGAGAGTCCAAGGTCTATCTTGGCGATCAGTATCCCGCCGATGATCCCTGCGATGTCGGCAAAGAATATCAGTATCGGCATCATGATCATCAATGCCAACATACGGGGCAGGACCAAAAAAGCATAAGGGTCAAAGCCCATCGTACGCATCGCATCCAGCTCTTCCGTGATCTTCATCACCCCGATCTGTGCCGCATAAGAGGAGCCGCTGCGACCTGCGACGATGATGGCTGCCAGCATCGGTGCCAGTTCACGCAAGATAGAGATACCCAGCATGTCGACGATAAAGATATTCGCACCATAGGTCTTGAGCTGTGCCGCAGACTGATAAGCGACGACGATCCCTACCAGGAACATCGTCAATGCGATGATGGGAAGTGCTTTGATACCGCTCTCATAGATCTCGAACATCGTCTCTTTCCAGCGCATCTGGGTCATATGAGAGAGGGAATACAAAAAGACAAAGCTCATCTGTCCAAAGAAGTCGAAGAAACCACCCAGTTTTTTCACACGTGCTATAGTATCACTTCCGACATAGGTAAAGAACCCCTCTTCCGGAGGTTCAAAATCACTTTTGAAATGGGCATGTTCTTGTGTCATCTTCAGCATCTTCTCTGTAGCACTGTCAACACCGACCCATCGTACCTCGAGACCAGCCTCCTCTAGAAGCGTGTTGTGTTTCGTGATCAACATCGCCAAAGCGGTATCCATCCGGCTGAGTTGAGAGAGGTCCCATGAGACACTTTTGAGACCTTTGCCCGAAGCGGTCAGCTCTTTCTCCAATCTGGCAAGATGCTGTATCGCAGGTGTACCGATCAGACGATAATGGAGGACGCCATCCTCTTCTCTGATATCGATCTTAAGCATGTTCGATTGAAGGTTCATGACGCATGCTCACCAAAATGTTCTGAGACCATCCCCTGCTCTTCAAGCCGCATATAAGTGCTTCCGCAGGCAAATGCAGGGAGATTGACATAGTGGCATCCTCCGATATTGAAGGCCAGGTCTTGATGGTAATGTCCCTCTATGAAGAGGTCGATCTCATGAAGTTCCTGTTTTGACAGATGTCGCGATATATAAGTTTCAAAAGTATCCATCGACTTACAGTCATCTTTACGCTGTAACCGTCTGTCAAGTCCTTTCAAGATGAACTGTCCGCCCACGCGGTTGAGAAGGCCCAAACCCTTAAGTATGAAAGGGTTACGGATGAACAGTGTATAGAGTCGATACCCTGCAGGGGCATTGAAGTCACCATGAGCGATCTTAACTCGCTGCTCTTTATAATGACATGACACGGGCTGCTGTTCTATCGGAAAGAGGGTCACCCCGGGAAAGACATCTACCAGGTTGAAGTCATGATTGCCCTCAAGATAGATGATCTCGATATTATCACTAAGCGTGTTGATAAGATCTACAGCTTCCTGATTTCGTACAGTCGTCTCCGGGATACCGCCAAAGAGAAGGTCGAATATATCTCCCATCAGAAGCAGCTGCGGAGTCTGTATCTCTTGTGAACGCAGCGCTTTCAAGAACGGCAGCAGTTCATTGTGTTTAAAAGAGTAGTGGGCATCACTTAAAAAGATCGCCCCCTCATGGAGCTGTAACGGGCTATGGGACATAAGCAATATCAGGAACGCCCAGCTCTTGTTCCAGACCCATCATCAAGTTGGCATTGACGATCGCCTGTGAGCTCGCACCACGCAGAAGATTGTCGATCGCAGCATTGATGAAGAGTGTCGAACCGTTACGCCTGACATAGATGTCACAGAAGTTGGTCCCTGCTACACTCTTCATATCCACCGGTTTCTCGCGGATGCGGACATAAGACTCATCTTTATAGAACTCATGCAACACGGCAGAGGCATCAAAGTCACCCTCTACCTGCATATAGACAGAAGAGAGCATCCCGCGGGTCATTGGCAGCAGGTGCGGCACGAAGCTGACCGTTGCATCATCGATACCGAGCTTCTCAGCGATCTCAGGGCCATGACGGTGCTGCATCGCATTATACGCAAAGGCGTTATCGTTGATGGTGACATAGTGTGTCGTCTCAGAGAGCTTCTTGCCTGCACCGCTCACACCGCTCTTGGCATCGACGATAAGAGCAGACCCTTTGACCTGATAGCCCATAAAAGGAAGGGCTGCCAGGATCGATGCGGTAGGGTAGCAGCCCGGATTGGCCACAAGCTTTGCCTTCTTGATGGCACCACGATGCAATTCAGGGAGACCGTAGACCGCATGTTCCAGGTTCTTTCCATCGATATGTTCGACATAGTGCGCTTCATAACGGTGTTGCTCCAGACGGTAGTCTGCAGAGAGATCGACCACCTTGACATCAAGGGCCATAAGTGCCTTGACAAAACCCATCGCTGTCTTATGGGGCAGGGCCAAAAAGGCAAGCGCACACTCTTTTGCTACCTCGGCTGCTGCCGCTTTCTTGACATCACACTCATAGACGCCCAGAAGGGAGGGGTGTAGCTCTGTCAGCTTGACACCACCCTCGCTCGTCGCCACATAGGCCAGCTCAAAACGGGGGTGCTTGATGATCATCTTGATCAGTTCAAGACCAGTGTAACCACTCGCCCCGATAACTGCGACCTTAATCATGGCAATCAAACACGATCTCTTCGTATTTGACCTCACTCACCTCATACTCTTTGACACCGCCCGGCAGACGTACCTTAAGTTCATCCCCCTCCTCTTTTCCAAGGATCTGCTTGGCAAGAGGTGAGTTGAAGGAGATCAGTCCGATGTCAGGGTTGCTCTCACAACCGCCTACGATCGTGTAAGTGACCTCATCACCTGTCTCCAGATCTTCAAGTACCACTGTAGAGCCAAAACTGACACGTGAGTGGTTCAGACTGCTCGGATCGACGATCTGCGCGTTGTTGAGCATCTCACCGATCTCACGCAGTCGACGGTCTATGTTCGCCTGCTGCTCTTTGGCCGCATGGTACTCTGCGTTCTCTTTAAGGTCACCCATGTCTGCAGCTTCTTCGATCGCTTTGATCACACCCGGACGGATGTCCAGCTTAAGGTGGTTGGATTCGGCCTGAAGGCGTTCGTATCCAAATTTTGTCATCGGTTCTACAGTTTGCAAAAAATTCTCCATATCTTCACGGCACACTTTATGGTGCCGTGGTCTGCCGGTAACAGCAGTAAAATCATATTAATAGCTCTATTATACCTTTTAGAGGTAAAAAGTGCCCTTACCTCTTCTTCACACAGCGATAACAGACTTAAAGGCCACACCGGACAAGCCGATTACCCATTCCCCAAGACAACAGACCCTGCTTCACTATCTTACGCTGATCCGCTTTTCAACACCCACGATCAGGAGATACCCGGTGAGACCTTAAAGCGGTCTGATATACAGACGTCTATATCCCCACAAGAAGCCCAAAAGACTGATGATGAGTACATAGACCTCCCACTCATGGATGACAAAGAGATTGGTACGACTCACCCGTTTTCTTGCTATGCCCATCTGTGGAGGGATGACCCGTTCTATCCACGCATATGATTTTTGTCCTATACGTACTCTGTTCCAAGTGATCCCCCCATGCTTTTGCACCTCACTGAGAAGCAAGAGTCTCCCTTTGTCAACATAGAAAAGGACCTTTGAATGGTGAGAAGGTCCGCGGTAGAGCGCCGTACTATCATGCAAGACTTTGACGATGAGATGTTCTGACTGCCAATAGACCTTCTCTCCTTGAGGAAGATATGCTGTCGGTACCTTGGGTATCGTCATATAGAGAAGTAAGAACAGCAGACCGAAGACACTTCCTCCCTTTAATGTCCTAAAGAGTATGACGGAGCGTGACCTCCCTCTAAAGAGTCGATAAAGCAGCCACAAGGGAAACAGCAGCAGCAATAAAAGGAGATATCCATACTCTCTCCATATCAGTGACGGATAGAGCATCACCAGAGAGAGTGACTCATTATCGACCAGAAGATAACGCAGATAGCGTTCATATATAAAGTAGGCGAACAAACTCAAAAAGAAGATATACAACAGCATCTCCATCTTCTGTCTGAAAGAGAGTCTCATCTCTTGCTGGGACGACCGATCACCACAAAGTTCTTCCAGCGTCTCCCACTGACAGACAAAAAGGGCCATCTTCCGTTTTTTACCTTTTGGGATAAAACTCTCTCCCTTCTTAAAACGGCACAACTCACCTCTCAGAAGTTTACGGGTATAGCTGGAGAGCGTTATCTCTCCGGCATCTGCCTGCTCTTCGATACGTGAGGCGATATTGACCACATCTCCATAGACATCATGTCTCTCTACTATCGCCTCACCGGTATGTATACCGATCCGTATCTCAATATCGAACGCCTCCTCTTGTTCACGTTCTTTTCTTAACACCTGCTGCATGGCGATCGCAGCCTTCAGTGCATCATCAGGCTCTTTGAACAGAGCCATTATCGAGTCACCTATGGTCTTGATCAGACGGCCATGGAACCTCTTGACCAGAGGAAAGAGCAGTCTGTTATGACGATCGAGCATCAACCGGCCCTGAAGGTCACCATGCTTGTGCCAATAGGCTGTCGATGCCTTTATGTCCGTAAAAAGCAGTGTCACCTCTCTCTTGCTAGAGAGGATCTGTTGACTGATATCACGCTGTTGTTCACTACTTGACATACCTATCCGATCCATTGAAGTTCTAAGTTCACAGAGATCTATTGTACACTAAAATCAAGATGACATGAGCTCTCTGAAGCTGATCTGCTCTCAAGGGTACACCATCATAAAAGATTATACCTGCAGTTCAATCAGCTTAGGTTACAATATCCCCAATGAAACCAACTACCGACCTTTTAGAAAGCGGACACACTTTCAGCGACAACGAACTGAGCCTGAAGTTCAAGTTCCGTCTGCTCAACAGTATCATGTTCATCATCGTCTTCACATCCTCTATCTTCGGTATCTTGCACTATGCCAAGATATTGGACCTCACGGACCTCCATGCCAATGCCAACTTCGCCTTTGCAGCTGTCAACCTGGTCCTGATCATCTGGTTGAGGAGAGAGAAGTATGCCTATGAGACGATCATGCTACTGATGATCATCTCTGCTCTGTTGACCTTTACCTCGGCACTTATCAATGTGACCAATGATGAGTTTCGGATCATGTGGTTCTATATCACCATCATCCTCGCCTTCATCACCGGAGGTATCTGGTATGGCTACGGTACCGCCTTTTTGTCCATCACCATCATCCTCGTCTCCAACCACTATTTCGACCTCCATCTCAGCGGCCAATCGATCAACACGGCCATTGTCGGTATCATCATCCTGGCCATCACGATCAAGATCTATACCCACAAGATGCTAGACCTTGAAGAGGCCCTGCTCACTATGAACAAGTCACTCAACCTCAAGGTCTCTCACGGTATCGATGAGATACGAAAGAAAGATGAGCTGATCTTACAGCAGTCACGTCTGGCACAGATGGGAGAGATGATCGCGATGATCGCCCATCAATGGAGACAACCGCTCTCCTCCATCTCAGCGATCTCGGCCAAGTTGCAACTCTCTATCGCCATGGGTGAAAAACTCTCGACTGAAGAGCTCAAACATGAGCTCCAGACCATCGACAAACGTATTATCCTCCTCTCCAACACCATCGATGACTTCAGAAACTTCTACAACACTGATAATGAGAAACGCACCTTCGATCTCGACAAGACCATACACCAGTCCATAGAGGTCCTGACTCCTGCCATCGAAAACGCAGAGATAGCCCTCAGCTTTGAAAGTGACCTGCATCAACCCATCGTCAGTCTTGAAGGTGAGCTCATACAGGTCTTGATGAACATCATAAAAAATGCCATCGACATCTTAAAAGAGCGTGAAGGAAGTCGCCTTATAACGATCCGGGCCTATCAAGACAGCACCAACACCTATATCTTGATAGAGGACAATGCAGGGGGAATCGACGAGAAGATCATCAATAAGATCTTTGAGCCCTACTTCTCGACCAAGAAAGAGAAACACGGCATGGGTCTTGGACTCTACATGTCACAGGTCATCGTCAAGGAGCACTGTAACGGTTCTCTTGTCGCCGAGAACACCGATAAGGGTGTGCGCTTCACCATAATACTTCCGCTTTAAAAAAGTATGTTGAAGGTCAGATAAGGGCCATACCAGATGTCATACCGACTGATCTCCAACTCTAATGCATCTGCATCGATCTGCGTATCATCATCTGTCTCCTGGCCCCGTCCACTCCAACTGCCGCGAAGACGCAGCCCTGTCGTTACGGCATACCCCAGCCCATCTGCTGCACGGTAACGCCGCTGCCAGATATAACCGACATCTACCGCACCATCGACAACAAGAGACCATGCATCGTCCACCTTTTTCGATGTTGCAGCCGCGACCTCCCGTTCGGTCTCTCTAGAGAGGTCAAAGAACGACGCACCCAGCGAGATATGACCATCGATATAGAGTCTTGAGAGATCTGTCTCATAACGACGCGCATAAGAGATCTCATCATACCCCAGCATCAGGAGATACTCCTGCATCTGAAGCTCACGATCAAAAGTGACGTATTCGACCGCCTTGGAACGGCCACTGAAGCCTACTGCTGAGGGCATCGTATAGTCGACATACTCCACCCCTCCAAAAAGACCGCGTTCCATCATCACCTTGGCAGAGTAACGTGCGATCGAGGAAGAGAAGGCGATATCTTGAGAAGATGGTGCAGCTGTCGATGTCGTATTAAACACCTTATATGCTCCGACACCTCCGACAGAACCTCGCTCTATCGTGATGCGTATCGAAGATGAGGGAGAGAAGAGACCACTGTAATCGACAAAGAGTGTTAAGAACTTGCTCACATTACTGGCACGCTGGTCAAGACGTTCAAGTTGGTTCTTAAGATAAGAGACCCCCAACCGATTGTTGCCAAAACGTCCTTCAAAATAGAGCGACCAGAAGAGTGCATTGTCGATATCATACGCCATCTCGCTATAGGTAGTGCCATCACTCTCTACACTGCTTTTGGCATCCCACCAGGTATATCTTAGACCTGTTCCCGCTAAAAAGGTGAACATCTCCTCCGACTCATGCCCCACGATCGACTCCGGATAGTTCGCTGCTCCTGCTATCGCCTCAAAGTCTGTTTCCGGGACCTCCATACTGAGCACCCTTACATCTCGACTCTCTTTGGCCGATATATGGACCACACCATCTGCAAGATAGATCTCCGGATCAAAACCGATATTACGATACTCTGAGTTGACCAGCCAACCGGCAGAGACCTTCTGCTGATCCAGCTCTACTTTTGCAGCCATCACCCCTTTATTATAGATGTTCACATATTTGTACAACGCCAGATAGAGCAGTTCATGCCTCTTTGGATAGACAGCCAGCACACCCTCTCGATCACCGTGCGGTACCAGATAGAGCGGGGTCCTTATGATCTTCTCACTGTTACCGGCATAGATGACACCCCCTTCAGCGATCGCGACAAAAGCGATATCTCCTTGAGGGTTGTTTCCCAAGCGGGCCTTTTGCAGTGGAAGCTCTGCGACCAACTGCAGCATACCGTCTCTGTAGAGTCCGCCTTCGGCCACCTGATAAAGCGTTCGGTCTTTGGCGATGAGACTGTCCTCTGCATATATCACTCCGGTACGGACACTGTGTCGTTGACCTGAATCATCGATAAAGACCTGACGTGAACATACTTTATCGCCACAGGGATAGCTGTAACGATATTGAAGGTATGCCACATCACGGTAGCGTCCGCTGTACATCGCCGTGACATGATAACTGCGAGGATAACGCTTTAAAAGCTTTCCATCCTGGTTGATGATGACAGGATAGGAACAGTTCTCCTGACAGTGGGGGAGCGTACGATACTCGACCCGGACATCAGGGAGACCTTGTCGGGTAAAGAAAGCATCCGTGCCCAGACCACCCTCTTTTATGGGGACGAAGGTATGTTCGGCAGCAGAACCTGCCTGCGCCAAGAGAAGAGTGAGAAAGGCAAGGATCACGCTGTTCAAGGGTAGCTCACTTCTGTTTGATAGAAAGATTATAACCGTATCTTGATATATCAGCCTGAAAAGCAGTACTTATATGAGCCCCAGCAGTGCGATAAAGAGGACCGGCGGGGTGATGACCAGTCCTACTTTCATATACTCTCCCCAACCGATCTTGACCCCTTTTTGTGCAAGGACATGAAGCCAAAGCAGTGTGGCCAGTGAACCGATAGGTGTCATCTTGGGACCCAGGTTCGAGCCGAGGATATTGGCATAGACAAGAGCCTCATTACCGACGTAACCGACATGGTCGATCGCGATGTCCATGATCATGATCGTCGGCATGTTGTTCATCACAGAGCTAAGGAGCGCAGCCAGAAAACCGGTCCCGATGATCGCTACCGTCTCTCCATGGGCCTGTAACATCTCGATCCACGAAGCGACCACCTCTGTCAGACCTGCGTTCTTAAGTCCATAGACCACGATATAGAGCCCTATACTGAACCAGACTACCTGCCACGGTGCCGCCTTGATGGTCTCGATAGGCTTCACCGCCCTAAAAGCTGCAGCGATCATCAAAAAGAGCAGTGCCCCGCCAAGGGCAAAGAGCGAGACCGGCAGCCTGTAGTACTCACCGACCACATATCCGACCATCAAAAGGGCCAGAAAGAGCCAGCTCAACTTAAAGAGCATCTGGTTCTTGATGACCGACGCTGCTTCAGGAAGCAGTGCCACATCGACCTTGAGCGGGATCTCTTTTCTGAAATAGAGCCAAAGTACGGCGATCGATGCGATGACACTCAAAAGATTGGGCAGGAACATCTCTTTGGCATAACTGACAAAACCGATATCAAAATACCCTGCCGTCACGATATTGGTCAGATTAGAGATGATCAGCGGGTTGGATGCACTGTCACCGATAAAGCCGCCCGCCATCAAAAAAGCGAAGATCGGCAGCGGCTCCATCTTCAAGTACTTCATCTTCGCCAGAAGGATCGGTGTCAATATCAGTGCTGCACCATCATTTGCAAAGAAGGCCGCTACAAGTGCACCAAGAATCAATATGTAGACGAACATCCTGTTACCACTGCCGCCACTGAGCTTTGCCATCTTGATCGCCGCCCACTCGAAGAAGCCGATCTCATCGAGAACCATCGAAAGGATGATGATACCGATGAAAGAGAGGGTCGCATCCCAGACGATATCGGTCACCACCATGACATCATCAAAGCTCACCACACCCAAAAGCAGTGCGATGATCGCACCGATCACTGCAGTGGTCCCGATCTGAAGCCCTTTAGGCTGCCAGATGATAAAGGTGAGTGTAACGAAGAAAAGTGCTGCTGCTAACAGCATTCGTCATCACTGTTGATCACTTTGGAACGTTCCACTGCTGCTACGATCTCCTCTTTTGTGAGACCCTCACCGATAAGGTCGATCGCGACATCACCGTCACTGCCGGAGACCGTCATCTCTTTGACCTTCTCTTTACTCTCGTCGCTCATACACTCACATTGACCTGTCGCACAGTTCTCTACCATCTTCACCACACTCTCTTTTGTGATAGCTCCCGAAAATGCGACCTTGACACCTGCGCCTGTCTTAAATACGTTCTTTGTGATCATCTTTTCTCCTTTTCATGAGCATCATCACCTTCTCTGACTGCTCAAATATTTAGGAAGTGTAGCTGAATCCCTCAGATATATCAAGATATCTTGATATATCAATATATTTGTGATACACTTTCATCCTATAAAGGAGAGGGTATGGATATATTTCTCAAGACGGTCGCCGCGCTCAATGATGAGACCCGTATCCTGCTCTTGCGCTTCTTTGACCTGCATGGAGATCTCTGCGTCTGTGATCTTCAGTCCTCTTTCGGGATGATACAGTCGCGCCTTTCACGCCATCTTAAGATCTTGAAAGAGGCGGGGTTCTTGCGTGTCGATCGTCGGGGGACCTGGGCTTTCTACTCCATACGCAAGCCACTTGACCGTTTCCGTCTCGAAGCACTTGAGGAGATCCGCCATCTTGAGATCACCCTGCCCCCTTTGAAAAAGCTCTCTCTTGAGAGCGAGAGTTGTTGTGTGACATGCTAAAGCACGATTTACGATTTTACACGCATCTTATAGAGGAGGAGACCGATGTCTAAGTTCTTTCAATATGGAGAGACCGTCGAGGGGTATGACCGTCCGGTACTTAATGAACGTGAGGCACGTGCCGGTGCCGGTATCCTGTTCGCCATCGGTCTCTTGAGCCTGACCAATGCGGTGATGCTCAGTCACGGTATCGTCACCCGTTTCTTCATCTCGTTCTTCACCCTTGACTTCCTCATCCGTGTCATCAACCCGCGCTATTCGCCCTCACTGCTGCTGGGACGCTTCTTCGTACAGAACCAGACGCCCGAATATGTCGGTGCCGCACAGAAACGCTTTGCCTGGAGTATCGGGCTGCTGCTGGCGCTGCCGATGTTCTATCTGCTTGTCATCCACTGGCAGCCCAATCCTCTCAAGGTCTTTATCTGTATCGTCTGTCTGGTACTGCTCTTCATGGAGTCAGCCTTCTCCATCTGTCTGGGCTGTAAACTCTATGATCTCATCATGCCCCAAAAAGCGGCCTACTGCCCCGGCGGTGTCTGTGAGATACGACAAAAAGAGCCCATCCAACGTTTTGACACGCTCCAGAAGGGTATCCTCCTATTGACGACTGTGATGCTCTTCGCAGCTGCCTATGGCTACTTCTACAAGATCGAGAACAAGACCCACATCGGCAGGGTGGTCTCTGAGGCGATGATGTCAGAAGCCGAGCTTAAAGCACTCGAAGAGCAGCGTTATCAGGCAGAGCTCGAAGCCTTCGAAGACGATGACGATTTTTAAACACAAAAAGGAAGAGCATGTCTCATAAGAAGAACGTACTCATACTCTGTACCGGGAACAGCTGCCGCTCTATCATGGCCGAAGCCCTGATCAACGCCCGCTTGGGTGACTGTATCGAAGCCCAAAGCTCAGGTGTCAAAGCC
>Ga0256843_1002350_pt1 | contig 13912 bp, 18 predicted proteins | sample AlvinellametaG_FD_191572 | JGI IMG/M metagenome (GOLD analysis project Ga0256843, IMG submission 191572) | Pompeii worm associated microbial communities from hydrothermal vent at the East Pacific Rise, Pacific Ocean - Alvinella | ecosystem: Host-associated > Annelida > Integument > Unclassified ... | reverse complement strand
AAAGTTTTGGAAGATTTAAAAGAACTTAAAAACCATACCTCTTCATAGCGGCTGCCGCTTCTTTTTTGAGTTCTTTTTCCTTCATCACACGACGTTTGTCATGTAATTTTCTACCTTTTGCCACCGCAATTTCAAGTTTTGCTTTGTTTTTATTGTTAAAATATATTTTGGTAGGTACAAGCGTATATCCTCTCTCACTTGTATAACCTGCCAGTTTTGCTATTTCGTCTTTATGTAAAAGAAGTCTTCTTGGTCTTTTTTCATCATGTCTGAATGCACTGTAGGTCGTATCAAGATTGCTTATGTGACCCTGAACCCACCAAGCTTCCCCGTCTTTTATTTTTACAAAACTGTCTTTTAGATTGGCCCTTCCGGCTCTGAGGGCTTTTACTTCGCTGCCTTTAAGCTCGATACCCGCTTCATATTTGTCAAAAATATCATAATCGTGATAAGCTTTTCTGTTTGTGGCTACTACTTTCATGCGACCTCCTTAGGTCTGAATAGAGTGCCTTTTGTTTTTTTCCCTTTTAAAAAATCTTCAATCGCCTCGAGATTATTACCGCTTGTCAAAAACATCTGCTTACCTCTTTCCATTAAAAATTTCGCCGCTTTTAGTTTTGTTACGATTCCACCGGTTGCAAAAGCATCGTTTGGATTACATTCCTGTATCAGCCATTCGTCTTCAATAGTTTCAACCAAGTCAATCGGTTTAGCGTTTTTGTTCGTTTTTGGATTATCATCATAAAACGCGTCTATATCGCTTATTATAAAAAGCATATCCGCATCGAAATAATAAGTGACATATGCGCTTAGCTGATCGTTATCTCCAAAAAGTATCTCCTCCACGGATACGGAGTCGTTTTCGTTGATAATCGGAATAACTTTATTCTCCAGCAATACGTTTATCATTTTTTTAGCGTTATGAGTTCTTTTTCTGCTGTCAAAATCAGCCGCTGTAAGCAAAACCTGCGCTACAGTTACACCGTATTTGTTAAATCTTTCTTTATATTCCCTCATCAAAAGAGGCTGACCGATAGCCGCAAGCGCCTGTTTGTTTTCAAGCCTGCTTTTATCAAGAGGACATTTCGTATATCCGGCTCCGACTGCGCCTGAGCTTACCAGCATAATTTCATAATCTTTATTGAGTTTTGCAAGCAGTTCGACAATTTTATCGATTCTGTCGCTTAATTTACCGTTTTCATATAATGTGGCGGTCCCGACTTTAAATACCAGTCTCTTCATTTTCTTCGTCTTTTGTTTTTTCGATCATATCCGCCAAAGCGAATTTCAAAGCTTCAAGATTTATTCTGCTTGCCGCACTTATAGGCAATACAAACGTTTTTTCGTCAAAATAACATGGATATTCTTCGCTAGCTCCGTATTTACATTCGGTAGGAGCAATATTCATCTTTTCAAAAAATTCAACCGCTTTTTCTGCAGCCACGTCAACTTTGTTCAAAGCTATCGCATAAGGTCTGTTTCCAAGTTTTTCACTGTAATTTTTAAGCTCTTTTTGAAGGGTTTTAAATTGATACACAGGGTCTCTGAAAGAGGCCAAATCAATTACATAAAGAATAATTTTCGTTCTTTCTATATGTTTTAAAAATTCAAGCCCCAGACCTTTTCCCTCATGGGCCCCTTCAATAATTCCCGGAATATCCGCCATTACAAAACTTCTGTATTCGTCAATTTTTACAACCCCCAGCTTTGGCGTAAGGGTTGTAAATTCATAATTGGCAATTTCCGGACGTGCGTTGCTAAGAGCCGAAATCAGCGTTGATTTTCCTGCATTAGGAAATCCCACAAGCCCGACATCCGCTATTAACTTAAGCTCCATTATAATTTCAAGCTCTTTTCCTTCTTCTCCTGGCTGGGCGTATCTTGGTACCTGGTTTCTGCTGCCTCTGAAGTGCCAGTTTCCAAGTCCTCCCCTTCCTCCTTCAAGAAGCACTTTTCTCTCACCAGGCGTTTTCATATCAAGTAAAATTTCACCGGTTTTTGCATCTTTTATAATTGTCCCGGGAGGTACTTTAAGAATCAAATCCTCTCCGTTTGCACCGTGTTTTTTTCTGCCTTCCCCTGGTCTTCCGTTTTTGGCTTTTAAGAGTCTTTTACCTTTAAAGTGAGACAAAGTGTTTGTATTATTATCGCATTCAATAATTACATCCCCTCCTTTTCCGCCGTCTCCGCCGTCAGGTCCGCCTTTTGGTACGAATTTTTCTCGTCTGAAGCTCACACAGCCCGCACCGCCTTTTCCTGACTTAACCGTCAGTTTAATATTGTCTACAAACATTTCTTCTCCTATTCACAATTTTTTAAAAATATATATTCTTTAAATAAATTTAGTCTGTTTTTACATTTTATTGAATAAACCAGCCTGTTTTGATAAAAAAACCTGTAGAAATAAAAAGGTTTTAGAACGGTTTTGGTTTCATAAAACGTTACAAAACCTTCTTTTCCTGTTTTTTTTACCTCTTTTACAGGAATTTTTTTTATTATCGTTTCAATTTTGGTAACTTCAGACATAATTTCTTTATTTTTGTAATCCACTACTATCCATTTTTGGGCATAAACCAATACGGCCGATAATAAAACAACAGCAAATCTCATTTATTGCCTTTTTCATAATTGTAACAAAAAGTTATAAAAAGGAGGGGAGGGAAATTAATCTTTTGTAGGATATACAGAAACTTTTTTTCTTTTTTTGTCTTTAATTTCGAATTTTACGTATCCGTCGATTAAAGCGTAAATTGTGTGGTCTTTTCCAAGTCCAACGTTGTTACCAGGATGAACTTTTGTTCCTCTTTGTCTGATAATGATGTTTCCAGCTTTTACGAACTCTCCGCCGAATTTTTTAACACCGAGTCTTCTACCGGCTGAATCTCTGTTATTCTGAGTTGAGCCTTGTCCTTTTTTATGTGCCATTTCTTCTCCTTAAATTATGCTTGAATTTCTTTTACTCTAACTCTTGTAATGTCTCTTCTGAAACCTCTTTTTTTCTTAGAGTCTTTTCTTCTTCTTTTTTTGAAGATTATTACTTTTTTTCCTCTGTAGTTTCCTACTACTTCAAGGATAACTTTCGCACCCTCAACTGTCGGAGCGCCTACTTTTACTTCGTCTCCTCCGATTAGTAAAACGTCGCTTACTTCAATAGTTTGTTTAGGTTCTACTCCCTCAATTCTATCAAGGTCCAATGTATCACCGACATTTACTTTATATTGTTTTCCACTATGTTTAATAACTGCATACATATTCGTAACCCTTTTATTGGTTTTTTAGTGTGAAATATTACTTAGTTTTCCTTAAAAAAAACTTAAATTCAGCAAACTTTAAGAAATCACCGCGATACACTCGATTTCTACTTTTGCACCTTTTGGAAGCTCTTTTACAGCAACGGTGCTTCTTGCCGGTTTATGAGAAAAATATTCTCCATATACTTCATTTACAGCGGCAAAATTATTAATATCATCCAAAAATATTGTTGTTTTTACAACGTCTTCTATTTTTGCCCCCGCTTCTTCAAGTACGGCTTTTAAATTTTCACAAACTTGTTTAGTCTGGGTTTTAACGTCTGCATCCAAAAATTCTCCGCTTGGAGTCAAAGCTATCTGTCCGGAAGTAAACACCATATTTCCGACTTTTATAGCCTGTGAATACGGTCCAATAGCTTCAGGAGCGTGAGGAGTGAAAATTTTTTCCATTGTTTTCCTTTTTTGCAAAATTATATCAAAATTTATTTTTCCATTTTTACTTTATATTTACAGCAATCCTCTTTTTTTAGCGTCTTCTATAGCCTCTTTTGCCAAAATTCTTCCTATTTCTATAAGTCTTGGAGCTTTATGAAATTCATACCACTGAGCTACGTTTTCAGGTATTTCTATTTCAATATCAGGTCTGTATTCCGCCCTTCTGTATCTGAAAATCACATCCATCATTAAATCAATAGATTTATTAACCACGTTTTCTTTTTCTTTAAACAGACTGCTCCAGACATCCTCGAAAATAGACTGTTTTTTCTTTGTTTCGTGGGACAATTTAAATTCTCTCGCACTTTCACTTCCGTAAAGATTCACTGCAACTATTAAATCGCTAAAATCGCTCATAACGGGAGCCACCGGCATTAAATTTAAAACACCCCCGTCCACAAGTACGTGACCGTTTAATACAACCGGTTCAAACACCCCCGGTATCGCGCTTGATGCTTTTACCGCCGTCCACAAATCACCCTTTTGAAACCACACCTCTTTTTTCTTTGTCAAATCCGTCGCAACGGCCGTAAATTTTACTGGAAGTTTTTCTATTTTATGATCACCCGCAATACTTCTGATTTTATTAAATATTTTATCTCCGTCAAGTTTAAAAGGAGATCTTAAAAATTTAAAAATATCTAAAAAATCAAGACTTTCAACCCACTTTTTATATTCATTGAGTTTTCCGCAGGCTTCAAGCCCTCCAATAACAGCTCCCATAGAAGTTCCGGAAATACTCACAATCTCAAAATGTTTTTTTAACTCTTCCACAACTCCTATATGAGCATAACCTCTAGCCCCTCCTCCGCTTAACACAAGAGAAATTTTTTTCATATGACCCCTTCTTTTGAATTTCAAAAAATATTTTATTAATAAAAATTATTATATCTTAAAAAGATTAAAGATATATCAACTCATGAAGATAGAAAGTAGAAATTGAAGCAAATTATTTTTAGATAGTGTCAGTCACTATTAAATTAAGAAAAAAGAAAAAATCCAGGGATTACATCATCCCTGGCATTCCTCCCATTCCTCCCATATCAGGAGCTGCTGGTTTTTCTTCTTTAACTTCAGTTACAGCCGCTTCTGTTGTAAGAAGCAAGCTTCCTACACTTGCCGCATTTTGAAGCGCAATTCTTTCAACTTTTGTCGGGTCGATAATTCCAGCTTCAAACATGTCTACATATTCACCGGTTGCAGCGTTAAATCCTAAGTTTTCGTCACCGTCAAGTACAGTCATTACAACTACACCTGGCTCATATCCAGCGTTTTTAGCAATTTGTTTAATAGGAGCCTGAACCGCTCTTTTGATGATATCGATACCGATTTGTTCATCAGGTTCTACAGATTCAACTTCCGCTCTTTTAGCAGCTTTAAGAATCGCAGCACCACCACCAATTACGATACCTTCTTCAACAGCCGCTTTTGTAGCGCTCAAAGCGTCGTCTACTCTGTCTTTTTTCTCTTTCATTTCAACTTCAGTAGCGGCACCAACTTTAATTACTGCAACACCACCGCTTAGTTTTGCTAGTCTTTCTTGTAATTTTTCTCTGTCGTAATCGCTTGTTGTTTCTTCAATTTCTTTTTTAATTTGTTTAATTCTAGCTTCAATAGCTTCTTTATCACCTTTTCCGTCAACGATTGTTGTATTTTCTTTATCTACAACAATTCTTCCTGCCTGTCCAAGGTCTTGAAGTGTCGCACTTTCAAGTGTTCTACCAAGTTCTTCGCTGATTACCTGTCCGCCTGTAAGAATAGCGATATCTTGAAGCATTGCTTTTCTTCTGTCACCAAATCCAGGCGCTTTTACTGCTACTACGTTTAGCACTCCTCTTAATTTGTTCACTACTAGAGTAGCAAGTGCTTCACCTTCAACGTCTTCAGCGATAATTAGTAACGGTTTGTTTCCAGCTTGAACGATTTGTTCAAGTAACGGTAATAAATCTTTCATATTGCTGATTTTTTTATCATATAATAGAATGTATGCATCTTCGTATTCAGCTACCATTTTATCAGGATTTGTTACGAAATAAGGACTTAAATATCCTCTGTCAAACTGCATACCTTCAACTACTTCAAGTTCATCAGTTAAAGATTTACCTTCTTCAACAGTGATAACACCGTCTTTTCCTACTTTATCCATAGCTTCGGCAATTAATTCACCGATTTTTCTGTCGTTGTTTGCTGAAATAGTCGCAACCTGAGCGATTTGTTCTTTGTTTTCAACAGGTTTGCTCATTTTTTTAAGTTCATTGATAATAGCTTCAACAGCTTTATCCATTCCTCTTTTTACCATTACAGGGTTTGCACCCGCTGTTACGTATTTTAGACCTTCTTTAAAGATTGCATGAGCTAGTACAGTCGCAGTTGTTGTACCATCCCCTGCTTCATCAGCAGTTTTGCTTGCAACCTCTTTAACAAGCTGAGCACCCATATTTTCAACAGGATGTTTTAGTTCTACTTCTTTTGCAACGCTCACACCGTCTTTTGTAATATGAGGCGCTCCGAAGCTTCTTTCAAGCAAAACATTTCTACCTTTTGGTCCCATTGTAACTCTAACTGCGTCTGCGAGTTTTTCAACACCCGCAAGCAATTCGTTTCTTGCAACATCTCCGTATACGATTTCTTTAGCTGCCATACTCCCCTCCTTTTAATTATTTTTCAATTTTTCCTAAAATATCGTCAGTATTCAATACAAGATATTCTTTTCCGTCAATTGTAATGTCAGTTCCAGCATATTTTGCGAATACTACGATATCACCTTCATTAATTGGTAGATTTTCGTCTTCTTCAACTTCTTTAGAAATAGCTACCACTTTTCCTTCAAGAGGTTTTTCTTTTGCATTGTCAGGAATGATAATTCCGCTTGCAGTTTTTGATTCTTCTTCCATTCTTTCAACCAATACCCTTAACCCAATAGGTCTAAACATTTCCGCCTCCTTTTTATAAAGTTAATTTAACTGCTGGAATTATATAAAAAAAGATACTCATTGTCAAGAATTTTTATAATTTTTTTTAGATTTCTTTATATGGATAAGCTAAACTTTTGTAAAAAAATAAATTTAGAATTCTCGGATTTTTTGAGAAAAAAGAAAAGAAGAAGAAAAATTATTTCATCATCGTGTTAGGAAGCCAAAGCGATATCTGAGGTACATATGTAATTAATATGAGTCCTACAAGCATTACCAAAAACCAAGGAAGTACCGATTTTACGACCTCTTTAAGAGGCAGTCCTGTAATTCCGCTTGCAACGAAAAGATTTAGACCAACAGGAGGGGTTAGCATTCCAAGTTCCATGTTTATGGTAATAATTACCCCGAAATGAATAGGATCTATCCCAAGGGTAGTTGCAATAGGCAATAAAAGAGGTACCATAATCATAACGATGGAACTCGGTTCCATAAAATTTCCTGCAATCAAAAGCAAAATATTAACCGCCACCAAAAACAGCACTTTATTGAGATGCATATCCAAAACGGCCTGGGTTAACATATCAGGAACGCTGTGAATAGTAAGGAAATAAGCAAAAATACTCGCATTAGCGATAATAAACATAATCATAGCGGATGTTTTTGCGCTTGATTTGAAAATATCCCATAAATCCTTCAACTTAAAATCTTTATAAATAAAAAGAGCAATAAACATTGCCCACACGGCACTCACTGCGGCAGCCTCGGTAGGTGTAAAAATACCTCCGTAAATACCGCCAATAATAATCACGATAGTCATCAAAGCCCAAAAAGATTCTTTAAACTTTTGCCATCTCACTTTCCAGCTTGCCGGTTTTCCTTTTTTAAACCCAAGCCTTTTTGCTCCTATATATGTGACCGCCATAAGCATAAAACCTATTAAAATCCCAGGAACCACTCCGGCCATAAAAAGCTTACCGATACTCTGTTCCGCCGTAACGCCGTAAATAATCATAACGATACTAGGCGGAATTAAAATTCCAAGACTCCCGGCGGTCGTAATGGTCCCTACCGCATAAGTTTTGGGATATCCTTCTGCCAAAATAGCTCCAAACATTATTGAACCTATCGCCGCAACCGTTGCCGGCGAACTTCCTGAAACCGCCGCAAAAATAATACTCGCAAATATTGCCGCTATCGGAAGACCTCCCGGAAGATGACCCACAAAACTTTTCGCAAAATCAATTATCCTCTTTGCACTGCTTCCGGTAGCCAAAAGATTTCCAGCCAAAATAAACATAGGAATCGCCATTAGAGGATATTTGTCAAGCTTGGAAAAAATGGCGCTGGCAAGGTCAATCAGCTCATCCGGTCCGTCGAAAATATATGCCGTTACAAACGTGGAAGCGCCAAGTGCCACACTTACCGGTACGCTTAAAAGCATTAAAACGAAAAATACCGTAAACAATACAATAACTACGCTCATTTTACATCCCTACCCTCTGCAAGCTCCGTCTCTTCAATAACCATTTCGTGCTCACTTTTAATCCTGACCTCATCAGCAGGTTTTTTAATATATTCAACCATTTTTTGAAATACCCTGATGGCCCCGAACAAAAACGCAATAGGCAGCGCAAGATAAGGTATCCACATAGGAATATTCAAATCAACGCTTATTTCCCCGCTTGCCTTAAGACCGAAATCCGGATCGAAAATAAAAAGATACCCGTAATACGCTACTGCCAGCAGATACAAAAAAGTAATAAATTTGGCAAGAATGATTACAAATTTTGCAAGTTTAGGTGGAAGCAGGTCTATCAAAAGCGTAACTTTAATATGACATTCCAGTCTGAAACAGTAAGCCGCACCGAAAAGCGCAGACCATATAAAAAGATAATTGGTAAGCTCAAAAGCCCAGTCTATTCCTTCGTGAAAAACAAATCTGGCAACTACGTTGAAAAAAGCAAGCAGCACACCGGCCGCGATTCCGGTTGCCGCTATAAATTCGTTTATAAACCCTAAAGTTTTGTCAATTACTTCAAAAAGTTTCATTCTCCGGCTTTAATCGCTTTTTCGATTAAGTCTTTTCCTATCATATTATAGAATTTTGGATAAATGCTTCTTAGTTTTTTCTCCCAAACGGCTCTTTGTTCAGGTGTTAAAGTATCGATTTCAAGTTTACCTGTTTTTTGAGCGTATTCTTTGATTTTTGCGAACTGTTCGTCATTAAGTTCTTTTGCCCATACCCTTTCTTTTGCGGTTGCCTCTTTAATAGCCTGTTTGATAACCGCTTTTAGATTATCAGGCAATCTGTTCCAGAATTTTTTACTCATTACAACCATATATCCGAGATATCCGTGGTTTGTAAGAGTCATGTATCTTTGAACTTCATAGAATTTTTTTGTATAGATGTTTGAAATCGTATTTTCCTGTCCGTCAACAACACCCTGTTGAAGAGCAGAATATACTTCACTGAACGGAAGTACTACAGGAATAGCGCCTAGAGCTTTGAACTGTTCAATTAACACTTTTGAACTCATAACCCTGAATTTCAAGCCTCTACAGTCATCAGGCTTGATGAGAGGTCTTTTGCTGTCTGTTAGCTGTTTAAATCCGTTATCCCAGTAAGCAAGGGCAACATAACCTTTTTTATCTACCATTTTAAGAAGTTTCTGACCAACTTCACCGTCTAAAACTTTGTGAAGGTGTGCTTCGTTTTTAAATAAAAACGGTAAGTCAAACAGTGCAAGCTGAGGTACTAACCCCGTAAATTTTGAAAAACTCGGAGCCGCCATCTGAACCGTTCCGAATTTAAGTTTTCTAAGTACTACTTTATCCCCGCAAAGCTGTGCGTTTGGGAAAACTTTTACTTCGATTTTACCGTGAGAGAGCTCTTCTACCCTTTTTGCAAAATAATCGGCCGCTTTACCTTTTGGAGTATCAGGCGATACAACGTGTGAAAACTTAATCACGTATTGGGCAGCCATTGACAAACTGGCAGCCACCGCTATACTCAAAATACCTTTTAGCAATTTCATTTTTTCTCCTTTTAACATATTTTTAATCAATTATATCACAAACTTTTTTTATAGTAAAATTAATGTTTTTTTTATATTTTTCAAGTTACTTTATGTAACTTTTGACTTGACAATAAAAGCAAATTTTATTATTATTTCAATCCGCAGACGGTGGGGTAGCTCAGCTGGCTAGAGCGCCGGTCTCATAAGCCGGAGGTCGGGAGTTCAAGTCTCCCCCTCACTACCATTTAAAAATTTTTCTTCAAAAACTGTGCCTGTCACTACTTCTTCAGAAAAACTTTTAATTATTACATGCTTCATACAAATGTTAATTTACCGATATATTTGATATAATACAACAGAAATCCTGAAAGGAACTAATGTTTAACGTGAAAATTACAGATTTCATCTCAAAACTTACCAAAAACAGACAGGAACAAAAATATTTAAAAAAAATTTTATACAAAGTAACGGATGAAAAAGAGAAAAAACTCATTGAACAGTTTTTATATTCAAATACTTTTGCAGACATAAAGGATTTTCTTTCTAAACAAAAACTTATACATTATATAATTTCTCAGGAAGATTTTGAAAGAGACCTCAATTTCCTCAAAGAAAAAATAGCTTATGAACTCAATGAAGCTATTTTAAAAAAATATTCTTGATATAATTACATAAAAAGGCAAGTTTTGGTTTTAGCATTAAAATACCGCCCAAAAAGATTTGAAGAAATCATCGGTCAGGACGCAATCGTAAAAACACTTACAAACGCACTTGATAGCGGAAGAATCGCAAACGCATATCTTTTTTCCGGACTCAGGGGTGCCGGAAAAACGACAACGGCAAGAATTTTCGCAAAAGCCCTTCAGTGCGAACACGGTCCCACTTCAAATCCATGCGAAACATGTGAAAACTGCCAGCTTGCAAACGAAAACAGACATATAGACATCATAGAAATGGACGCCGCAAGCAACAGAAAAATCGAAGATATAAGAGACCTCATCGAACATACCAAATACAAACCTTCTATAGGAAGATATAAGATTTTCATTATCGACGAAGTCCATATGCTAACAAACGAAGCCTTTAACGCACTTCTTAAAACACTCGAAGAACCCCCTGAATACGTAAAGTTCATTATGGCGACAACCGATCCGCTCAAACTTCCTGCAACCATATTAAGCAGAGTTCAGCATTTCAGATTCAATAAAATAAACGAAAGAATAATAGAGAACTATCTTCAAAGCGTTCTTGCAAAAGAAAACGTGGAATATGACGATGAAGCAGTAAGACTGATCGTAAAAAGCGCAGGCGGAAGTGTTAGGGATTCACTGACTCTTCTGGATCAGGCCATAGCATACAGCGGCGGTAAAATTGACATCGATAAAGTCGTTGAAATGCTTGGAGTCATAAATCCGGAAATAATCGAGGAAATTTTTAAAGCCGTTTTAAATCAGGATAAAAAAAGAGTGGTTGAAATAATAAAAGAGATAAAAGATTACGACATCGAATCTATTCTGGATGAAATAATTCTGTATCTAAAAGAATCTCTTTTTAACGGTTCTTTGCCGCTTGTAACGATGCAGAGATTTTTTAATATTCTCTCCGATACGAGAGAGCTTATAAAATATCACAGCGATAACGAATTTATATTGACACTGATGTTTTTCAGAATGATTGAAGCCACAAAACCACACAAAATAGACGACCTTATTAAAAGTTTCGAACAAAAAATCGATATAAATGCTTACAAACCGGTAAAAAAAGATATTATCGACGATAAAAGCCTTTTTGAAAAACTGGTAAAAAAGATAAAAGAAAAAGACGAAGAACTTGGTATATGCTTTGAAACAAGCGTTAAATTTATCAGTTTTGAAAATAAAACGATTAAATGGGAAAGCTGTCCCGATGAACACTGCAAAAATCTGTTCAGAAGATTTTTTTCCCCTGTTATAAGGCCGCTTATAGACGAAATTTTCGGTATCGGTACAAAAATCGACGTAATGAGGTGTCCCCGGGAAGTAAATTCTCCAAAACCGCAACCCCAAATCAAACCCCAACCGAAAATTGAAGACCACTCCGAAAATGTTATAAGAAAAGTAAGGGAAATTTTCGGTACAAACGTAAAAATCACAAAAATCAACCACAAAAATAACCAATAATTAATGTTTTTTTATTAAAAACTGCTAAAAAAGGAATATATTGAAAGCGGTATTTTTTGACCTTGACGGAACATTAATCGACAGCAGCGCGGATCTTGCAAATTCAATAAATTATATGCTAAAAAGTCTCTCTTTGAAAGAATACGACCCGGAAATCATAAAAACGTGGGTCGGAAACGGCGCTACGGTACTGGTAAAAAGAGCTCTCAGCGGAGGCATGGAAATAAAAGAAACAGATGAAAAACTTTTTAAAAAAGCAAAAGAGATATTTTTAAACCATTACAAAAACAATGTATGCGTATATACTTCTTTGTATCCGGAAGTAAAAGAAACGTTAAAAAAAATACCTCTGAAAAAAGCGATTATTACAAACAAACCCCTTGAATTCGTAAAACCGATTTTAAAAAAACTGGATATTGATATGTTTGACCTGATAATCGGAGGGGAATGTCTTAAAGAAAAAAAACCTTCCCCCCTGCCTCTTTTGCACGCATGCAGAGAACTTGGGATAAACCCTGATGAAACCGTAATGGTCGGAGACAGTAAAAACGATATTTTGGCGGCCAAAAACGCCGGCATTAAATCAATTGCCATTACATACGGTTATAATCACGGGGAAGACATTAAAAAATACGAACCCGATTTTATTTTTGATAAATTCAGCGATATCTTAAAGGTGATAAATGGCTAAAGCGGCGATTATAGGCGGAGGAATTGCAGGAAGCAGCGTTGCGATATATCTAGACAGACTGGGAGTTAACGTTAAAGTTTTTGAAAAAAAAGACGTTTTGGTATCCGGACCTCCGATGTGTCATCTTCACGCGGGAGGCAATCTTTATCCGGAAATCACGCTCAAAGAAAGGCTTCAGCTTTTAAAAGAATCCATTGAACTTTTCAGATTTTATCCGAATTCCATAGACTTAAGACCTACAATCGTTACCATAAGAGACGACGTAGATTTAAAATTCGACGAAATACTCTCTTCTCTCGAAAAAATAAAAGAATATTATAAAACGCTCTTAAGTGATCCTAAAAACAAGGTCTTGGGAGAACCTGAAGATTATTATAAAATATTTGAAAAGCAGGATATGCCAAAATTTCAAAATATCCGTAAACCTTCACCTCAAAATTTTGAAGACTGGATGGCTCCTTTTGCAAGACATGTAGATTTTAAAAAAATAAAATGGCCCGTTTTACTCGTACAGGAATACGGATTAAACGTATTTAGAATCAGTGCGATTGCAAATATGATTCTAAAAGACAAGGTTTTATTCAATACCGAAGTAATCGACATAAAAGAAAAAAACGGATTTATCGTAAAATACAAAAAAAATTCGGAAATTTATGAAGAACACTTCGACTTTTTAATCAACGCCGCAGGATTTGAAAGCGGCAAAATAGACGATATGCTGGGTATTAAAAGAGAAAGATTTGTGGAATTTAAAGCGGCTTATCTTACAAAATGGCATAATCCGGAAAAATACTGGAGCGAAATTATTTTTCTTGGAATAAGGGGAAGCGAAAAAGGAATGGGACAGTTCACTCCGTATGCAAACAATATTTTTCAGCTTCACGCCATGACCAAAAAAGCCACTCTCTACGAAGACGGTCTGGTAAAAAGTGAAATTTCTTCACAGCCGGATCTTCCAAAACATTTCCTGAACAAAATATTCAGCGGATGGGAACTTGAAGAAGTCAAAGAAAGAACAAAAGAAGCGATAAACCATATAAGCAGGTTTATTCCTGAATTTAAAAGTGCAGAAATTCTGCCTGTACCTCTTTTTGGAGCCCAGCAGATTCCGGGAGACAATCCGGAACTTAGAGCAGCGGAAGTAAGTTTTGAAGGAGACAGGTACGCAAGATGCGAAATAGTAAAAGCCTCTTCGGTAATAACCATGGCAAGGGAAATTGCAAAAAAAATGAGCGAAACCGGACTTATAGATTATAAAGAAATAGAAATCGATAACAGATTCGATGATGAAAAAGTTACCCAAAAAGCAAAAGAGATCGCCGCAAAGCTCGGCTATCCTCCGGAAATGGGGCTTGTAAATTTCAAAATATAATCCACCGCCCCT